>Ga0209086_10000052_pt1 | contig 101191 bp, 160 predicted proteins | sample M_130207_XF_Meta_FD_187312 | JGI IMG/M metagenome (GOLD analysis project Ga0209086, IMG submission 187312) | Freshwater microbial communities from Lake Montjoie, Canada to study carbon cycling - M_130207_XF_MetaG (SPAdes) (version 2) | ecosystem: Environmental > Aquatic > Freshwater > Lake... | reverse complement strand
GAAGTGTTGGTGCTGATATGTCTCCAGAAGAACGCAAAGAAGCAACTGACATGGTTGTTGCAACAGTTGTTGCTGCAGGTGCTGCTATGAATGCAGTTGGTGCAGCCGCTGGTGCAACAGGTGGTGGATCACGAAGTGGTGGAGGCGGTTCTGGTGGTGGAGGCGGTGGAGGCGGAGCCTCTGGTGAGAGCAAGGCAATGAGACGAAGAAAGGAAGCGATATGAGAGTAATAAAAGACATGATTGACCAACTCTGGACACTCCTTGGCATGTTCATTGCATGGGTTGTTCTTGATGGAAGCGCAAAAACCATTGTTGGATATGCAATTGTTGCAACTCTAGTTGCATGGGCTATCACGTATCCCCTGCGTAACCGAGACGAATAAGAGATTATTAGCCGAGGGCATCTAGTAAGGAGAAACATGGATATCAACGTACTTAAGGCTGCAGGAGCAACTTGGCTTCGTGCAAGTGCTGCTGCTGTAGCAGCGCTCTACATGTCAGGAATTTCGGACCCAAAGATTTTGGCTAACGCCTTTATTGCAGGTCTACTTGGACCAGCAGCAAAGTTTATAAATCCAAAAGATCCATCATACGGCTTCGGCAAGAAGTAATTTAGAGGAGATGCACCAGTGACAAATACCTTTATGACAATTGGAATTGTCACTGGTGCTCTCATTAGCCTAGGAGTTCTCTTGAATCCACTGTACAAAAGAGTAAAACATTTTATGCAATGGATGGAGCGCTTCATGCGTGACTGGGAAGGCGAAGAGGCTGCACCAGGCAGAGATGAAGTTCCAGGAGTGATGCAGCGCCTCAACAAACTAGATGGCGAACTAAGTCAAAATGGCGGTAAGTCTACAAAAGACACTGTCAACAAACTCTATGCAAACCAAGAATTGGTTATGGAGGCCTTTGTAGAGATGGGCGAAAGATTAATCGCTATTGAAAATTGCCTAAACAAATCTGAGGTTAATACTCCAAATCCCGTTAATTAAGGGAAGATAGACCCATGAGTAACCTTAGTGGCGTGCAGTTTCAATCAAAAGACTGGAATCCGTTTCTAGCGGCTGGTAATTTAATTGACAAATTTACGCCAAAACCTGAGAAGGATAAGCACTACTCTAATGCCATGGTTCAACAGAGCCATACCGAACAAACATCTTTACCAAGACAATCAAAACCAACACCAGAAAATACTGGGGCACCAGTACCTGGTTACTTAAAACGTGGACCAATAAACCCATCAACGACAGGAGCACCAGTGCCAGGCACACTACAGAACAACACAGCAATTAATCCAATTACAGGGGCAAAAGTCCCACGAGTACCAGTGAAGTCTAAGGGCGCAAAGCCAACGGCTCCTGGAACACGACCAAAGAAGAAGTAACTATGGCTGGCGGTTTATCTCGTGACCATGATTCATACAACCACTTTAATTCTGGGTATGACTCACGAGTAAATCCATTATCAGCAATTGATAAGAAGATTTTAGATTTTGCAGTTCGCACAAAGCAGATCCCTGCGTTAAAGGCTCATGGTCAAATTCTTCGTAATTTTGGCATGTACCCACCAGAGTTCTGGACTCGTGCTCAAAACCTTTCTGAACACAGAGATGTTCCAGAAGAACACAAAGCAATATTATCCGAGATGTTTCCAATGCCGTCACGACCAGGACCTATGAGTGGTGGTGCCGATGTGGATACTGAGAGCAAGAAATTTAGTCATGGATTGGAGTGGTAATGAAGTGTGCAAATTGTTCTAACGACGCTATGTACGTCTACCGAATAACAAAATTAGAGTCTATTTATTATTGCGGTAAAGACCTACCTAGGTTCTTGGAAGATCGTCGTAAAGCGGGGTTGCTTAACATAACCGAGGCTTTTACCGAAGCCAAGGAAGCGGTTGTTGAAACACTCTCAGTCACAAAGAAGAAGACAGACAAAAAGACGGAAGAGTAATGAAGTTAATCCGCAAGTTTGCAATTCAAGGACATTACGTGCCCTCAGCAGCACACAGCCCTAGAGGGCCATTTCCTCCAGAGGTGCTTGCAGGCCCCAAGATGGATCAGAGCGAGTACCACGCTGATTCGTTGCATGTGGGTCTAGATGATGTGCGTTTCTTCAAATGCAAGGACTGCCACACCGTCCTAGAAACAAATGAACTTGAAGACCATGATTGTGCTGATTTTAAGTAGACTTGTCATGCCTCTAAGCGCATGAGGCTTTAACTTCTCTAGAGAAAGCAGACTATTCATGGCAGTAAATAATAACGGTAATCTTCTTGATACCGCAGGCGAGGTCGCTATTGACTTCGTATATGGAAACTTCCCTATTCAACCAAACGATGCTCGTCCAAATGCAGCAAGTGCAACTCTTTCGACAACAGTCACTACAAGAGTAGCGGGTCGTCTAGATCCAGCAGCAGATAGCCACATCAACGCTCTTTCAGGTTGGAATGGTTATCCACAATATACACCGAATACAGCAGGCGAAGATGTAGTAGGAGCAACTGACTACGTACTCGTACCAGAAGTTCGTGGATTTGCAACAGCACTTGCACAGGACGCAATGAAGGATGCCTCATTAACTGTTATCACTGCGTCAGCAGCAACAAACACCGCTACTCAACCAACTCGTATTAACGTAACTGCTACTACTGCAGCAACGGTATATGTTTCTGGTGGAACAGGCACATGGCCTGTAAGTACAAAGGTAACTATTGCTGCAGGAACAGGTATTCCAACAGCACTTGTTGGTACTTGGACTGTAACTGGTGGTTCAGGAACTACGCTTATTATTGCAGGTTCAGGATGGACAGTCGCAGACACAGGCGCTATCACACCTGGAACTAGACTAACTGCTGCAACAGCAACAATTAAGACTCAATCACTAACCGCTGGACAAAACAGCGTTGTTCCAGGTGCAACAGTAACTCTTACACCTTGGGCATAATCCTAATCTGTTAGGATAAAACAATGGTACGTCCAGTAGGCGGTAGAGCAGTGAGCAATCAACGCACTGCTATACCGTCTTCTGGCGAACTACTGAATAAAATTACTGGAACTTTTGCTGGTCTTCCAACAGCAGCATCTTCTGGAGAGTTCGGTGGTATTGAGTTCCTTGGTGAAATTGACAAGGCATACAATCCACAATCATTTGGAGAGGCAAACCGCCGCAATCAAGCAGGAGAAGCCTTAGCAAAAAGTATTAACTCTGAGTCTTATTACATAGATAATGAGGGCAACTACGTTGATCGTTCTTCTTATCGACAGTCATACGACGAAGATATTGACACTGGCGAATTAATTGTCCCTGGTTACAAGGGACCACAAGCAGATGAAGGAACCGCTGCGGCTCCACTCACACTTGTACCAACTTCTAGTATCCATCCCGAACGTCCACGTACAGTAGCCGCTGGATATGACAAGGTCCGTAGTGTCCTTACAGTTGTGTTCCGTGATGGAACTTTCTACAACTACTACGAAGTTACATCTTCTGAGTGGCAAGACTTTAAAAAGCGTGTTTCAAAAGGTCAATATATTTACAAGTACCTAGACTTTAAGCCCCGTGGACCTGCTAATGTTCGTTCTATTCCAGCAGGTGTGCGTAAAGAGTTTTATCGATATGCTCGTATCTCTCAAAGAAGCAGCGGTGGAAAGCAGTACAACACTCAATCAAGAAAGAAGTAAATGCCCAAGGTACACACACTCGGACCACTATTTGTACAAGTTACTAGATTCCCCTATGATTGGGGCAATAAACTTGTTGTTCGTGGCTGGAGCCAAGAGATCGAAGAACCGTACAGAACTGCTACTCCGTTCATAGTACGATTACCCAAGTACCATGGACTAGTCTTAGGCAGATGGGGAGCCATGAAAGAAGAAGAAGAAGCACTAAGCGGCGCACTAGCAAGACGGGAAGTTACATATGAGGATTTTACGGAAGAAGCAGGCTGGACACCAGCCACAGAGTCGAATCGAGAAACGAGTATCGACGGTCTCTACTCCAGATTTGATTTTATGGATGGAGCAGTCAATGTATACGATCGGCAAACACATTTCGACATGGCAGAGGCACCAGAGCGAGGCTGACCTCGATGAAGTCGTTATGGGCGCTGAGGCCTTCTACGCTATTGCTAAAGAGTTAAAGCGACGCACACAGAGTTCCATATGACAGTGGATCAAGACAAGTTTGAAGAGATTAGTCCTGAGTTCTATCAAGCAGAAGAACAAGGAGAAAACGAACCTCTAGACGAACAGTTAGATGAACTGTCGCAGCAGTTTGTTGACAAACTTGTTGAGAAGATCATGGACTTTCTTAAGGTCCTTGTTGGTCATGACCTTCATCCTTATCAAAAGCCTCTAGCACGACGCATTATTGAGTCTGTGATTATTAACGATGGTGAAGAAATTACAGCGTTAGCATCACGTCAGTCAGGAAAATCAGAGACTGTTGCTGACACAGTAGCCACACTGATGGTGCTACTTCCTAGACTTGCAAAGTTATACCCAGACTTACTTGGTAAATTCAAAGATGGTCTATGGGTAGGACTATTTGCACCTACAGAAGGACAGGCTGAAACACTCTTTGGTAGAACAGTCACACGCCTCACATCAGAGCGTGCACTAGAGATTCTTGGCGATCCTGAGATTGATGATCAGACTGCTCGTGTAGGAGGCGTAACACGTCAGATTAAACTAAAGAAGTCAGGCTCTACTATTACAATGATGACTGCAAACCCTCGTGCAAAAATTGAGTCTAAGTCTTTCCATTTGATTGTTATTGATGAGTGTCAAGAGGCTGATGACTTTGTAGTATCAAAGTCAATCTCTCCGATGCTTGCCTACTACGCAGGAACAATGGTTAAGACTGGAACACCTACAACAAGTAAGAACAACTTCTACAAAGCAATACAGATGAACCGTCGTCGTCAAACGACTCGTGGCAATAGACAGAACCATTTCCAATGGGACTGGAAAGATGTTGCAAAGTTTAATGACAACTACGAAAAGTTTATTAAAAAAGAGATGCTAAGAATTGGTGAGGAATCAGATGAATTTCAAATGTCGTACAACTGCAAATGGCTTCTTGAGCGAGGCATGTTTGTTACTTCGAACATTATGGACGACTTGGGGGACACTTCTCAAGAACTGGTTAAGGTATGGCATAAAACCCCAGTCGTTGTCGGCATCGACCCTGCTCGTAAAACTGACTCTACAGTCGTTACTGTGGTTTGGGTTGATTGGGATCGTCCTGATGAGTTTGGTTATTTTGATCACAGAGTCCTTAACTGGTTAGAGATGCAGGGAGACGATTGGGAAGAGCAATACTTCCAAATCGTAAATTTCCTCAGTAACTACGACGTCCTTGCTATTGGTGTAGACGCTAACGGTGTAGGTGATGCTGTAGCGCAGCGCCTTAAACTATTGATTCCTAGGGCAGAGGTTATGTCTTTGACATCTAGTCCCAGTGAGCAATCTGGTCGTTGGAAGCACCTACAGGCATTAATTCAACGCAAGATGCTTGCATGGCCAGCACACGCAAAAACTCGCAGACTTCGTACTTGGAAGCGGTTTTACCAGCAGATGGTGGATGCCGAGGTCCAGTACAAAGGACCTAACTTCTTAGTTGCAGCACCTGATGAATCCTATGCACATGATGACTTTGTGGACTCTCTGTCTATTGCCTGCTCTTTAACTAAGGATTTGGTAATGCCAGAAGTTGTTGCATCAAGTAATCCTTTTTTCTAGTTGAACAACATAGACCACTCAAAAAGGTGGAAACTATGTACTAGGAAAAGGCCTTTCCAATACATCCTTAAGGAGTAAATATGACAATCTCACCAGCACCTCGCTTTCCAGAGCGTGCACCTCAGATCTACGAAATGAAAGAGTCTGGCAACGCAACGCGCCGTGGACCACTACGTTTTGAAGAAGGAATCGCAACTGACACCGATGTGCCAAACGATTTCCAAACAGGAATGATGTCAGGTTCAGCAGTTGCACCTGGTCGTCCAAACCGTAATGCACCAGTGTGGCAAAAGACTGCTGCTGAGACTCTCTCAGAGCGTGCACACGTTGGATCAGCATCATGGGTAGAAGCACCAACATATCTTGGTGAGTTTGCACATGGAACAATGAACGACTATTCAGGTGCTCAGATTGAGACTGCAGTTCGTTCAGGTGGCCGCACACAGCGCATGTCACCAACAGTCGTAAACGACTAATAGTTTAGTAAGTACGCCGACCCACCCTTACACTAGTGTGAGGGTGGTTAGGCTATCCTTGGAGGAGATATGAGAAAACCAGCAAACCCAAAGTTGTATGCAACGATTGTTGCTATGGCACGGGCTAAGTACTCGTCATATCCCAACCCAGGAGCATCAGCATGGGTGCACAAGAAGTACATCCAAAGCGGTGGACAGTTTGTAGAAACAACTGAAGCAACACGTAAAGTTGCAATGGCTAAGAAAAAAGAAGATAAAGAAAAGTCAAAGCATCTTGAAACTAAAAAAGAAAACAAGAAAGATAAGAATAAGTAATGTCGTTTCTTGATTTTAGTCCTCCATCGTATAGAGCAGCCTCTAGCGATTTAACAATCTCAATTTCACCACTTGGCTTGGTTGAACTTGCAGACGAAGAATTTGAAGTACACGGTCCCCGCCTCAACCGTTATTCACTTAACTGGGCGATGTACCTCGGTCATCACTGGGGTTACCGCCGTGAGCAAGGCGAGATGCAGATTGCGGTTAACTACTACCGTGCATTTGATGATTATCTTTCACGTTTTACATTTGGTAACGGCATACACTTCCGTTCACCTAAAGCAACAGAAGCAATTGTTCCAGATCGTTTAGAGCGCATCTGGGAAGTAGACAACGACAAGATGCGTATTCTACTTGAGATGGGACAACAAGGCGGAATCACTGGCGATTGCTTTGTAAAGATTGCATACGAAGAGCCATGGACAGACTCTGCTGGACACTTCCATCCTGGTCGTGTTCGCCTACTACCAATGAACTCTTCCTTCTGTTTCCCTGAGTTCCACCCACACGACCGCACACGTCTACTGCGTTTTAAGCAGAAGTATCGTTTCTGGGGAACATCACTAGAAGGTACACGTCAAGTGTTTACCTACACTGAAATTTTGACTGACGACATTATTGAAGAGTACGTCAACGATGAGTTAATTGACTCTCGCCCAAATCCACTAGGACTAATTCCAGTGGTACATATACCTAATGTTCCTGTTTCAGGATCGCCGTGGGGTCTCTCGGACGCACACGACATCATCACTATCAACCGTGCATATAACGAAATTAGCACTGATGTCGCTGACATCATTAACTACCACGCATCACCAGTGACAGTGATCGTGGGTGCTAAAGCCTCTAACTTGGAAAAGGGTGCTAAGAAGGTTTGGGGCGGTCTTCCAAAAGATGCTCAGGTCTTCAATCTTGAAGGCGGTGCCCAAGGTATTGATGGTGCTTTAAAGTATCTCGAACTTCTAAAGCGCTCAATGCATGAACTTATGAACATCCCAGAAACCGCACTGGGACAAGTTCAAGCAATCTCTAACACTTCAGGTGTAGCACTCTCTATCCAGTATCAGCCATTGATGAACCGCTACTCACAAAAAGTAGCCCAGTATGGCAAGGGTATTGAAAGAATTAATGAGTTAGCACTTCGTACTCTTTACCTCAAGGAACCAGAGACGATGATGTACAACCCAGATGTAGATGGACCTATTAAGCCAGGTCAACTATCTATGCTTGATCCTAACGATCCAATCTCGTACATGAACTACTCTCACTTCCCACAACCACTTCCTCTTGACAAGTTGATTGCGCTCAACGAGATCCAGACTAAGTTAGGAATGGGACTTGAATCTAAGGAAGGTGCACTTCGTACTCTTGGCGAAGAATTCCCAGAGGAGAAGTTAGAAGAGATTCGTCAAGAACTTATTAACGATGCTCAAGCAGATGGCGCCCTACAACTTGTAAAGATCCAGATTCAGAAACAGATTATGGATATGACTGGCATGATGCCAGGACCTGATGGTAACTCTGCTATCCCAATGCAGCCAATGCAACTAGGAGATGGCGATGTCATGGGAGATGGCATGATGGGACCAGAGGATGCCAACAACCCACAAAACGCTGCAAGCCAAGAGACTAAGGGAATCGAAGTCCAGGCTGAGGCCGATCTCCGCAATAAACTTGTCACCGATGCCTACGGAACTAAAATCCCACAGCGCAGGACGGTCGATAAAGAATAGAAGATTCTGATAAAAAATCAGAGTATACCGAGATTTTTGTAGTGAAATGTAATGCAATTATCTCGTAATAAAACCCAGTGGCACGCCGCAAGGCATTCGGACAAAGACCCAGAAAATATAGGTGATTACTATGGAAAACAAAGTAGAAACCGCTGACCTACTGTCTCCGCAACTCGCAGAAGCAGTTACAGCACAAGAAGTTTTTCAGAATGAGGTGAGTTCTGTGTATACCGCAGATGATATTGCCAAGGCTCGTGAGCAAGAAAAGGCAAAGTTATATCCTCAGATGGAAAAGATGAAAGAAGAACTTGCTGCTGCTAAGGCTCGTGCTGAAGAGGCATCTGCCAAAGAAGCAGAACGTGAAACCCTTCGTGTTGCTCTTGAAAAAGAAGCAGAAGGAAAGCGCAAGCAAGAAGAAGAAGACAACCTATCGTTCAAAGAACTCCTCGCAAAGAAGGAGCAAGAATTTAATTCTCAACTAGAGAATGAACGTCTTGAAAGAGAACGTGCATTTGCTCTACTAGAGCAAGAGCGCAGGTTCCAAGAACTAATGAATTACCGTCAAAATCGTCTGGAACAAGAGCGGGATAATATCGTTCCTGAACTAATCGATTTGATCCAAGGTAATACTCCCGATGAAGTTGAGAGCAGCATCGCTACTCTCAAAGAAAAGTCTTCAAGCATCTTGCAGTCTGCACAAGCAGCCATGCAGAATGCGAAGCAACAAATGGCAGGTACTCGAATTACCGCACCTGCCTCAGGACCCCTCGATAATGACTCGTCACAACAATCGTATACACCCGATGCAATTCGGGACATGACAATGGCCGACTATGCGAAACAAAGAGCCAAATTACTTGGCACTGCCGCCAGCAATCGTGGTCAGGGACTGTTCGATCAGTAATCCCTTCCAACTAACCAATTAAGAAAGGACTTGACCTAAATGGCAAGTGCAATTACAGGTACTGGGCAACTCGCAGGAGCGCCTACAGCGTACTCAGGTTCAAACACATCTTTGAGCCAAGCAATTCAAACAATCTGGAGCAAGGAAATCTTGTTCCAGGCAATGCCAATTCTTCGCTTTGAGCAATTCGCAGTTAAGAAGACAGAACTAGGTGTAGCACCTGGTCTCCGCGTTAACTTCCTCCGTTACAAGAACTTTGGTATCGATCCAACACCTCTAACTGAAGGTGTTCGTATGACAACCAACGCTCTAACAGCAGAGCAGATCGCAATCACAGTTGCAGAACACGGCTACGCAGTAGCAGTTTCTGAACTACTTCTTAACGCATCATTCGATGACGTTATGGCTTCAGCCTCACGTCTTCTAGGTCGCCACATGGCGCAGTACCTAGATGTACAGGCTCGCAACACACTATCAGCAGCAACATCAGCAGTGTTTGGTTACGACCGCTCAGCAGTACAAGGTGTTAATGACTGGTACAACGAAGGCACAGTAGCAACACAGATGTCAGACCTTGATGGTAACTACAAGTTGTCAACAGGTGCTGTAAAGGATGCTGCTCTTACCCTTGCTGGTAAGAACATCCCTCGCTTAGGTGAGACATATGTACAGTTTGTACACCCAAAGCAGTCACGAGACATTCGTTCGAACCCAGAGTTCATCGAAGTGACTAAGTACGCTGCTCCAGGTAACTTCATGCTCGGTGAAATCGGTCGTCTATACGACGTAGTATTCATTGAAACAACACAGGTTAAGAAGTTGGCAGTTAACGCTGCTTACACAACTTCAACATCTGTTGGTGTTCCAGCAGATCAGTACAGCGTTCCTGTCAAGGCTAACACAGCCCCAGGTTCAGGTGGAAACCCAGAGTCTGCTGATTACACAGCAGAAAAAGGTTACCTAACAACAGCAACTGGTAACGGTGCTGAAGTTTACGAATCAATCATGATTGGTGACAACGCATTTGGTCACGCAATCTCTCTCCCAGTTGAACTACGTGACGGTGGAGTTCTTGACTTCGGTCGTGAGCACGCTCTTGCTTGGTACGCAATCTGGGGTCTAGGTGTTATCACCGACCAGGCTATCGTTAAGGTTTACACAAACTAATAGCCGATCTTTCCCCGATTCTGTCCTGGGAGCCATACCCCTTCTTTGGCTCCCAGGGCATAATCATAAAAACTAACTTAGGAGAATACATACCGTGGCAAATACACCAGTAAGTCCTTTAGACGCAACAGGTCGTGCTAAAGAACAAGCAACAAAGAAGAACGCAGCAGAATTAAAGAAGCGTGCAGAAGAGATATCTATTGCTACGCAACTTGAAGCAGAGAGTCTGGAGAAGGATGTTTTTGATCCTAAGAAGCCAGATGCCCCACTCGTACTAGACGAAATCGAAAATGTTGGAGTATCAACTGCAGGTGACATGGTTGTCATCCGTACAATTACTGACATTGAAGAAATGACTTATGGCGTAGGCAATGCTTACACCTTTAAGGCTGGCGTTAAGTATCGAGTCCCATCAGATCTTGCGGCTTACCTTGAGCAACTCGGATATATTTGGCGTCCTAACTAAACACTAGACGTCACAAGTAGTCCGACCCTCAACTGGTTCCCGCCCTCCTCCCAGTTGGGGGTTGGACCTTTTTTGTACTGTGTAACTCTTAATTACACGAGATGATAGGCACAGTAATTTTACGGAGGTTAAGTGGCTACAGCAGCAACAATGGCAAACCGCCTACGTTACGAACTTGGTGACATTGGTCGGTCCTTCGTCTACCAGTTTGTGGCTGATGGCACCACTAACCGTTTTCTCGTTCCCTATTCTCCTCTTGATGGTGCATATCTGGCTATCAATGTGGATGGAGTAGATGTATCTGCTGATGTAGAGGTAGAAGAGGCAACAGGACATATCGTCTTTGACACAACCCCTGCTGCAGGTGACGTCGTTATCGTTGCTGGAAACTACTTCAAGTACTTTACAGAAACTGAAATAACTCAGTACATCTGCGATGCATTTGCTCAACACGTTACTTTCCACACAGACTCTTATGGACGCACAATCACTATGGCGACTCTACCTGCAGTAGAAGAGTATCCAGTAATTATTAACGCCTCCACTCTAGCCCTATACACGCTGGCTACAGATGCCTCTTTTGATATTGACATCCAAGCGCCAGATGGAGTGATGATTCCTCGTTCTGAGCGCTACCGACAATTGATGCAGATGATTGACGTTAAAAAGAATCAATACAAGGAACTTTGTTCTCAACTAGGTATTGGTCTGTACAAGATTGATGTATTCTCCTTACGCCGTATTTCAAAGACTACCAACGAGTACGTGCCAGTATATGAGCCACAAGAAATTGATAACAAGTCACCTAAGACCAGAGTTCGTATACCTATTCCTACCTATGGAAATGTTAAACCAACTCCAACGACTGTTGTACAAGACCTCAACATCTACGAAGGCGATGCATACGAGTTCTCTATTCGTCTAGACTTTGAAGTCAATAACTTAACCCCACTGGCACAGATCAGATCACTTCCAGGTGCAGCAGTGGTAGTCACTGAGTTCACTGTAACAAAACCAAATATTGTTGAAGATGGCGATAATCAACGAACATTAGTTCTTTCTCTTACAGGTGCTCAGACTCGTTTACTTCCTGGCAAGTCCTACTATGACGTACAATTAACAGACGCAGATAACGTAACTCACACTTACGTCTCTGGAATAATCTTCGTTACAAAAGAGGTAAGCCAATGACAAATCAGTACACCCGTCCAGGGTCTGCAACAATCCCAATTGCAGTCAATGATGTAGTCCTGATCACAACACCAGAAGGCACTCTTGAATCTTCAGGTGTCGGTGGTGGCGGAAGTGGTGCCCAAGGCACCCAGGGAGTCAGAGGCGCCCAAGGTACACAAGGTGTACAAGGCACCCAAGGACTGGGTACTCAAGGAACACAAGGTCGACTTGGTACTGGAACTCAAGGAACACAAGGAACTGCTGGACTACAAGGTATTAGTGGAGCAGCACTTGATAACACAGACGACCTTACAGAAGGCACAACAAATAAGTACTTTACAGTTGCTCGTGTCTCATATGCTCACATGCAAGGAGCGGCCAGTAGTTCCTGGGCGATTACTCATAATTTAGGCTTCAAGCCTAACGTTACAGTTATAGACTCTGCTGGTAACATTGTTGAAGGTGAAATTGCGTACACTAATTCGAACTCACTAACGGTCTCCTTCCAATCCGCTTTCTCAGGTAATGCCTACTTATCTTAAGGAGATAAACCGTGGCCCGTAAGTTTTTAACCCCAATTGATTTAGGAAAACTTGAATTACAGAATGCTCGTATTCAAAACCTTGCTACAGTCTCAGCCCCAGCATCACCAGTTGAAGGTCAGATTTACTATGACACTAACGACAAGGTTGTAAAGACCTGGAATGGTACTGCGTGGATTAACGCAAGCCAAGGTACTCAAGGAACTACTGGCGCACAGGGAACTGTAGGCGCACAAGGAACCCTTGGTACACAAGGAGCAGTAGGTTCTCAAGGCACTGTCGGTGCACAGGGAACTGTAGGAGCGCAAGGTACCGTTGGTGCACAAGGTACAGTCGGTAGCCAAGGAACTGTAGGAGCCCAAGGAGCAGCAGGTGCTCAAGGTCTAGATGGTTCTAATGGTGCACAAGGTACAGTTGGATCACAAGGTACTGTTGGTAGCCAAGGAACAGTAGGCTCACAAGGAACTGTAGGAGCGCAAGGCACAGTAGGTTCACAAGGTACTAATGGTATACAAGGTATTGACGGAAACAACGGAGCGCAAGGTACACAGGGTACTGAAGGTTCATTCGGTGGTATTACAGTTGAGTACACATACAGTAATAGCACAAGTATGTCAGACCCAGGCGACAACTATGCTCGTCTAAATAACACTACGTTAGCCTCAGCAACAATTCTTGCATTAGACATCAACCCTTCTGATGGTAACTACGATGTCTCTAACTTCTTACAAACTATTGATGACTCAACTTCTACTATCAAGGGTCACGTAAAAGTATCTAAGAAAAATGATACTTCTGTTTTTGCTCTTTACACAATCGCTAGTGTTACTGATCAAACAAACTGGTTTACTGTTGGCGTTGCTTACGTCTCTGGTAACGGAACTTTCAGCAATGGCGAAGAACTTCTATTTACCTTTGCTCGTACTGGTGATCTCGGTGCTCAAGGAGCACAGGGAACAGTAGGTGCACAAGGAACTGTTGGTACTCAAGGTACTTTAGGTTCTCAAGGCACTACAGGTGCACAAGGAACTGTAGGTTCACAAGGTACAGTTGGTTCACAGGGAACTGTCGGTGCTCAAGGCACTACTGGTGCTCAGGGAACTGTGGGATCACAAGGTACTGTTGGTTCGCAGGGTACTGTAGGAGCACAGGGTACTGAAGGTACTCAAGGAACTGTTGGATCACAAGGAGCAGTTGGTAGCCAAGGTACTGTCGGATCACAAGGTACAGTCGGTAGTCAAGGTACAACAGGTACACAGGGAACTGTCGGATCACAGGGTACTCTTGGTGCTCAAGGAGCAGTTGGTGCTCAGGGAACAGTCGGTAGCCAAGGTACTTTAGGTGCTCAAGGTACAGATGGTACTCAAGGTGTACAAGGTAAAGAAGGTAACTTCGGCGGTGTAACTGTTGAGTACGAAACTGCAGCCAGTACAACAATGGCTGATCCAGGTTCAGGAAAAATTAGATTCAATACTGCAGATACTTCAAATTCAACACACATTGCAATTGATCAAAATGATATTAACGCATTTGATATGGCTGCTTATCTACAAACTATTGATGACTCAACATCACCAATTAAGGGCCATGTAAAGATAACTGTTAAAGGAAATACTGCGGTATTTGGCCTTTGGGCAATCAACTCAATGGTTGATAACTCTGGCTGGTACAACTTAGATGTAACTCCACTTGTAGGTAGCGGAGATATTCCAGATACTAGTGATGTTCTTGTAACGTTTGCTCGTACTGGTGATGTTGGTTCTCAAGGTACAACTGGTAGCCAGGGTACAACAGGAACTCAAGGAACTGTCGGTGCCCAAGGAACCCTTGGTGCTCAAGGTACAGTTGGATCACAAGGTACTGTTGGTAGCCAAGGCACCACTGGTGCACAGGGTACAACAGGTGCCCAAGGTACTGTAGGTAGCCAAGGTACAGGCGGTACACAGGGTACAACTGGCGCACAGGGTACTGTTGGTAGCCAGGGAACTGTAGGTAGCCAAGGAACTGTCGGAGCCCAAGGTACAACTGGAGCCCAAGGAACTGTCGGTAGCCAGGGAACAGTCGGTTCTCAAGGTACAGAAGGCGCTCAAGGTACAACAGGCGCCCAAGGTACAGTTGGTTCACAGGGAACCGTTGGCTCTCAGGGAACTGTTGGTAGCCAGGGTACTGTCGGTACCCAAGGTACCGTCGGTGCTCAGGGTACTGTCGGTGCCCAAGGTACAGAGGGACACTCTGACCGCTACAAGACAACCTCTACAACCTCACGTGCAATTGCGGTAGCAAACAACGTAAGTTTTGTACTGGCTGATGCAGATCTTTCATACTCAGTAGGTCAAGACGTAGTAGTTGCTTACGATGTAAACAACAACATGTCTGCCACCGTAGTAAGTTACACAGCAGGAACTAACACACTGGTTGTAAACGTCAATGACGTTAGAGGCTCAGGAACATACGCTGTATGGTCAATCAACCTCGATGGTGCTACTGGTGTACAAGGTACAACTGGAGCGCAGGGTACTGTTGGTGCCCAAGGAACAGTAGGAGCCCAAGGTACAACTGGTACGCAAGGCACAGTAGGTAGCCAAGGTACTCTTGGTACCCAAGGAACAACAGGTGCACAAGGTACCTCTGGTCAACTTGGAACTTACGCAACAACTATTACTGGAACTTCTACAGATGGTGGAGCAACTGGAACTACACAGTTCACAGTCACACACAGCCTTGGAACTACAGACATCATGGTTACCGTATGGGATACCACTACAAAGGCCGAAGTTGTAACTGACGTCGTGTACGTAACGACTAGCACAGTCACAGTCGGATTTGCAGTTGCCCCAGTTACATCTCAGGCATACAGAGTGGTAGTCAAGGCATAACACATGAGCAGAAAAGCACTCGTCCCTATCAACGTACTGTCCAGCGGAGTAGAACCTGCTGGACGGTACGATGGTGACGTCTACTTTAACTCTCTAAGCCAAAGTTTCTTCGTATACAACGGAGTTAGTTGGATAGAATTTTTGCCAAATATTCAACCAGTAACAGAAGATGGTGGAGTCGTTGGTTCAGCACAGCCAGATGATCTGGACGGTGGAAGTGCAAGCACTACTGATTTTGAGACAACCTTCGATGGAGGAAACGCTTAATGGCAATTAGAATCCAAGTCCGACGTGGAACCGCTACTCAGTGGAGCACTGCAGATCCAGTCCTAGCCGCTGGTGAGATTGGCTTTGAAACCAATACTGGAAAATTCAAGATTGGTGTAGGTGGCGCTACCGTATGGAGCAGCCTAGATTACTTCTTAGACTCCAGTGATATTGCTAGCCTTATCTCTGGCGCTGCGTTAGATAACACAGACGATCTTCCTCAAGGTCTAACTAACCTCTATCACACAGTTCAACATACTTACAATGCGCTTACTAGTGGTACTCGTAGCAACATTACATTTGCACTAAACGGTAACGCTATTGATGTCTCTGTCCCAACGGTTCAAGGAACTACTGGTGCTCAAGGCACACAGGGAACACAGGGTGTACAAGGTACAACTGGTACTCAGGGAATTCAAGGTGTTCAAGGATTACAGGGAGTACAAGGTACAACAGGTGCTCAAGGTACTCAAGGTACTGTTGGTAGCCAAGGTACAGTTGGTGCTCAAGGCACACAGGGAACTCAGGGAACACAGGGAACACAGGGCACACAAGGTACTCAAGGAACACAGGGAACTCAGGGTGTACAAGGTCTTCTAGGTGTACAGGGTTCTGCGGGTAATTTCGGTGGCGCTTCATTTGATTACACCTTCAGCACAACAACAACAGCGGCTGATCCAGGTGCAGGAAACCTTCGTTTCAATGCCTCTCCTACAACAGCAACTGCTATGTACATCGATGCAAGTGATGATGCTGCAACAGATCTCTCAACATTCTTAAACACAATTGATGACTCAACATCAACTATCAGAGGTCACTTCCGTGTCTCTAAGAAGTTTGATGACAGCATATTTAAACTCTACACAATTGGTTCTCTTACAGATAACACTGGCTGGTTTACAGTTAACTGCTCTTACGTATCTGGTAACGGAACACTGTCTAACTCAGATGACATCGTAATCACCTTTGCTCGTACGGGTGATAAGGGTGATACTGGTATCCAAGGAACACAAGGTGTTCAAGGAACTACTGGCACACAAGGTACCCAGGGAACTCAAGGTGCTGCTGGTTTTGTTGGTTCTAATGGTGCACAGGGTACGCAAGGTACTCTTGGCGCACAGGGTACTGTCGGCTCACAAGGCACACAGGGTACTGTCGGCTCACAAGGCACTGTTGGGTCTCAAGGAACGCAGGGTACGCAAGGCATTCAAGGTACTCAGGGAATACAGGGAACTATTGGTATTCAAGGAACTCAAGGCTCACTTGGTACTCAAGGAACGCTGGGTGCTCAAGGAACTATTGGATCAGAGTCTGCAAACCCTACAGTCACCGTTCTTCTATACGGTGGAATGTAACTAAAGCAGTTCCGTACTACCCCTATGTATTTGACTGATTTGTGCTGCCTCTAATAAGAATTTAATGGGGCGGTATACGCCAGGCTTTACTGTAAAGGTATTAAACTTCATCTGATCTGCTTCTTGTTTCATGCGGAAATTAAAGATGTACCAGTCAACTGGGCAGTTGATACCTCGTGATTCCACATCCTCAACTGCACGTTGTGCACCTTTGCGACTGACTGCATAACCTGCACAGGACCACTGCTGGTATGAGCGGCAAGTAAATTCTTCACCAAGATCATGCACTGCCTCGTTGTAGGCAAACAGAGAATCATCTGGAACAAAGAAAGAGAAGAAGTCCCAGATGGGCATTAACTCCTGCATGTACATGGTGACAATCTTTTTAAAGTTCTTACTCACCAAGATGTCATCTTCAAAAATAATTAAGGTGTCGTAATCTGTCTCTAGGAACTTCTTATACGCCAGGTAGTTACTGGCCCACACACCAACAACACCAGCAGATGGTGGGAATGTCTCACCTGGCTGGCAGTAATCATGGACTGTGTTGACTTTAAAACCAGGTGTCTGATTAACGAAAGCCTCAGCCTTATCTGCTGTGTTTAGATACATCGTGGGCGATCCTAGACGAGGCAGAAAAGAGAGCGCCTCTACAATTCCTTCATAAGATTTATTACGTAAGTTATTTCCAGTATCCGTATGAAAGACCTCGTAGCAGGCGTTATCTAGCACTTCTCAATCCACAACTGATAGCCAGATTCAATGATGGTGTACTGACCCTCACATACGGCTAGGAAGGCGTCTACGCCTCTCTTAGGCTCTAGGAAGGGGTCTCCGTTGTAGTTCCATAGGTAGTCATCAAATGCCATGACGCCACCCTTCTCAAGGAGTTTAAAGGCGTTGAGTCCATCGAGGGCAGTCTGTAACGCAGTGTGATCGCCATCGATGTAGATGAAGTTATAGGTGCGATGTGGCAAGTTAAAGAACTCATCGCTAGTCATCTTGTTCTTGGTAATGCGTGGATCTTTGAATCGTGAGTCGTAGTAGTCTTCTACGGAAGTAAAGTCAATCTGATCATGTGCCTTCTCTTCACTTCCCTCCCAGGTATCGACATCATCGAGGTACTCGATCTCGCAGTTATCTAGTAGCCACTCTGTGGCATCGCCTGTATAGGTGCCGATCTGTAATGCACGAAGTGGCTCATTAGGCACATGACGGAAGTACTTCTCTACACTCTTAAACCAATTAGGAAACATATTAGAACAACTTTAAGTTATTGAGGCAGCCGCTTACATACTCTGGTGCCATCTGGTGATCATCAAGTAGATGCTGGAATAGAACTTGACTCTCTTCTTTGCGGCCTAACCACCAGCCTGCTACAGCCTTCTCAAACATCAAGCAGTAGGAGCCGTTGTATTCGACGTATCCTGGCAGTGGATTATTGAAGGTGGTTGTTGCATAGAGCAGACCCATCTCGGCATAGGTGTAGCACTGCTGGTACTCCTTATTGCGTTCGTGAATTCTAGAGAGAATAAAGTACGCCTCTGGACGACTAGGCAAGTACGCAACGGCCTGCATCAAGTTGTTGTACACGGTGCGGCCGCGATCGCCTTGGTAGGACCAGCACAACGACATCTTGATAAGTGATGTGTAGGTGATGAGTGGGTGCGTCTTGTACCCATGTTCAGCGGCTCTCAAGTAGAAGCCCGCAGCAGATGCATACTGCTTCTCTCTGTCGTAGGCTTCTGCAAGATCAAAATTGAGTTGTACATCCTCAGGCTTTTCAGCAAGAGCGATTGTTATCTCTTTAATTCCCATACGCCATCGCCTCCGTAACTAAGCCATTTACAACCTTCTTCGGTACCTCTAGTACGAAGGCTGCGTTATCTTGCACACCAAAACTTAGCAGTAGTTTGCCGTTACGAACAGCGGCTCCTACACAGAACTCAATCGGTGTATCTAAGAATGCAAATGATTTTGACAGACCAACGAAGTTAAACTCCTTGTCCCACACAATCATGCGGTGTCGATAGATAGAGTCTTTCTGATTCAAGTAGTTACGCCACAACTTTACTTCGTGAGTAAATGCGATGTAGTAATCGCCCCAAGAAACAATGTTAGTACCACCACGCTGATCAATAGGAACAGAGGGTGTACTTCTTGTCAGTACCTGCTCACACTCAGACTTATCAGGATTAGCCTTAACAATCTCAGTAGGCATAGCCCACTTCACAAAGTGATACGGCATATCAAGGATAGGCATCCAGTTCTTCTCACAGTACGAACTGACATCGATAGGAGGCGGTATACGAACTCGTTGTACCTCTTTGGCTGTCCAGTGATTCTTGTCTAACTTGATCTTGGAATACTCCATGCGACCCTGGCCGTTAGTCGTGGTATCACGACGAACACCAATCAGGTAGTAGTCACCATCCCACTGAGTAATGCGACAATCTTCTTCGCCAACAAACTCCCAGATAGGTGGAACATCAAGTGCCGAGTAATCAACCTTAGTGTAGTTGATGATATTGAGATCCTTATCAAGACGGCAGAGGTAGTTGGTCGTAACTAGCCGCTGATCTTTTTCAGGATGCAGGTATGAGAGTGGCCCCCATGGGCTAAAGAATCGTTGGTCATGCTCTGAGTGGTAGAGCGTGTAGTTGACGTGGCGGATGTTGACAAGTATGTCGCCATCGTCATCGATAAAGATCGAGGGATTCATTAAGCCCATACCAGAGGTGAGGCTATGAGGCAGGATAAGGGGCGCTAATTTTCCGCCCTGAGAAACCGATTTATGCACCAAATTCATACTGTTACTTTAGCCCACATAGAGTTTCTGTACCAGTTAACCTATGCATATCCCCTTCGAAGGAGTCGAACTTTGCCTACAGTTTACAAGACAATTGCTCAAGCAGCACCAGCGGCAACAACGCTGACTACGCTGTACACAGTCCCATCATCAACCTCAGCCGTGGTATCAACAGTCATCATCTGCAACCAGGCAGCCTCTTCTGCCACCTACCGCATTGCGGTTAGCCCAGCAGGTGCTGCAGTAGAAGCCAAGCACTACATCGTCTACGGTGCGACCGTAGCAGCATCAGATACAACTGCTCTTACTCTTGGAGTTACTCTAGCAACTACCGATGTTGTTCGTGTGTACGCTTCATCTGCTACTCTCTCCTTCTCACTCTTTGGCAGCGAAATCTCCTAATTAACTAGTTAGAGGTATATCAAGTGACTATCACTAACAAGGTTTCATTAAAGAGCGTTAATGGCGGTAACACGCCTATTGCCGACGTTCCAGATGGGGCTACAGTTGGAGCGGTAACAAGTGCGTTTGATGGCACCGCTACTGTTGAAGCAACTGCTGCTGCTACTGGTGGAACACCAACTACTTTTGTTATTACGCCCACACCAACAACTTCTCCAGCCACATTTACTGGAGCATCACCTGTAACAGTTTCGGGCTTGAGTGATGCAACCTCTTACACATTTACCGCTGCTGGAGTTAACTCAACAGCCACAGGTCCAGCAGGTGCTGCCTCTGCATCTACTGCAATTGTCACCGCTGGTTCTTACTTCTCTATTGCTACTACTACTTCTTCTACTGCTAGCAGTATAACCTTTAGTTCAATTCCAAGCACGTACACTCATTTGCAAATTAGATACATGGCTAAAACTAGTTGGGCTCAGACCACTATTGCTGATGGAATTACCATTAGAATAAATGGTGATACGGGTTCTAATTACAGAATCCATAATTTATGGGGTCAAGGGTCAGGAGTAAGTGCTGGAACAGCCGCTGCTACTTATATGGGAGATAACTTTTTAATGTCTGCCTCTAATGGTGCAACAAGTACTTATGGAACAGGCGTTGTAGACATTTTGGACTATACCAACACAATTAAAAACAAAACTGTTCGTGCGTTTACAGGCGTAGAAACAAACAATATTTACAACGGAAACTTTTGGGGCGTAGGATTAGTAAGTGGATTATGGTTATCAACCGCTGCAATTACTTCAATAACTCTTCTTTCTGGTTCTGGTGCTGGTTTTACAAGCGCTAGTCATTTTGCACTTTATGGGGTGATGGCATAATGGCTGCAGGAATTACTTACACACCGCTTGCTACTAACACCCTAGCAAGCGCTACAGCATCTGTTACATTTTCTTCTATTAGTGGTTCTTATACAGACTTACGAGTTGTCCTTCAAGTAAAAAATAGTGTTGGTGATGGTTACGCAACACAATTGCAATATAATTCCGATACTGCAACTAATTACTCTTGGGTTGGTGCTGCTGGGTACGCAGGCTCATCTGCTAATAGTTTTAGAGGAACCAGTGTTGCTATACAAAAAGTAGGTTTTACAAGTGCTACAAGTGGAAATGCTTGGACACCTATAACTATTGATATTTTTAATTACGCTAATGCCACCACTTATAAATCATGTTTATCAAGAAGTAGCAGTATTGATACTAACCAGTACACTCTTATGACAGCAGGACTATGGCGTAGCACGGCAGCCATTACTTCTTTAACTTTTACTTCTGAATCAAGCGGTACTTTTGCTGCTGGTTCAACTTTCACACTCTATGGAATTGCGAGTGCATAATGGCTACCACACATAAGAAGATTCAAACAGTAACTGTAGGAGCAGGCGGTGCTTCTAGCATTGCTTTTACCTCTATTCCACAAACGTACACTGATTTAGTTATAAAAATCTGTGCTAGGTCAACTCGCGCAGGCGCTGATGATGATATATATATATCATATAATGGGTCAGCAACTAGTTATGCGTATCGCTATTTTCAAGGATACGTAACAAGTGCTAGGGCCAGCAGTGGTTCTAGTCAATATGTTGGAGCAATGCCAGCATCTGGAGCAACAACAAATACGTTTGGAAATGCAGAGATATGTATACCAAACTACACCTCTTCAAATTACAAATCTATTAACTCTGACAGCGTTACGGAAAATAATTCAGCAACCGCTTATGAAGCATTGATTATGCTTATGTCTAACTTGTGGTCAAACACATCCTCAATTACATCTATTACATTGACTTCTGGTACTGGAAGTAATTTTGCCCAATACTCAACTGCAACTCTCTATGGAGTATTTAAAGAAAATGTATCAGGAGCACCTAGTGCACCTACTAGCGTTACTGCTACTGATTTAGTAACTACTGGAGCAATCTCTGTAGCATTTACTCCAGCGGGACAGACCGCATCTTTGTTTACAGTTACTTCTACCCCTGGCTCAATTATTGGAACTGGTGTAGCAAGTCCAGTAACAGTTTCAGGGTTAACAAATGGTACTGGATACACATTTACTGTAACGGCTGCAAATCCACTAGGAACTTCTGCAGCGTCTTCTGCCTCTAATAGTGCCACTCCTACTGCTTATCCAAAGGCGGGCTACACTGCTGGTGGCGAAACTTCTTCTAGCGCAACTAGCATTATCGAAAAGATATCTTTACCTGCAGAAACTAGCAGTACATTAAGTGCAACTCTAAGTGCTAATACACAAGAATCTGCTGCTATGTCTAACAGTGGAGTTGCTGGATACATAACAGGAATAAGCCAATCACCGTCTACTACTATAAACAAACTTGTATTCTCTACCGCTGTGGTCTCTACTCTAGGCACTACATTAGCAACTGCTAGAAAAGAACATGGAGCAATGGCTAACAGCGGTACTGCTGGATATGTACTAGGAGGCAGTACTGGTGGCGGTACAACTGCTGCAATAGATAAAATTGCTTTTTCAAATGATGCTAGGACAACTCTTGCTGCAACTTTAACTGCCGTCATTTATAGAAATACTGGAGCAATGGCTAACAGCGGTACTGCTGGCTACACTGCTGGAGGAAACAGAACAGACACAAGCAGTCTTACTAGTTACATTGATAAAATTACTTTTTCTAATGACTCAAAATCAACAACCTCTGCCACTTTGAGTTCTCTAAATGCAAGAAATGCGGCTCATGCTAACTCAGGAACTGCGGGTTACTTCTTAGGTGGAAATAACAACTTTACAACAATTGACAAAATAACATTCTCATCAGATAGCGTTTCTGCTGTAAGTGGAGGAATGTCTACTCCGCGTCAATACCATACAGCCTTTGCTAACTCAGGAACTGCTGGGTACGCTGCTGGAGGACAAAACACCTCTAATGCAAGATTGTCTTCAATTGAAAAGTTGGCCTACTCTAACGACGCCGTGTCATCGACCTCTGTAACAATGGCTAGTGCACGAAGTAACCCAGCAGGCTTTGCCGACTCAGGAACACTATAAGGAACAATATATGGAACTACTACCTGATATAACCGAAAAATTCACACCCGATATTTTGCTAGCGATGGCAGAAGTTCAACAGTCACGCTCTGACTTTCAGTTAGAGAAGTTTGTTGTGAATCAGCACGATACAGATGAAATGCGCTACCAGCAGTGCGTCATTGAACTTCAGTCTCTCTACTACACCATAAAGACAGTCAGTCTTGAAATGAAGAAGACTGAGATTGAAATCAATAAACTTCGTGAAACTGGCGATGAGATCGATGAGATTGATGCTCAGATCAAAGAATTGGGACTTGAACAGACTCGCCTTGTTGGAATTGGCGCTTTTAGAGAGTTGGATATGTTAATGAATATCTATAACTCTTTTGAGCATAAATACACTCGCCAAGAGATTGAAGCAGCACAGCCAGATTATTGGAACAAGAGATTAAGTCGTCAGTCTACACTAGAGGCTATCGGTGGCACTCAGGCACAGGCTGCACACCTAGATTCACTTCGTCAGATTGGTGCCCTTGAAATGACACCAGAGGGCGGAATCCGTGCAGTCTCCCAAGAGATGCAGCAGATTACAGGACAGACTCAGAAGGAGTTAGCATGAAGTACTACACATGGAAGTTAAAGTGGGAAAACGGTGAAGGTACTGATCCTACATTCACTGTGAATACTGATGAGGTTCGTATTGAGCCAGTCTTTGCTACAGGTGATGTATCTGACTCAGCAACACTGATCTACTGCTACCTGCTTAGAGGTTCAATTAACACTAGCGCTTTGACTGCCTGGTCTGTAACAGAGACCACAGCAGCAGCGATGCTTGCCGCTGCTCAGGAACTCTCTCCAGAGGCAGTACTTGAAGATGGCTTTGTTAAGTTCCCTGTAGTAGAGATCGCCCCTTAATACTTTTTTCTCAGAACCGATAGGAGACAATAAGCCTCATGGCTAATATCAAGAGAGCAAATGCATCCAGCATCACTAAGAGTGGTGTTGCGATCGCTGACGTACCTGATGCTCCTACCATTGGCGCTGTGGCAGCACTGACAGATGGAACAGTTACTGTTGCCTACACAGCAGCCGTTACTGGAGGAACTGCAACTACCTTTACCGCTACATCTTCACCTGGCGGAATTACTGGTACTGGCGCCTCTCCTATTACTGTCACTGGATTAAGTTTAGGTACTGATTACACATTTACGGTTACTGGAACAAATTCAACAGCCACAGGTCCAGCATCTGCTGCCTCTAGTTCTGTTAGTCCCACAGCACTTGCTTACGACTCTATTGCTACTACTACACTTTCAACCACTCAAGCAACAATCTCATTTACCTCAATTCCTTCTACTTACACTCATCTTCAAATTAGATTTTTTGCAAAGTGTTCAACAGCAGGCGGTGGAGTTCCTTGTCGCATAAGATTTAACAGTGATACTGGCTCTAATTACTCCTATCACTATTTGGTAGGAAACGGTGCTTCCGCATTATCTGGCGGTGCTGCAACTCAAACTGCCGCATATGGTGGAACAATAACGGATTCTGGAAGCGGTGGGCAGCCTTATAACTTTAGTACAGGAAATATTGACATTTTAGATTATGCCAATACAAGCAAGTATACAACTCTTCGTCAATTTGGAAATTATGACGATAATGGAGGAGGACAAGTGGGGCTCTTTAGTGGCCTTTGGCAAAACACAGCGGCGGTTTCTAGAATAGATTTGACTGTTGATTCAACTACCTTTTCTCAATATACCAAAATTGCTCTCTATGGAATGAAGGGGTAATCATGGCATTGACATATAATGCAATTGTAAGCGTATCTCTTACAGCATCTCAAGCCTCTGTAAATTTAGGTTCTATACCATCTACTTATACTGACCTTGTTCTTGTTGTTACAGGAAAGACAACAAGTGCAGATAGTCTTATTTGTCGTATTAATAACGATACTGGGAATAACTACTCACGAACTACTTTAGGTGCTGATGGAACCTCTTCTCAAAGCACTCGTGGCACAAGTGATTCTAGAGCGGTCGTTGGTACTTATGGTTACTTAGGAACAACTGTTGGATATATCAATACTCTTTTTATAAATAACTATTCAAGTACTACCTCGTACAAACAAATATTAAACAAAACTGGCAATGGGGCAAATGGAGTATCTGCAGTTGCAAATCTTTGGAGGTCTACGGCTGCTGTGGATACACTAAACTTGTATACAGATAGCGGATATAGTTTTGATGTTGGCACCACATTTAACCTCTACGGAATATTGGCGGCGTAAATAATGGCTAATACATACATAGCATTAAAAAAAGTAACTGTGGGAAGTGGAGGAACTTCCAGCATTACTCTTTCTAACATCCCACAAACTTACACAGACCTAGTATTAAAACTGTCTTTGCGTTCAACTCGTGCAGCCGATGAAGATGGCTTAAGTTTAACGGTAAACTCAAGTTCTTCAGGTTACACTTACAAACCTTTAATGGGAAATGGTTCTACAGCATCTACTGCCTCTACCGCATACGAACAACCTTGGTCGGGAAGAATTGTTGGAGCAAGCGCTGGTTCAAGCATCTTTTCTAGCACTGATGTTCTTATCCCTAACTACGCTGGTAGCACTGCAAAATATTACTTAGTTGACTCTGTTACTGAAAAAAACTCTACTACTGCTTATATGACAATGAATGCGGTAGTGCAATCAAGCACAGCAGCAGTTACCTCTTTAACTTTTGCTGCTGTTAATGCGAATTTAGCGGAGTACTCAACGGTTACTCTTTATGGTGTAGAGGTGCCCTCCCAACAAATTACAGAAAAAGCAACTGGTGGAGATATCACTACTGATGGAACCTATATTTATCACACCTTCCGTCAATCTGGAACATTTACACCTTCACAGTCTTTGACTGCAGCAGTGCTTGTAGTAGCAGGTGGCGGTGGAACTACAACCTCTGTTTCAGGTGGCGGAGGTGCTGGTGGTGTTTATTACTCAGCAAGTAACGCTCTCACTGCAACTGGCTACACAGTAACCGTAGGTGCTGGTGGCGGTTCTAACACCAATGGTTCTAACTCTGTATTTGGTGCATTAACAGCAGCAGTTGGTGGCGGTACCTACCAAGCAAATGGTGGCTCAGGTGGTGGACAAAGCGCACCTGGTAGTGGTTCGGTAGGTACTGGCACTGCAGGTCAAGGCAACAGCGGTGGCGCTAGAGGTTCTTATTATTCAGGTGGTGGTGGTGGTGCTGGTGGCGCAGGTGGCGCAGGTGGCGTTGGCTCTCGTGGCGGTGCTGGTGGCGCTGGAATAAACACTTACTCAACTTGGCATACTGCAACTGGTACTGGCATAGCGGGGTACATTGCAGGTGGTGGTGGTGGTTCTGCTTGGAACGGCGTTACTCCTAATAACACTGGTGGTTTAGGCGGCTCTGGTGGTGGCGGTGCTGGTGGTGAGAGTGGTGCTGGAAGTGCGGCTGCAACGAATGGCTATGCAAATACTGGTGGCGGTGCTGGTGGAGACAACAATGGCGTAGTTGGTAAATCGGGTGGTTCAGGTCTAGTAATTGTGAGGTACGCAGTTTAATGGCACATTTTGCAGAAGTTGACGAGAGACTAGAAGTAGTCCGTGTACTAGTAGTTCCTGATGCCCAAGAGCATCGTGGTCAAGAGTTCTTGGCTGATGATTTGGGCCTTGGTGGACGTTGGATTCAGACTTCATACAACGGAAACATCCGTAAGAATTATGCAGGTATCGGTATGTACTACGACGAAGACCGTGATGCATTTATTGCTCCTCGCCCAGAACCACATGCAGATTACACCCTTGATGAGGAAACTTGTCGCTGGGTTCTACGCACAGAAGAATAAAAGTAAGATAAACTAACAACTCAAACCCGTTTAGGAGATAAACATGTCAGTTCCAACTAAGGTCATTGTAGACTGCTCAACAGGCGAAGAGTCAATCGTTGAACTCACAGCCGAAGAGATCACTCAGATGGAAGCAGATGCAGCAGCATTTGCCGAAGCAGAAGCAGCACGAGAAGAAGAAGCAGCAGCAAAGGCAGCACTGAAGGAATCAGCAAAGGCTAAGTTAGTCGCTGGTACTCCTCTTACTGCAGAAGAAGCAGCCGTTCTCGTCATTTAATTTCGCCCCAAATATTTAAGGAGTACCGTGTCAGTTCGTAGAGCACAAGATGAGCGCATTGAAGGCACTCCTGACGGCAATACCGCCATTACGGAGATATCCGATGTGCCAGATGCACCTACTATTGGTGCAGCAACTAACGTAGGTACTAGCCGTGCATACAATAACGGCGCTGCAACAGTTGCATTTACGCCTAATACAACAGGCGGTACAGTAACTACCTATACAGCAACAAGTACCCCAGGATCATTTACTGGTACTGCGGCCTCTTCTCCAGTAACAGTCGCTGGTCTACAGTCTCAGACTTCTTACACTTTTGCTGTGACTGGTGCTAACTCAACAGGAACGTCTCCTGCAACATCTGCTTCTGGATCTATAACAGCAACTACTGTTCCACAGGCTCCTACTATTGGCACTGTAACATCTCCCTCTTCTACAACTGCATCTGTACCGTTTACAGCAAATGCTACTGGTGGCGCAGCGGTCTCAACTTTTACAGCAACTTCATCTCCTGGTTCTATAACAGGAACAAGTGCTTCGAGCCCAATTTCTGTTTCTGGATTAACAGCAGGAACTGCTTACACATTTACTGTAACTGCAACAAATGCTAATGGTACTTCTACAGCGTCTAGCGCTTCTAACTCTGTAACTCCACAACTTCCTGTTCCTACATCAGTTGATTATTTGGTTATTGCTGGTGGCGGTGGAGGAAACTACTCAGGTTATGGTGGTGGTGGTGGTGGCGCTGGAGGTTACTTAGAATCTTCTACATCAATTTCTGGTTCATTCACAGTAACTGTTGGTGCTGGCGGTGTTGCTGGCAGTGGTGGTAGTGGTTCTCCAACTGGAATTGCATCTGTATTTGGAGGTGTGTCTGCTACTGGAGGTGGTCAAGGAGGAGGCAGTGCAACATCAGGAGGAAATGGTGGCTCAGGTGGTGGAGGTGCTGGCATAAATAACTCTTACGGAACTGGTATAAATGGTCAGGGTTTTCGTGGAGGTACAGGTCGTTTTGATAGCAGTCCAACAAATGCTTCAGGTGCTGGTGGCGGTGGCGCTAGTGCTGTTGGAGGTGACCCTGTTGCATACAGCCGAGGAGGAAATGGTGGCGCTGGTTCATCAACTAGTATAACGGGTACCTCTACAGCATATGCAGGTGGCGGTGCTGGTTCACAAGGACAAGGAAGTGGCGGTACAGGCGGTACAGGTGGTGGAGGTAACGGTGGAGGTACAGCATATGCAGGTACTCCTAATACTGGCGGTGGTGGTGGTGGTTCAAGTAACACTGCAAAGGCTGGTGGTTCTGGTGTAGTTATTATTGCTTATCCTGATTCATACAGGGCGCTTTCTTCTATTGACGGTGGGCTAACCTACGACCAACCAAGCCGTTCAGGTTACAGAGTTTATAGATTTACAGCAGGAACAGGAACGGTGACTATCTAATGGCACATTACGCATTTTTAGATGAGAACAACATCGTTACAGAGGTTATCCCAGGTAAGGATGAAACAGAACTTATTGAAGGTCTGACCCCTGAAGTTTGGTATGGAAATTTTCGTAATCAAGTTTGCAAACGTACATCTTACAATAACAACATACGTAAAAATTATGCTGGAATTGGCTTTACATACAGTGAAGAACTTGACGCATTTATTGCGCCACAACCTTACCCATCATGGGTGTTAAATGAAGAAACTTGCAAATGGGAAGCCCCAATAGCAAAGCCTACAGATGACAAGGTATACGATTGGGATGAAGAAACTACCTCTTGGGTAGAGATAGAGATCGCCCCTTAATACTTTTTTCTCAGTATAGATAGGGAATAATCCTTACCATGCGTGGTAACAAAGTACAGGGTCGATTCAAGATCGACTACGAGACTATGTCAATGGATGAAGGCATCGTTGACGAACTCCGTGACCCCGTAGGTACTGAGGTTGACTGGTGGCTCTGGGATGATGCAGCCCTAGCCGCAGACTACGACACCTTCGTAGATCCAATCTATGACGTCTCCAATCAGGAAGATGGCAAGGGTCGTCGATGGAACGAGCCATTCAAACTACCTGTGATCATGGCGCAACAACTTCGTGGTACTAACATCATGAATGAGCGTGGTTACTACACCACAGATACATTGCGCCTAGTAGTTGCTGTGGCAGATATCAATAGACTTCTTCCAGCAATGATCACAGATCCAGCGCTACATATTAAAGACCGTGTCGTATTCCGCGACGCCGTATTCGTTCCTACTCGTGTCCTTCCTAGAGGACTTTATAAAGAGCGCTACTCAGTAGTTACTATTGATTGCAACCAGGTCAATGCTGAAGAACTTGTTAATGATCCACAATTTCAGGACCTTACAAACTAGGAGATTGTCATGGACGATTTTGAGCCAGAGTTAGACCCAGACCTCTTTGAAGATGAGGTTGTAGAATTAGATGACCTCGACTATGACAAGCACGCCCTAGACGAGGAAGACGAAGACTGGGAGGATAGTTAATGCCTGCTAAAAAAGGTAAAGTAGAAAAAGTTATGAAGGAATACAAAGAAGGTAAACTTCATAGCGGATCTAAAAAAGGCCCAGTAGTTAAAAACAAGAAGCAGGCCGTCGCTATTGCTCTTTCAGAAGCAGGCATGAAAAAGAAAAAGAAATAATGCCTGCATCAAAATTACTACCAGCACCCGTAAAATTTCCCAATGGAGGAGGACTCTCAGCAATGTCTAGCAAGCCAAGAGAATCTCAGCAACTAGAGGTAGAAGCCATGGAAGCAAAACACAAGGCTGAACTTGCTAAGTTGAAAGAAAAACACGCCAAAGAAAGTTCTTCTCCAGTAAAGGTTAAAAAGTAATGGCTAAGACAATCAAGATTAAAGGCGAAGGCCACACCATAAAGAAGAACAAGAAGGGCGAGGTCATTGTTGACCACGCTGGAAACAAAGGAAAGTACGACAAGATTAACCTGACAAAGAAGGCTGGCTCTAAGACCATTGCTCAAGGAGTTAAGGCGACTAAAGATTGGCACAAGAAAAATGGCTAAGTCAGAGGCATGGCAACGTTCAGAGGGCAAGAATAAAAAGGGTGGACTTAATGAGAAGGGTCGCAAGTCTTATGAGAAGGCTAACCCTGGTTCAGATTTAAAACCTCCAGTATCTGCTAAGCAAGCAAAGAAGTCACCTAAGTCTGCAGCACGTCGTAAGTCTTTCTGTGCACGCATGGGCGGCATGGAAGGTCCTATGGAGAAGAATGGCAAGCCAACTCGCAAGGCTCTAGCCTTAAGGAAGTGGGATTGCTAATGGCAACCAAGAAGACAGATCCTTGCTGGGATGGTTATACCCAAGTTGGTATGAAAATGAAGAATGGCAAGAAAGTTCCAAACTGCGTTCCTGCAAAGGGCGTTCCAAAATCCAAACCTAAGAAGAAAGTGAGCAAGTAAATGTGTGCAGCATGTGGATGTGGTAAGAAAAAGGGTGAGCCAGGATTTGGTAAAGGCCCAAAGTCAAAAGCAAAGAAGGCTTGTACTTGCGGTACTTGCAAGGCTTGTAAAGCAAAGAAGAAGTAATGTGTGCCACCTGTGGCTGCATGAAGCCAAAGGACAAGCACGGCATGAAGACTCTTGCCGCTGCTAATAAGAAATTTGCAAAGGCAACAAGTAAACCAACTAAGAAGAAGAAGGACAAGAAGTAATGAAGAAGACTCTTACTCCTAAGCAGATGAAGATCGCTGGGGCTGCAAAGCCAACAGACAAGATCACTGGCGCTGACTTTAAGGCCCTTAAAAAGGGCAAGGCACCAAAGATGACTATGAACAAGAAAAAAGGCATGTAGTGAAATACACCAAAACCTCAGACAAGAAGCAGGATGCCAAGACCACAAAAGGTCTTGACAAAGAGCAGAAGGCAATGTTTGAGAAGATGGACAAGAAGCACCGCAAGCCTAAGTCTCAAGAAGACGATCGCAAGATGGATAAAGCCATAGTTAAAAAGATTAAAAAGAAGTAATGACTAAGCCACCTACGGGTGGTTTTTTCATTTATCATTGCAATATCAGACCACCGCTGCGGTGCCTGACCACTGTTCCCACAGGTTGCGATAAGGGGTTTTATTATGGGCTATAAGCCTTGGTATGAACGTGCCGCTGAATTGAACGGCAAAGACGAAGTCGAGAACTTCATGCGTGGCATGTTCGGCGGTCGTCCTAAAGACAAACAACCAATTATTACTGGTCTTATCGCAGGCTACGTCGGTGGAAAAGTTGCTGGCAAATCCGTTGCGAAGGCCAGGAAAAAGAAGTGAAGAAAGACAACGTCCTTAACGCAATTCACAAAGCGAGTCACGAGACCTCTCGACTTGTAGGAGCGCATCTGCGTGCAGAAGCCAGAGCAACTGGATGGCCATCGCACGTCGTGAGCGGTATGAGCGTCTCCTATAGCAAGAGCGGCTTTGATGCTAACGTCAATGAGAAGCATCACGCAGAGGCACTCGACCATGAGTACGGAACCCCCGACAGACAACCGAGTGGGGCAATTCGTCATACAGCAAACCGTACCGCTGAGTCAGAAAACTTTTTAGTTAATCGTCTCTACAAGCATCTGGAGGCTTACCTATGAGTTTCTTATTTGACGAGGATGAAGCACTTCGTGATCTTCTAAAAGAGATGACTGTTACAGATCAAAAGGCGTCTTCTGCTGCTGCCAAGACTATTACACATAGAGCGCTTACTAGCAATGTAGTTACAATAACTACATCTACAGAACATGGCTTTGAAGTTGGAGACACAGTCACTATTGCGGGTGCTGTAACTCCTTTCAATGGCACCTACAACATTACGTTAATTCCAACTCCTACTACATTTAAATATGCAAAAACAAATGCAAACATTGCTAGGGTTGCTTCAGGTGGAACTGCTACTCCAGGTACTACTAGAAAAGTTGGCGTATGGTTTGGTCAACCTGACCAGGAAATAAGATCGCAGTCGTATCCTTACATTACAATCGACATGATTGATATTGCAGAGGCATTTGATCGTGCACATCGTGGACGAGTAAGCCCCATTTATTACGCAGACCCAACAAATATGGTTAATGCTGCACAAGGAATTCAAAGAGTTACATGGAATTCAAATTTGCACGATAAGGATATGGACTTTCCTATCCCAGTTAATATTGACTATCAGATTACTACCTATGCACGTCAGCCCCGTCATGACCGTCAGATCTTGGCGGAGTTGCTATACACAAAGATTCCACTTCGATTTGCAGTTCTTAATGTGGGTCCAGATACCCAATACGGAACTGCACGTCGTCTGGATGTTCTGGACATCTCTAAACGAGATATCACTGAACAAGGAAAGCGTCTATTCGTAAACGCTATCACGGTGCGGGTCTCTAGTGAGATCGCTCCATCTACATTCAATAAGTTATACAAGGTCCAAGAAATCAACGTTACAGGCACAACTGGCACCCAAGTTATTGGTCGTGGCACGTTTACTGCTGTAGATCCGCTCACAATACCGACACCATAAGGAACCCTTACCCAACTAGTTAGGAGAAAAAATGGCATATAGCCGCCCAGGTGTTTACATTAGTGAACGCCTACTACCCGCACCACTAACAGGTGGTGTTACTGCTAACGCTGCTGGCGCTGTTGTTGCACCTTTTGCACAAGGCCCAGAAGCCGTAACGCTTGTTTCATCTTGGTATGAATTTACTAAGAACTTTGGAGGCTATGACGTCTCCTACCCAGCAACATTTCAAGTTGGTTCATTTTTTGCAAACGGTGGACGTGAACTCTACGTTCAACGTCTACTAGCAGCCAACGCTGTTGCTGCTACTACAAACCTAGTAGATAGCGGTAGCACTCCACGAGTAACTGTTACATCAAAAAATGCTGGAACAGATGGAAACAATCTTCGTGTTGTTGTTACTGCTGGTGAAGTTGCTAGTACTTACACACTTACTCTTTATAAAGAGTCTGGTGTAGCAAATGACATTACTGATGACATTCTTCTTGAACGATACTCAAATGTTATTTTTAATGATTCTACCTCTAGTGATTATGCCCCAACTGTAATCAATATTGTGTCTCCAAATATTTCAGTTGCTGTTATTACTGGTTATGCTGGTCAAGGCATAACAAGTGCTACATACCCACTGACAACTGGAGCAAACGGCTCAGCAACAACTTCTACTGATTACACCAACTACAAGGCTAGTGGTTCTTCAGTATTTGAACGCTTTACCTCATTAGATCGTCCATTAGTAATATTTCTTCCAAATGTAAATGCACTGGCCTCTGGATCAGTGAGTGCGTTTGATGCCGCAACTTCTTGGGCTGAAGATAATAATGGGTTTGTTGTTCTTGGAACTGACCCAGACCTTACCGTTGCAAATGCAGTTTCATTTGCTGGAAGCCTTACAGATACAAGCAATGCTGCTGTCTACTATCCACACGTTTACATTGCTGATCCTCTAGGACGTGGTGCAGGAGCACTTCGCAAGATTGAACCAGCAGGTGCTGTAGTAGGTCTATACCTTGCAACTGATGCAAGCCGTGGAGTCTTCAAGGCTCCAGCAGGTATTGGTTCAGCAATCCAAGGAATTGTTGCTGTAGAAAGATCATTCTCATCTACAGAACTTGACACAATGAACGCAAGCACATCACCAGTAAATCCAATCCGTCAGATTCCTGGCGCTGGTCTTTCTGTTATGGGTGCTCGTACATTGAAGCAAGATGGCACTGCTAACAAGTATGTCAACATGCGTCGCTCTCTTATCTACATCCGCAAGAACCTTAAGAACCTCACTGAGTTTGCTCTTTTTGAAAACAATGAGGAAAAATTGTGGGCGCAGATCCGCACAGTCCTCAATAACTTCCTTGGCGAATACAAGAACCAGGGTGGTCTACGTGGCACAACTCCAACACAGGCTTACTTTGTTAAGTGTGATGCTGAGAATAATAGTGCACAACAAATCGCCAATGGCGAAGTCCATATCCAGGTTGGTGTTGCGTTGCAATACCCAGCAGAGTTCATTGTCATCGACCTCAGCCAAAAGACGCTGAACTAAAGCGAAGGAGAAAAATAAATGGCAGTAATTAATAATCGGTCAACACTATTGACTGATCCATTACGTAACTTTCGATTTTTAGTTACGTTTCAACCACACGGAGACTTTGCTCAAAACAGCATTGGTCTAACTCAAGCAACTATTGGGTTTACTTCTGTGTCGGGATTGTCGGTTGCTACTGACTCTATCCCTTACCGTGAAGGTGGTTACAACACCACTGTCCACCAGATTCCTGGTCAGACAACCTTTACACCTCTTACACTTCAACGTGGTGTCCTATTAGGAACACGTCAGAACTGGGACTGGATGCGTAACTTGTTCGCAACAGTAACTGCGGGAAATACAACTCGTGCAGTAGACCAGAACTTCCGTTGCGACTTAGAGATTGCTGTGCTATCGCACCCAATCCCTGGATCACCAAATGCAAATGACACAACAGAAACATCAGTAGATCACGTAGCAATGCGCTTTAAGGTATACAACGCATGGCCTACTTCAGTTGCATACTCAGACCTTAACGCAGGTGACAACGCTCTATTCGTAGAGCAGATGACACTCGTGCACGAAGGCTTTGATGTTAACTGGGCAGGAAACTACACAGCACCAGCCCCTACATTCTAACAAAGGACTAACATGACGAAAACAATTAGTGCAGCGGCTAACCCCGCATTGGCAAATAACTTGATTAACTCTGCACTGGCTGAAGCGCCAGTACAGCAAGAAGTAAAGATCACACCTCCTTCGGACACTGTAGTGACTCTCCCTGGTGGCTATGTAACAGCCACTGGGGAGATCATCACAGAGGCCGAGGTTCGTGAACTCAACGGCTCTGATGAAGAAGCGATTGCTCGTACTGCAAACATCGGTAAAGCAATCCTTACAATTCTTCATCGTGGAACAGTCCGTGTTGGTAATCAGAAGGCCGATGAGAAGTTACTAGATCAACTACTCTCTGGTGACAGAGACATGTTAGTTTTAGGAATTCTTAAAGCAACTTTTGGTAAGACCGCTGACATCGGTGGGTACTGCGAAGGCTGTGAAGAGATGAAGACCGTACAGGTTGACCTTGATACAGACATCACAGTCAAGGCTCTGATGGACCCAATGAATGATCGAGTCTTTACCGTACAAGGAAAGAACCGCACATTCACAGTGCAACTTCCTACAGGCATCACACAAAAAGAGATGCTGCAGAACTCTGACAAGACATCGGCAGAACTAACAACGATCATGTTAGAGAACACAGTAATGAAGATCGATGATTCACCAGTACTAAGCAAGATGCAGGTACAGAATTTGGGACTTGTAGATCGTCGCACTATCAGTGAAGCAATCAATAAGCGTCTATGTGGTCCTCAATTCGATGTGGTCAAGGTGACATGCCCTGACTGCGAAAGTGAGGTATCTGTTCCCGTTAATTTCGGGACCTTATTTCGCTTCTAGCGTTACTCCATATCCGCATTTACTTGCGGAATGGTCGGTCTTAACTAACGAGTACAGAGGATGGACACTGACAGAGATCAAATCTCTATCAGTGAGAGAACGAGAGAACTGGCTAGAGATAGCCAGCCAAACCAGTAGAAAGGGATAGTCATGGCTAACAAGATGGTTGCTAACATCAAGTCGCTGACTACAGAGACCCGTGGTTTAAACAAAGAGGTTGAGTCCCTTTATAAATCTATTGAAAAGTTAAACGCAATTGCTGGTAAGGCATTTAAAAATGCAAACGGCGCCATAAATTCTTCTGGCGGTTCTATGGGACTGATGCAGGGGTCTACTCGCCCTGGCGTAGGAACAGACAATGCACGGTTTACACAACCGCCTACGCCAACAGGAATGTCTCCTGCTGGCGGAGGAAACTCTATTTCTAAAAGTAAAACAACGTTTGCTCAAGAAGGACCTGAAGATCCAAACATTGCAAAACTTCAAAAGTACGGTGGTATTGCAAAGATGTTTATGGCACTGCCTGCTGGTGCCTATGCTGCAACTCCTGACCTAGGATTGACTATGGGTCGTGCACTTGGTTACTACCAAGCAGGATTAAAATCACCAGGAATTAGTCGTAACCAATTACAGCGTGCAACTTTTAGTGCAATGGGTGGAGGAATCTCTAGCGTTGGTTCTGATGCAATTGTTGCAGCGGGTCTTGCTGGTAGTGGATACACACCAGGAAGTGCAAACTATCAACAGGCTGCAGGCCAAATTGGTGGAGCCTATAAATATTTAGGTATGGATAACGCTGTTGCAACACAGGCTATCGCTGGATTTCAATCAGGACCTATGGGAGCAAACCTATACCAGTATGGAATTAACACACGCACTGCGTCTGGAAAAGAAAAGACTCCAGGACAACTTGCAAAAGAATTAATGAGTGTTATGGGTGGAGGAAAAGCAACTACTCAACAAGTCCGTGAATCATTCCAGCGCGGTGCTCTGGGTGCAAACCTAAAGACAATGGGATTTGATCCTGCACAGCAAGAGATTCTTTACCAAGCAATGATTGACTTATCTGCTGGAAGAAACCCCGATCTTGCAGCAAGAGGAAGTGCACAAGGCACAGATAAAAATTCAAACACCATGCTTACTGCTCAAGGAAGAATGAATGCCTCTCAAACCTCTTTAATGACTAAAGGCGAAGAGTCAATGATCAAGGGATTCGAAAATGCTGCAGATACAGTAGAGGCATTTAATCGTGTTCTTGAAAATACTATTCAACCTCTTGCACAACTCAAAGGTCTTGTAGGAGGAATTGGTGCTACAAACGTAGGTGCTGGAATTGCAGTAACTGCTGCTATGTTTACTAGTGGAGTTGGAAGCATTGTTAGCGCAATTATGAAATTAAAACCTGGTGGTGGTGGACGCACTGGCTTTGGTGGAGGGTTTGGAATTGGCGGATCAACAGGAGGCTCACCAGTTGCAGGGGGAGTAACTGCTGGCTATGGCGATAAAGGAAGTATGTGGTCTGGTACAAACAACTCCCACAAGGGAACAGACTACGCAGTACCAGAGGGTACTCCAGTTATTTCTTGGAAAGACGGAATTGTATCTACCGAAAGTTTAGATGCAGGTTATGGAACAGCAGTCATGCTTGAGCATGCAGACGGTATGCAGAGCATCTACGGCCACCTTAGTTCTAAAGACGTAAAGGCAGGCGACGTTATAAAGGCAGGCCAACGTATTGGTAAGTCTGGATCTACTGGAAATTCCACTGGTCCTCACTTACATTTTGAACTACGTAAAGGAAAAAACAACCCAGTAGATCCTTCAGGGTATACTGGTGCCTCTTCTATTTTGGGTATGCAATACGCAAGCGCAGTTGTAACCCCATCAAGTAGTGAACTACTTGGTACAGGTGCTGCAACAAACTCAATAGGTGCAACAATGTCTATTGACGGTCCTGTTGGTAAAGGAGCCTTAAGCAACTCAGAACTTATTAGTGTTCTCTCTAATGCAGGCTTTAGCGGATCTTCTTTAGAGACAGCCTTCCGTGTAGCCCGTGCTGAGTCAGGCGGTCGTCCTGGAGCATTAAACCCTGATGCAAAAACAGGTGACTACTCACTAGGATTATTCCAAGTCAACATGATTGGTGATTTAGGAAAACGACGTAACGCAAACTACTTAAAAGAATATGCGGGAATTGGATACACAGGTCCAGAAAGTCTTTACGATCCAGCAATCAATGCACGTATTGCTTACGACATCTCTAAGAGTGGTACTAAATGGAGCGACGCCTGGGTTAATACTTCAAAGAAGTTAGGTATTGGTGGTGGAGACTCTGGCTATGGAGCGTCTATGCCAACTCAACTGCAATCAGGTAACAAGACAGTAAACGTCACAATTAAATTTGATCAAGCAACAGACCAAGAAGCACTGCGGTTTGCCAAGAAGGTTAAGGACTACCTTGACCACGATAAAGAGATCTCAATGATAGGTGGTTCATAATGGCAGGCTGGACATGGACAGGCAAAGGATATCCAAGTCCTTCAGAAGTTAGAGCCCCACAAAACGCACGACAAAAACAAATTTCGTATGCCGCAAAAAGGGCAACTATTAATACCTACAAAAAGAAAATTGAAGGTTACGAAAAAGATATAAAGACACAACAAACTATAATTAAAGTACAAGAAGAAAACGTAAAACGTTATTCTGACATTATCAACACATCTACTAATCAGGTAACAATTGATGCTGCCATAACTTCTCGCAATGCTACACGATCTTTAATTACTGAGGCAAACGCAAAAATTATTCGATTAATGAAAGACAAGAATAATGTTCAAAATCAAATTAATGAACTGACAGGTAAAAAACCTGTTGTACCTACTAAGCCTAACAGTACTTCTACAACAACAACCGTAACTGATCAGGGAGGAAATGTTGATTTAGAGTTTTCAGCAGAGTACAAATACAACGCTCCTCTAGTATCTGGAGCATACCTAGGGCAAGGAATCTCTGCAGACTCATTAGGTGCTGCGGTAGACACTAAAGGATTCCCAATTAATGCTCCAGTTTTTTCTGATGCCTATAACGCCTGGCGTGGAGTAAACGGTGGACGTGGAACTATTCAAATGGATAGAAAATACGTAAACGCTATTGGAAAAGCACAAAAAGACGCAACAAAATTTGATCCACAGATGTATGGATTTAAGTTCTTGTATAACCCAACAACAGTCAGTATGGCGTGGGGCGTACAACAGATGATGGACCCTAATTACGAAAGTTCTGGGGAAGATATATTTAATCCAATTTCTGCTGGTTTAATTTCTAGCACAATTGTTTTTGAAGTACTTTTAAATCGTATTGCCGACTTTAATCATTTAAATGCAGACGGTTCACTACGTGGTCAATATCCTTATGGTCAAATTGATGTTCCTGTTCAAGAAAGAAAACAAATATACGATCGTGGAACCATGTACGACCTAGAGTATTTCTTTAAAACAATCAATGGACCTCATGGAACCTTTACCTCTGCCTACAACGGTATGACCGCAGACTCTGGTTGGTTGCGTCCCTCCTCTATGGAACTTCATCTAGGTGCTGGAATGAGATACAGAATCCGTATCAATGAAGTCTCAATCAACCACGCAATTTTTAATAACCGTATGGTTCCTATCTTGTCAACAGTTCGATTTGTGTGTGGTCGTTACAACGATGGTCCTGGTACTCCCTTACTACAACCAGCCTTTGTTAACACAAATACTTTAGAGGGAATCCGAGCAGCAAGTGGGGGGTTTAATCAACCATGATCTACCTAGATAGCAGATATGCTGACGGCCCTCTATTTAAGGCTTACGACTCACGTACTGACACGTACGAGTTAACTGTGTTGCGTTCATTCCCAAGTTACAAGGTCACTTACTTCTCTTACACCTGGGTTGAAACAGACCGTCTAGATAGAATTGCTTTGCGATTCTTAGGGGCGTCAACTTTGTGGTGGCAGATTATGGATATTAATCCTGAAGTTATTGACCCCTTGACTATTATTCCAGGAACCGTGTTAAGGATACCTAATGAATAAAACAACACAGAATCGTTTAGGAACCTCATTCACCGTCTCTTATCCAGACTTCCCAAGTTTTACAGTTACACCAAAAAGTTTTACATTAATACAAGAGGCTGGAAAGCAAGATGTACTAGAGATAATTTACTTACGAGATAGCAGTGTCTTTTACAAAGGGTTAAAGACAGGAGCAACTGTCAAAGTAAAATGGAAAACTTCCAACAGTGTTGTCGGTGAGTTCTTTGGGTACATAGTTGATTACACACCCATTACCCAACAAACTCTTCGTCGCCCCGTCACTATACGAGCAATCGGTGCCTCTCTTCCATTAAAAGAAGGAGGAAATAAGATCTGGAAGAACAAAACTGCTCCAGATATTGTTACTGAGATTGCTAACAAGTTTAAATTAAAACCAGTAGTGACTCCTCATCCAATGATCTTTAGCCAGCAGTCAATGTTGAACCACACTTACTGGGAAAAGATTCAAGAACTAGCAAGACGTATTGGGTACGTCGCACAGGTGAGTGGCACAGAACTGCACTTTCACCCTATAGATAAGATGATTGATAAGTTTATAACAACTATTCCAGTGCTATCTTTCTTTGACCCTGTTGGAAATATCTGGAATGAGTTAAATTCCCAGACACTAGATATGTTTAAACCAAAAGTTGGAGACTACATTGATAAATCGTCTTACTCTAAAAAAGAAAAAGTTGTTCACGGCGTTGATCCTGTAACAGGAAAATTTTATTCCTCCTCAAAGTCTCCTACAACTGTAGGTAAGAACCTTAGAACTTCAAACTTAGATCCATTGTTCTTGGAAGCATTGCCAGGGGCAATTACTGGAAACGCACAGATGGCAGACACCATTGCTCAAGCCCATGCTCAACTCTCCAGATTTTCAATTACTGCAGATGCAGCAAGTCAAGGTGATCCACGAATTGCTCCATACAGAACTGTGGAAATAAATGGAACTGGGTCAACCACTGATGGTAATTGGATTGTTAAAAAAACAGTTCATCAGTGCTACTACGATGGACGCTACGAAGTTGAATTTACTTGTATGACAGACGGTACGGGAAGGAATAAGTCTTCTGCGTTTCGTCCAGAAACTGCATCTGTTATACCTACCCGAAACATCAAACAAGAGTTAAGTACAGGAACCACCAGTAGACCAACAGTCACTACACTTCGTGCTCCTCAGATGTTAGTCAACAAATCTAATGTGGGATTTAAAGTTACACCAAGTAGATGGGTGGGTAAGTAATGGCTGAAGTAGCAATCTCTCTTCCCTTTAGAGTCGATCCCTACGGAAAGATTGCTGTGTCTACTGACCAGCAAAAAATATATGCAGACCGTGTTAGGTCTGTACTTGGGACTGCATTAAAGGAACGTGTAATGCAGCCTCTGTTTGGTACAGAGATTCCCTACTCTGTGTTTAGTACACAAGAAGATGCCTCTATCTTGATTGAACGTGAGACTCAAGCAGCCTTTGAAACTCAGTTACCTCTTCTGAGTCTGCAGTCTGTCACCACGACTTTTGATGAATTTACTGGCATAATCAGTGTCAGCACGGTGTATGACCTCCCAAATAACACTCAAGTCGAGACAGTTATTGGTATTGCTTACATTCAAGGAACTAACCCGATCTACCAGGAGACGCTATGAGTGACGTAACCCCCGTTTCAAATATCCCAATTTCAGTTGATTACACAAGCAAGGATTACTACGTACTTCGTGATGAGTTAATTGCTCGTGTTCAAGACCGTATTCCTGAATGGACAGCCTCTGATCCCTCTGATTTTGGTGTAGCCCTTGTTGAAGCGTTTGCTTACATGGGAGATTTAATTTCTTACTATATTGATCGAAACGCCAATGAGTCACTTATAACCACAGCAACTCAACGAGACAGCATCATCAACATCGCACAGACTTATGGTTATATTCCAGCAGGATACCGTCAAGCATTTACTTTGTTAACTGTATCTAATACCTCTGCATCGGCTGTGTCTATTCCAGCAGGAACAGTTGTTTCTGGAGAAGTTATCTCTGGAGACGTTGTTAACACCGTCTACTTTACAACCGTCTCTGATGCAACGGTAGATCCTCAAGTTGCTTCAACACCAGGAACTGAAGACATATCAGCGTTAGAAGGTCGCTACGTAACAGTTGTCTCTGACAACGCAAACACTTACGGAGAGTTAATTGGTACCTCCACTGGTCTTCCTAATATGTCTTTTGAACTAGGTGAGACTCCGTCTGTAGATGGAACAACAGAACTCTACGTTCAAGATGGTGACGTCTACTCTAAGTGGACACAAGTTCAACACCTTCTAGATAATGGGCCTACTGATTTGGTATATCAAGTGAATACAGATGCTAACAACAGTGTCTATATTACTTTTGGAGATGGTGTTTCAGGCGTTATTCCAACAATACATTCAGAGATCCGTGCTAACTACATGGTTGGTGGTGGGTTAATTGGGAACGTTCCAAGCGATACCTTAGTAGATATTGTTTACGTTCCTGGACTATCAACTAACCAAACTACGGCTCTACAATCCATTGTTACTGTAACAAATGCAGACCCCGCCATCGGTGGATCAGATCCTGAAACTACAAATCAAATCCGTGTCTCTGCTCCTGCATCTTTAAGAGCAGCAAATCGTGCTGTAACACTTCAAGATTATGCAGATCTATCTATTTCTGTTAGTGGTGTTGGTAAAGCAAACGCTTCTGCAGAAACTTGGACTTCTGTGACTGTTTATATTGCACCAAGTAGAAGCAGTATTGATTCAGATTTAGCGCCTGGATTAGATGATGTAGGAGATCCAACTCTTGAATACGATCGTTTAAAAGCAGATATTGAAACTTACTTAGAAGACAAAATATTGCTTGGAACAACCATAACAATCCAGCCGCCTACTTATGTGGATCTCATTATAACTTTGCAGTATGCAAAACTAGATCAATACACAACAGCAGAAGTTGAAACTGCTGTAAAGCAGGCTCTACTAACCTCCTTTGGGTACAACGGAATGAACTTCCAAGACACCATCTATCCTCAAGATATTGAATTTGCGTTAAATCAAGTTCCTGGAGTAAAAACAATAAAGGTGACAGTTTTTCATATCGAAGGAGACACAGGACTTAAGACAGTTGTTGGAGCAGCGGATGAAATCTTCCGATTCCAAGAAAGTAATATAAGTATTGGAACTATCTAATGGATTCAATTAAACGCTTATACGGCGTATACCGTGGTGTTGTACAAGACAACAGCGACCCACAAACACAACGTCGACTAAAGGTACAGGTTCAGACTACAGGTATTGAGGTTACTGACTGGGCTTGGCCTATGGAGCCATCCAGCATCCATACTGAAGTTCCAGTGGTTGGACAGGGTGTGTGGATTACCTATGTTGGTGGTGATCCTGAATACCCTGTGTGGGCAGGAGCCTTTGGTAAAAACCAAGGTCCTAATCAACAGATTTTTATCAAGCCACTGGATAACACTGTCTCTTTGACGGGATTGACTCCATACTTGCAAACAACTCAAAAAACAGACGGCACTACCGAGGTAGATTTAACAGACACCATAATGCTCATGGCAAATAAATTAAAGGCATATGAGACACGAATTGCTTCTTTAGAGTCTCAACTGGTTACTATTAAAAATACTTTGGCTACTAGAACTACCACATCACATACCCACGGTAGCAACGGGTAAGTAGTTCAGGCAGTAAATAAGTAGTAAAACCGAGAAAATAGACCGACAAGTCTGGAAGGAAGTACAGCGTGACAGCATCATATCCCGCAGCGGTTAAGTCCTTTGTAACAAAGGTTGACTTTGCTGACACAATCCTGGCCGAACACGTCAACAGTCTTCAAGAAGAAGTCAACTCTCTTCAAGCAAACCTCGGAACTCTCATCAAGACTGGTTCTGGTTGGGTTGGAAATTTTGACCAGGTCACCACAGCCTGGGATTCTCTAAAGGATCGTCTTGCTAACATTGAATATGGACTTGCTGATGTATGGAATGCCGTCCCTGTAGGTGGATCTACTGGACAAGTTCTCACTAAAACTTCTGGAACTGATTACGCCACACAATGGTCAACCATTAATGCCCTTCCTTCACAATCAGGCAATAGTGGACGTTACTTAACAACAAACGGCACAAGTGCTTCATGGGCAATTGTTGCAACAGGAGCAGACGCATTTAGTCAGTTCTTACTTGCTGGCTGTTAGGATTAGACCGTGGCAAAATACGGTAACGTTGTTTATGGTGGTGCTAAGTACGGCGTAACCCCAAAGTTGGCTTACTCAGTTGAGCCTATGGCTATTACTGTCTTAGATTTTATAAAGATTCAAGTAGAATGGCAATCTCCAACAGGTGATTTTACAAAGATTAAACTTGTAAGAAATCAATTTGGATTCCCTGAAAACTCTGAAGATGGCCTCACTATATGGGAAGAGTCTGCTACAGAAGGAACAGTCAGTAGATCTTATTTTGTAGATGGAGAAGATAACCCAGATCAAACACCGATTGTAAATGGGCGTCAGGTTTACTACACAATGTTTTTATTTACAGATGCAAAGATTTGGGTTAATGCTGGACAAATTACAGACTTGATGCCGTTAAACCACGGTGTTCATAGAAAAATTATGGATATTATTCCTAAAGTATTTACAAGTGAGATCCAGAGCCCTCTTGGAGTTACGGATGAGACTTCTGCTCTCTATAACTTTATGGGAGGAATCGCTTTTACTCACGAACAATTCCTTTCTCAACTAGATATATTAAGACCACAGCATTCTTCAGAGGGAATAGCCTTTTCAACTTTAGAGCAAAACTCTTTCAGTGTTGGACTTGTTCCAGAACCAGCACTACCAGTTAAGAATCAAAAAAGACTTATTCGTGAAGCGTTGTATATGTACTCTCACAAAGGAATGAAGAGCGGTATAGATGCTTACGCAGAGTCCCTTACAGGATTTGCACCAACAACAACTTTGTCAACTAACTTACTTCTATCGGTACAAGATTCAACTTTTTATAACTCTATTGGTAATTGGACAAAAACAAATGCAGTCCTAACATCTAGTACTGAGCAAGTTCCAGCAACTGGAACCAACGTCATTGATAACGTCTACACAGGTAAACTTGTTGCTGCTTCTTCTGGCGCTATGCAACTAGGTAATACCGCACCAATAACACGTGGGGTACCAGTACTTCCAAGCACCGAGTACACAGTATCGTGCAAACTTAAGTCACCTTCTAGCGCTGGAAACATCACTCTTTCTGTAAAGTTTTATGACAAGAACGCTACCATCACAGGCACTACACAATCAGCAACAGCAGTGGCTGCAAACAACACTTGGAAGAGCGCCTCAAAAACCTTTACAACTCCAGCAGATGCATCCTATGTAAGTATTCAAATTGCTTACAGTGCAGCAGGTACATACTACTTAGATCAAGTATGCCTTCAACTTGGAGCCGCTGTTGCCTATGACGAAGCAAGAGCAATTTCTGTATTCCTTGACTCTTCAAAAATAAACTACATTAAGAATCCATCATTTGAAGTAAACGCTTCTACCTGGACAGCCACTGGTGCCACCTTTACTCAAAACGCTGCAGTTCCAACTGACGGTTACTCAGGTACTTACAGTGGACAGTTTGTTGTGGCTACCACAGGAAACATCAAGACTAATTACAACATCCCAGTAACTGCAGGTAAGTACTACACCCTATCGTTCTACGTCTCGTCAAGTAACTCAGTCAAAGTTACTGGAACTATAGAGTTTTTTGATGCAAGCAATAACTTACTAGAAGATTTTGCGTCCGAGTTCACTATTAATAGTTCTTTTAGTCGAGTAAGTCTGACTGCACTAACTGACTCAGGATCAGAGGTGTCGTATGCAAAGGTTAAGATTTCCTTTACTCGCGCTGGTACTTACCGTTTAGATCTTGTGCAGTTTGAGAAGTCACAGACTGCGACAGAGTACTTTGATGGCTCTCTTCCCTCTGACTATGGCGCTGTCTGGGAAGGCACAGATCACGCCTCCTACACCCACATGTACCCTAACAAGCCATTAAAGATCCCTAGGTTAGGTAAGACGCTCAATGACTGGGTTGTCCCTAACACCTTCTGGAGATTGTCTACCTATGATGGGGTGGAATATACCAATCTGACGGTGTAGGCTCCAGGTCATGATTGACCTACTTATCACCATTGTCATTGCTGGAGTTGCAGTTACCTACGTCATAGAGTTATTAGAACTAATTACTACAGGACTGTTTGGTGTTCCTCTTCTCAATAAATTCTTAACACTCCCATTAAGTTTTGGCGCTTTAATATCCCAAAACTCTTTAGACATGCAGTTCATAATTGCAGTCCCTGCTATTGCTACAGTTGCATTATTACTCAGTAAGTACTTAAATAAACCAAGGGTTGTACAACAACGACTACCACGACTATAGGGGCACACTATGAAACGAGTTATCCTTTTAACCTTTGACCCAAGTGCTGATGTGTACTACCCACTTGTAGAATTACTCGGCAAAGAAGATGTGAGTGAAGTTCTTATTCCAGTAATCACTAGAGGAATATTTACAGAGACTGCAATCAATGCCGTTAAAGAGCAGGGTATAGATTTCAAGATCTACCTAGATGTAGAGACCACCATGGATGGGATAGAGGAAGAAGCAGAGCAGATAACCATCTGCAATAATCCGATCAAAGAGTTACTCAATCTGATTACTCCAGATGACATCCTTGCCATGGCATGGGATGACTCAGATGAGGCTCACATGACCCTGCACTCCCTGGAAGATTTTGGCCTTGAGATGTGGAACATCAAGGGCACCCTCAATCCAATCGAAATGGATTTTACAGAGGACACCACAGAAGAACTCTTTGACGCCATGCAGGAGAGCCTCGTTGGTTTCATCGATGTCTTTGCTGCCTACATAGCCTCTTCGGTCTTGGACACTCTGATGGAGACCATCACGGCACGGCTGGAGCAGGAGTTTGACTCTAAGGACATCAACCCCTTCAAGGACAATGACGACCTGTGAGAATCCCACATGAGGCGTATACCGCCAACCTAACCGATTATCAGTTCCGACTGCTGGCCACCATGTGCCATCTAGCGGGCTCTGAAGGCCGTCTGAAGGCCTCAGCAGCCCAACTTGGTATAGAGACTGGCAACGTCCATGAGAAGACGGTCCGTAGAGGCCTCATAGCCCTGGAAGAGGCTGGCTTCCTCAAGCGAACTCGGACCAAGAGAGCCAACGGATATCGTGGTATAGACTTACTGGACATCACAAGCCCAAGCGGGACGCTAGAGTCCTCAAGCCTAGGGGACGCAAATGTCCACACCTCACATGACTATAAGTTACGTAGCCATATTACTAATAAGTCATTAGTACCTAATAGCAAAGATAGTAATCAATTAAAAGATATTAGAAACACCGAAGGTGTTTCAATGAAAGAGATACGAGTACCTATGAGAAAATGGGAAGATGATTCAGACAATCTTGCAGGCTTCGGCCTTGTTGAGGAGCGGGATGCTGTTCAGCCGAAGATCCGCAAGTCAGACCCAAAGACCAGAGGCAAGCGACCTGAGCATGAATGGACTCCCATGGACGTCGCTGCTGAATTCTCATATCGAGTTGGTAAACGCTACCCGCTCCTACCAGGCACCGTTAACGTCCGACAGTTATCAGGAGCCCTCAGCAAGTTTCGCAAGCAGTACCAAACCACAGCCCTAGTCGAACTGGAACTGCTCAAACTGTTTATGGCAGATGAGCGCAACTTCCATAGCATTGGCGATGAAGCCCCGCATCTCTACAAGGTGTACCTAGCATCCTTTGGTAAGAAGATGAATCAGGCCCGTGAAAATTTGGGACTAAACAAAGTAAATGCTAAGGTCGATACATCTGTTAAGGTCTCCACCCTAACCGCCAGTGATGGCAAGGTCTTCCAGAACTCACTCTCTGGTCGTGCACAGTTAGAGCGTTACGAAAAAAGATTAGGAGCAACTAAATGATTTTAGATACAGGAACAATGCTTGCAATAATTATTGCACTTGCTGGTTCAATAACTGTAATGGGTTTGTTTTGGAAAGAGAACATGTTTTTACAAAAGCAAATAAGAAAACTACTGAAGGAGAAAAACAATGGCTAAGAAGGTTGAAGCAACATTTGTAGCAACGATCACACTCAACACTGAGAAGGCTGGCGGATGGCTTGCTATCGTCAGTGCACAACGTCCTGCTGGAGAGTCTGTTAACTCTATGCAACCTGCAGAAGGCATCAGCGAATACACAGCATGGAAGAACGCATCTGCTGCAAAGCGTTGGGTCAAGGAGCAGGTCCTTAAGCACACACCTCGCAAGTCAGTAAAGATGGTTGCAACTGGAGCACTTGATGCAAAAGGCAAGCCAACAGCCTTTACTGGCTCGTTAACCTTCAAGGTTGACAACGCATTCACATTCACTAAGTAGTAACCCTGAGGGGGGATCATGTACGACATCAACACGCTATCTGCGATTAAGAAGCACTGGCTACTTCGTACCTCAAATATCCCACGTCGATTTTTAGGTCTTGAACCACAAGACATAATCGACAGGGCTGGAGAGTTTCCTAGCGAGGTTGCGACGTGGATCGATGATGCGGTTGGTGGTCATGTCGTTAAGCAGATTGGCAACATCGGTATCAACGGTGTTGGCCTGCTCTTTGATGGCGGTCCAGGAATTGGAAAGACAACTCACGCAGTAGTTGCTGCCATGGAGTTTGTTCGCAGACTTCCTGACAACGATGCAGAGGCCGCAAAGATTCTTGGATTGACTATCTCAGACTATGGATTACGAACTCGTCCAATTTACTACATGACATACCCAGAGTTCTTATCACGTAAAAAGTCCACCTTCGATGCGGATCACGATGATAAGCGCAATATGATCTATGAACTTGATGGCTTTCACGGACGCTCGAAGTTGGACTTCCTTAATGTTCGCATACTTGTGATCGATGATCTTGGTAAAGAGTATGGAAGTAAGTATGACGACAGTTCATTTGATGAGATTCTTAGATTAAGATACGACAAGTCCCTACCGACAATTGTAACTACAAATGTTAGACTGGAAGATTGGGAAGCGGAGTACAAAGAAGCCATGGCAAGTTTCGCCCACGAAGCATTTATCCGAGTCCCTATCATTGGTTCTGACCTAAGAGCAGCCCAATGAGAGGTATGAGTATGGAATCGCATTGGCGAACCGTTCAAGTCTTTATCTCTGCTCAGGCTGCTGGCATCTTTGAAGTTGAAGTCGATACTGAATCAAAGAGAACACGATGCAACTGCCCTGTGTGGCGTAAGACAGCCTCATGCAAGCACGCATTATTTGTTCAAAACAAAATGCGTTTTAACAAAGGTCACTACTCAATACTTGTTCCTTCAGAAGTATCTGAGGACCTAGCAGTAGAGGCAAGCGATGACCCAAAGAAGTTTCGTGACTTTGTGGTCAAGTACGCTAAAGTAGAGGTCATATGAAAGGCGGGGACATCTCAAATGTCTCCTCCCTACAGGTTGTGTGCCTTACCGATGTAGTAATTGCATTGGTTGAAGAGGAAACTAGAAGACTTCTGTCAAAGAAACTTGAATACAAGATCGGTAACATCGATCTCCAGAACGCTAACAAGTTATGGAAACTTGCAAACAACTACGGAGTATCACTTGAGTTGGCTGGCTATCAAGATCACGGTTGGACTGAAGAGTTACTTGAGAAGGCGTTTGACAAGTTAGAAAAGCGTGTGGTCAATCCATTTAACTACTGGCAACTCTACGAGAACCCAGACGAGTTAGTTGCTGGTATCCCATACCGTGCTAATCTACGGGGCGTTATAGATGTCCCAGGACGAGTTGCACGATATGGATCAGCAGGAGTACAAATAGACAATATGTAAGAGGGGACACTAAATGGCATCTGACAATGAGCATCGCTTAGTCAGCAAGGTCATTCGAGATCGAGACATTATTCCAGCGCTACAACGTGGCGTAACTAATGCGTGGTTCTTAGATGATGACAACAAGAGAGTCTGGGATTTTGTCCGTAAACACTACGGCGAGTACAGCGAAGTACCTACCGCTGTAACAGTAAAAGATCACTATCCAAATTACAAAGTCTTAGATGTACAAGACAACATTGAGTACTTGCTTGACACCATAGTTGATTTCCGTCGTCGACTCCTTACTCGTCAAGGTCTTGAGAATGCAATTGAACAACTACAGGACAACAATCATGATGCTGCTCTGCTTGCTATGGAAGCAACAATCACCAAGGTTAATGAGCAAGGTGTTCTGGGAACCCACGAGATCGATCTTACAAAAAACACAGAGGAACGCTACAAGGAGTATCAGTCTCTACAGAACTCAACCTTCTTAGGTATACCTACAGGGTTTGCAAAGATTGATGAAGCAACGGCAGGTCTACAATCTGGTCAGTTGATTACAATTATTGCTCCACCAAAAACTGGTAAATCACAGATTGCATTACAGATGGCGATCAATGTGCACAGAGGTGGAAAAATTCCTATGTTCCAATCTTTTGAGATGAACAACCACGAACAACAGCAACGTCACGATGCGATGCGTTCACACATCTCACACGGACGTCTGCGTCGTGGAAAGTTGTTACCAGCAGAAGAGGCCCGCTACATAGACACACTCAACGAGATGGAGAAAGAACACTCTTTCCATTTAGTAGATGCTGTCAACGGAATTACAGTCTCATCACTTGCTGCAAAGATTGAACAGACAAAGCCAGACATAGTATTTGTAGACGGTGTGTACTTGATGCTTGATGAAGTAAGTGGCGAGATGAATACCCCACAAGCAATCACTAACATCACTCGTGGATTGAAACGTCTAGCCCAAAGAATTCAAAAGCCAGTAATCATTACTACACAGACTCTGTTGTGGAAGATGCGTGCTGGAAAAGTTACTGCCGACTCAATTGGTTATTCATCTTCATTCTTCCAGGACTCAGATGTAATCCTTGGTCTTGAGCCAGTAGAGGAAGATGAAGAGATTCGTTTACTAAAGATTGTTGCATCTCGTAACTGTGGACCTAGTGAGACAGCGCTCACATGGCGCTGGGAAACTGGCTGCTTCCACGATGAAGACGAGATGTTGAAGTGTGTTTACTGTTCGAATTGGAACCGCATGTGATTGATGTAGAGCGTGTTCTTCTTTCCTTAGACCTCCCACTGTATGCACAGCGTGGTATTGAGGTTAATGGTTTGTGCCCTATGCATAAGAAGCGCACAGGAAAAGAAGATCACAATCCTTCTTGGTGGATTAACTCCGAGACTGGCGCACACATCTGTTTCTCTTGCGGATACAAAGGGAACATCTACACACTCGTTGCAGACATCAAGGGCATTGATTACCACGAGGCCCGTGAGTACGCAAACGACAAAGAGGATATGCCGATTGATGCATTGATGAGACGCATCAAGGAGTTACCAGAGTACATTCAAGCCGAAGCACATCCAATTGGAATGTCAGAGGCTCGTTTGGCTGTATATGTTGCTCCGCCAAAAATTGAGTTAAGAAAAAGATTCTTGACAGTAGCCGCTGTAGAGACTTGCGGCGTGTTGTGGGATGAGAAGAACACTGCATGGATACTCCCTATCAGAGACCCCGATGATTTCTCATTGTGGGGGTGGCAAGAGAAGGGTGCTCGTGGTCGTTTCTTTCGTAATCAACCTCAAGGTGTTAAGAAATCAAAGACAGTTTTCAATGTACAGATACTGAAAGAGGATGCACCACTTATCGTTGTTGAGTCTCCACTCGATGCGGTCAGATTAGTTGGACTTGGTTACAGTGCAATCTCTACATACGGAGCGATGCCTAGTGTTGAGCAGGTAAAGATTATGCGCCGTGCTACAAGAGTTATTGCAGCATTTGATAACGATGGCGCTGGACAAAAAGCCTCAGAAGAAATGCGTGGTCATGCTCGCAAGTATGGGATTGAATTGTCTTACTTTAATTACACAGGAATCGATGTAAAGGATGTTGGTGACATGATTGAGAGTGACATACACAAGAGCATCGAGACAGCACGAGATATGATCTATGGCAAGGAGGCGTATCTATGATGGACTTGCGAGATAAAGATCGCCCCCTACATGTTTGCATCTGCGGATCAATGCTATGGAAAGTACTAGCAATTTTTGAGGACGGAGAAATTTCTCTGTACATGCTAGATATGGAATGCGCCTTATGCGGGTCTCTAGCAACTGCACCAACTGCGATAGATAATCAATGACCTTTACAGGAACACTCAAGCCCTATCAAGTAGAGGCTGTAGACCGTATGGTGGAACGCAAGAAGATGCTCGTTGCCTATGAGATGGGATTGGGTAAGACCTGCATGACTATTGCCTCCGTGGAGGAGTTAAAAGACAACGATGTAATTACAAAGCCAGTATTAGTAATTGCCCTATCAAGTTTAAAGTACCAGTGGCAGAAAGAGATACAGAAGTTTTCTGACTCCTCTACCACGGTGATCGATGGCTCTAAGGCAGTCCGTACAAAACGCTGGGAAGAACGTACCGACTACGTCATCTGCAACTATGAGACTGTAGTAGGAGATTGGGATTTGATCAAAGATCAAGACTGGGGAGCCATAGTCTGTGACGAAGCCACAGCAATCAAGGGCTTTAAATCAAAGAGGTCTAAGGCTGTTAAGAAACTATCTGCCAGTGTACCAATTAGGTTTGCATTAACAGGAACACCTATTGAAAACGGTAGACCTGAAGAGGTATACAGCATCATGCAGTTTGTAGACTCAACTCTTTTAGGTAGATTTGATTTGTTTGATCAGACATTTATTGTTCGCAATCACTTTGGCGGTGTTCAACGCTATCGCAACCTGCAGTTGTTCCACGATAAAATGAAGAGTTCTTCCGTTCGAAAGGTTCAGACAGATGCAGACGTTGCTCCATATCTTCCAGACACTATTCATCGTGACCCTATGTTTATTGCCTTTGATAAGAAGACTTCCTATCTTTACAACTTCATCGCAGACGAGTTAAGCAACGAACTCTTTGAAGCACAGCAGTTGCTAGGCGCTAACTTCTCGCTGATGGCTCACTACGGACACGACAGTAAGCCAGGAAGTCCTGTAGATCAATTGCGTGGATCGATCATGTCAAAGATTACTGCTCTTCGTATGTTGTGTGACGACCCCAACCTCTTACACAAGAGCGCAGATAAGTTTGATAAGCATCTTGGAGAAGGTAGTGCTTACGTCAACAGTTTAAAAACAAGAGACTTATTAGAAGGAGTTACTAAGACCCCCAAGTTAGATGCATTAAAGGCGTATGTAAATGATCACTTAGACACCGATCCAGAAGCAAAGGTAGTTGTCTTTACTTCCTGGGTAGGAATGTTAGAGAGCATTCAAGAGGCAGTGGGTGGAACCCTTTACACGGGCTACATGAATGCTAAGGAGAAGGAAACAAGTAAGACCAAGTTCCTAACTGATCCAGAGTGTCGTGTGTTCATCTCATCCGATGCTGGTGGGTATGGTGTAGACCTGCCTATCGCTAATCTGCTGGTTAACTATGACCTTCCTTGGAGTGCAGGTCTGGCTGTCCAACGAAATGGTCGGATCAAAAGAGCCTCTAGCCGATGGCCTAGTATCACTATTCAAGATATGTTGATTGCCGATTCGATAGAAGAAAGACAACATGATATGCTCCAGCAAAAGAACGCTGTAGCAGATGCTGTTATTGATGGTCAGGGTATTAACGCCAAGGGTGGCGTCGACCTCACCGTTGGAAGTCTGATAGGGTTCTTACAGAAAGCAAGACCATAGGGGGAAACATGGCGAGAGTAAAAGCAGCAGAATCACGAGAAGAAGATCCGCTCATTAAAGATGCAAGAGAATATTCTTTTTTAAAACAACAACTTGATTTCCTTGAGAAACAACAAAAGGAAGTTCGTGAACGTCTATTTGCTCAACTAGATGAGATAGGTGAAGTAGACGACAAAGGTAACATCATCATTGAATTACCTGAAGAGGTAAATGGGTTTGGTGCTCTAGTAAAACAGCGTCGTGTATCCCGCAAGATTGATGAACTTATTGCAGATGAAGTCATTACTGAAAAAGGAATGGAAGATCAACTGTACAAAACAATCCGTGTTGTAGATGAGGATGCGTTGATGGCTGCTCTTTACAATGACGAACTAACAGAGGCAGAGATTGATCTTATGTACCCACAAAAAATTGTGTGGGCGTTAGTAATGAATAAGAGATAGCACATGGCAGGACTACGTGGACAAGACGAGATTGATGCAGCATTTGCTGACCTTGAATATATCCCTGGTTCTAAGAAGAAACGCCGTGATTTAGATCCAAAAGTTTCTCGTCGTAAAAGCGGTGAGAGTAATGGCTGGGATGCAAATCCAGTTGTTAAAACATTAGGTGGAGTAGAGACAGAGGTATTTACAATCGGTGCATTAGCACTTGCATTAGAAAAGACCATTGTTACTATCCGCTTATGGGAACGCAAGGGATACATTCCTCGTGCTCCATACCGCCTTCGGTCTAAAACACTTAAGGGTGAAAAGACTGGTGGCAACCGAGTTTATACTCGTGCATTAATAGAATCTTCGATTGAGGAATTTAATCGAAGAGGATTGATTGGTTCTGCTCGTGTAGAGTGGAGCCAACATGAAGACCTTACAGAGGCTTTAGTAAAGCGCTGGAAGGACATTACATCCACCGAGAGCCATTAGGCCTCATTACCAGAAAGAAACACATGCCAATTACAAAGCCGCAGGTAGACGCGGATGCATACCTCGATGAGGATAGCGAAACCGCAGTTCCTAAAGTAGGAACAACCGTACAAGAAGGATGGGATGCAATTGATGCTCTCGTCTCAAAGACAGATGGAGATTTTCCAACTGACTTCCGTTTCTCCGAAGAACCACAACTTGTGAAGTTCCTCGAAGATCGTCCATTTGCTTCATACGAACAACACTGGATTGAACGCCCTAAGGGTAAGAAGTCCTTTGTTTGCTTGGGAGATAACTGCCCACTATGCGATGTACTAGGTGATAAGCCTCGTGGAAAGTTCGCATTCAATGTCCTTGTTCTTAGTGGTGAGACACAGGGCGTTCAAATCCTTACAGCGCCACCATCACTTGCTCGCCAGATTAAGAAGGCGCACGATGATGAGCGCAAGGGACCTCTTGATAAAGAGTTCTGGGAAATTTCTCGGTTAGGTATGGGACCAACGACACAATATACCCTCAATTTTGTGCGTGGCCGTGATCTAGCAGAGGAATGGAAGTTAAGCAGTGACGCTGTTGCAGAGACTGTAGCAGCGGCTGTTCCGTTCACAGCAGAAGTAATTAGAGAGACCCCTCGCTCCGAAATGCTTGAGGTTGCTCGCTCTGTAGCGTAACTGTACTTCCAAGAGAAGGGGCCTGTTTACTTTCCGTTTCCAGGCCTCTTCTCATTACAAAGATTGAGGGATCATGAACATCATTACAACCAAAGAACAGTTAAAAGATCTTGTTGAGTTTTACTCCAAGGTAGATGCATTTGCATTTGACGTTGAAACAGTTGGTGAAAATAGAATCCAACCTGTAGTCAACGATGTCATGTGGATATCACTAGCGACAGAAGGTCGCACTGATGTAATCCCTATGGGACACCCTAATGGTGAGTTCCTTCATTGGGATAAAGAGTTATTGTTAAGTGGTCAACGCAAACTTGCTGCAGGTAAAGAGTTAAAGGATGCAGACTACTCAAAGAACGAAGCAAAGTGGGTTCCAGTCTTTGATGCACCACCAGTTCAACTGCTTCCTGGAGATGTATTCAAAGCGTTAAAGCCTTTATTTTTTAGCGATCAATTAAAAATTGGTCACAACGTTAAGTTTGATTTGAAATCAATTGCTAAGTATTACCGTGGAGAAGTTCCTAAGAAACCATTCTTTGACACGATGATGGCTTCCTTCATTATTGATAACAGAAACAAGAACATGTTAGGACTTGCTGCCTGTGCAGAACGAACACTCAAGATCAAAGTTGAAAAAGGTATTGGAGCAATGGTTGAGGTTCACTCCTTCAGCGATGTTGCTCACTACTCTGGGTTTGATTCAGAGGTAACGTGGAAGTTGTACAAGGCTTTAGAGCCAAGGTTAGAGGGAAGTTTGAAGCGTGTATGGGCACTAGAGATGGATGTAGTTGCAGCCCTTTGTGATATGGAACTTTCAGGAGCCAACATCGATGTAAAAGAACTAACACTATTAAAGGAACGTCTTGAGAAGGACATTGACCTTGCACGAGCAAAGGCATGGAAGTTAACAGGTAAACCATTCTCTATGAACTCAGTGAAAGAAAAACAGGAGTTGTTGTTTTCACCTAAGGAAAAAGGTGGAAGAGGCATTCGTCCTAACCTTCGTATTCGTATTGCTCTAACTACAAAGGGACAAGAGGTTGCTGCAAGTAACCCAGAAGCATTGACAATTCGTCACTACTCAGTGTCTTCCGATGCGTTGGAGTTCTACCGCAAAAAAGATGAACTAGTAGATGCAATCCTTGAGTATCAAGATCTAAACAAGTTGATGACAACTTATGTAATGCCTTATCTAGGTGGAGAGATTACTCGTACCACTATGGGTAAAGAGAAGATCGTTGACAAGAAGAGTCTAATGATTAACGGCAAGGTACATACAAACTTTAAAGCACACGGTGCAGAGACAGGGCGTTTCTCCAGTAGTGATCCAAACCTACAGAACATTCCTAGTAGCGGAGAGTACGGAAAACTTATTCGTAACTTGTTTATTGCACCACCTGGGTACAAGTTAGTTGTTGCAGATTACTCACAGATTGAACCACGCATCATTGCAGCCTTCTCAGGTGATCCGATTATGGTAGAGAACTACAGGGCTGGTGGAGATATCTACACCACTATTGGTGACACCATGAAGGTAGATCGTAAGGCTGGAAAGGTATTGGTTTTATCAATTGCTTACGGCGTTGGCCCAGAGAAGATTGCACAGAGCATTGGTTGTTCTGTTACAGATGCTAAAGATTTGTTGGCTCGTTTTGAGGCACAATTTAACGACATCTCTAAGTACAAAGCAAAAGTAATTCGACAGGCAACGGGGAAGGCCCCTATACCATATGTGGAAACCATTTTTGGCCGTCGTCGTTACATCCCAGAGTTAAAGAGTCAAGACAGAGGGCTAAAGTCACGAGCAGATCGTCAAGCATTTAATACAGTAATTCAAGGATCTGCTGCAGATTTAATGAAATTAGCGATTGTTAGAGCACATTCTTGTTTTACTGATGAGCCAGATGTGAATGTCGTGTTGACTATCCACGATGAATTAGTTACCGTTGCTCGTGAAGATCTAGCAGAAGAGACAGCCGAAGCAATTCGTGTGTCGATGGAAGGTATTCACCTACCAGAGATTACAGTTCCTCTTATTGCAGATGTAAAAATAGTTAACAAGTGGGGAGAAGCAAAGTGAGTAATGCAGACTGGTGGGCAAAACAACTAGGTGCACAGCCACAGGCGCCACAACAACAGGTTCCTGTTGCGGCACCTCGTCAAGTTAATAACCCAATGCCACCCTCGCAACAACCCATGACACAGTTTCAACAACCACAACAGACAGCATCACGAGCACAGAGCGCATCACAAACTGCATCATGCCCAGAGTGTGGTGGAACAAACTACATGTCTGTACAGAAGGCTGCAGCACGTTGCTACGACTGTGGTTATCCCATCAGTCAATCAGGAAGTCGTTATGGATCATTGACTGGTGCAAAAGTTGAAGGTAGTGCTAAGAGTGCTATGGGTAATGATACTCAAAGTAATTGGAACCCACAAGGAATTATCGGGAGAGTAGACTAAATGAATGATGAAGCCCGCAAGATTGTTGCTGCCCTTAACAAAAAGTTTGGCAATAATGTGGTGGTTATTGCGTCTGACATTCGGTCTGACCTTATTCCTCGTATTACTAGTGGTTCTACCACTCTTGACTATGTTCTTGGTGGTGGGTTCCCTGGTAATCAATGGAATGAACTCATTGGCGAACCATCGCATGGAAAGACAGCGGTTGCGCTTAAAACAATCGCAGCAAATCAAGCCTTAAAAGAAGATCACACAACTGTCTGGGTTGCTGCAGAGCAGTGGGTACCAGAGTATGCAGAAATGTGTGGAGTAGACACAAGCCGCGTCATTGTTATTGAAACAAACATCATGGAAGAGGCTTATCAAGCCGTTATACAGTTCGCCGAATCAAAGTCAGTAGATGCCATTGTTATTGACTCCCTTCCTGCCCTTTCACCAGCCCCCGAAATGGAGAAGGACATGAATGAAATGACTGTTGGAAGAGGAGCACTCTTGACCAACAAGTTCTTTCGTGTAGTTGGTTCTGCAATCAAGCGCAGTTTGGTTGAGGATGAACGTCCAGTGCTCGGTCTCATAATTAACCAGTACCGCATGAAGATCGGTGTGATGCATGGAGACCCACGCACAACCCCTGGTGGTGAAGGAAAGAACTATGCATTCTTTACTCGTTGTGAGATTCGCCGCGATGAATGGATTGAGATTGGTCCTAGCGGTAATAAGAATCGTATAGGACAACGCATCAAAGTTCGTACATTAAAGAACAAGACTGCACCGCCACAACGAGTTGCATACTTTGACTTTTACTTTGCAGATGGTGGAGACTGTGCTGCTGGTGAGTATGACTTTGCAAAAGAAGTTGCATCACTTGCAGTTGTAAAGGAGATTATCCAACGCAAGGGTGGCTGGTATTACTTTGGTGAACGTAAGTGGCAAGGTATTGATCCAGTTATTGCAAGTATTCGTGAAGAAGTTGATTTAAAAGAACAGATCCAAAAGTTAGTATTTGAAACATCAGACCTACCAATGGCGGAGGAAAGCGATGACTAAGAAGTTTGTTGTAAATGATGAAAACTGGGCACAAGTACTAGAGAAAGGCGTAGAAGATTACACTGACATGCTTTTTGAAGCAGTCTGGGATGGTACTGAAGATGTAATTCCTGAGACATTGTCAGGAGAACTATTCTGTGGTTGCGGTACTTGTTTCTGGAGAGAAGCACTATTTTTTCTTGTACCTAGATTGATTGAAGGTTACGAGGAAGGCAAAATAGAACTTGAAGACTGAAGGCCAGAAGCAATCCCAGAAGCACGAGAAGAGACTTGCTAAAAAAATTGGTGGGTCTACCAACGCTGCGTCTGGGGCTTTTTGGTCTCGCAAGGGTGACGTTCGATCAGAGGATCTTTTGATTGAACACAAGTGGACAGGCAAGAAAACTAAAACCATTAAATCAGACGAATTGAAGAAGATAACTACCGAAGCAATCCTCGATGGACGGATGCCAGTGTTTGGCCTTTATCTAGATGGAGTGAACTACGTAATTCTTCTTGAAGACGACTTCCTAGAGATGAGAGAGAACCTAGACAACCATGGAAGACTTTGATGAACCAGAGTACGCATGGAGATACAAGGCACGATGCTCAGGCCAAGACACAGATATCTTCTACCCTCCTCGTGACAAGGAGCAGTACAAAGAGATTGCTAACAAGGCAAAAGCATTCTGTTTTGGTGAAACAGGAAAGAACCCTTGTCCAGTAAGAGCACAGTGTTTGTGGGATGCCGTCAGACGAGACGAACCTCATGGAATCTGGGGAGGACTTAGTCACCGAGAACGAAACGCCTTAATGCGAAAGTGGCAAAAACTTAAGAAAAATAAAAAAAATAAACAAACCCTAGAAGAATTTATTTTCAGTATAGATAAGGAATACTAATGGCTAGTAAGACAGATCTTCAAAAGTATTTAGATACTAAGAAGGCAGATACACGCCTTATTGGTCCTATTGAACGTCACCTTATGAAGAAGACCCCAGGTGATCGAAGCACAACAGTTCTTCACCCATCAGAAATGATTAAGTCTGACTTCTGTCATCGATATTCTTACTACTTACTTACAGGTGGAAAGAAGAAACAAGATAACCCTAACCTAAGACTACAGAACATCTTTGATGAGGGTCACTTTATCCATGAGAAGTGGCAGGGTCGCATCTATGACATGGGACATATGTGGGGTGACTTTAAGTGTGTTGTATGTAAGAAAATAACCTCTGGTCTATCACCTGCTATGTGTCAGTATTGCACTACTAAAACTCTTAAGTATGATGAAGTACATCTTGTAGATGAGTCGTTGCGTATTGCAGGTCATACAGATGGTTGGGTAAAGGGATTAGGTAATGACTTCTTGATTGAGATCAAATCTATTGGTGCAGGAACTTTTCGTTTTGAAGCACCTGATCTTTTGTACGATGCTGACGGAGATGTAACAAAAGCGTGGAAGAATATCCGCAGACCATTTCGTACTCACTTGTTACAGGGACAGATGTATCTAGAACTTGCCAAGCGTATGTTTGGAGATGATGCTCCGAATGAGATTGTTTTCCTTTATGAATTGAAAGCCGATCAAGACTACAAAGAGTTCATCATCAAGGCTGATTACGACACCGTTGATAGGATCTTCTTTATAGCAGAAAAGATTAACAAGGCAGTTGATGCTGGTGTCATGCCTCTATGTAATGTTAGCGAGGACGGTTGTAAACAGTGCAACCAGATTGAGGACTAATGATAAATCTAGGTGATGGATCAAAGCAGGCTGTGGATAAGATGAAGGCACAGAACATAAATCTGTGGCCTGAACAAGATAAGCAGCCACCCATGCCCAAAGACATCTCCCTACTGGAGAGCGATGAACTCAGCGCCTTGTTCACACGCTTGACAGCCTGGTCTAACTTTGTGGCGGGACAGTTAGCCGCGTCACAGGTAGACGAGAAGGTGCTTGAAAAACGCCGAGACATGCTTGAGGCAAAGTTGCTGATTATGAAAGACACCAGTAAGGTTAAGGGTGAACGGGTGACCATGATGAAGGCTCAGGTGATGGCTGATCCAGACTTCATGGACGTGGAGGAGCGTTATATGAGTGCCTATGCGTACCGCAAAATGTTAGAGGTTGTGTACAACAACTTTGAACGTGATGTGGCGTTGGTATCCAGAGAAATCACTCGTCGAACTAATGACGTACGAACGGGACGAAAGGATAAGTTCAACACATGAAAAAATTACTTACACTATTTATATCAATTACGGTACTTGGTACCACGGCGGTACCAGTACACGCAGAGGTAGCACCAGCAGTTGTAGTTATTGACACTGGTACTAACACATCTCTATTCAAGGACAGCATCTCGTACGAAGTTTGCATAGTAACTTCCTACAAATGTCCTAATGGAAAGATGACGATGGAGGGATCTGGCGCTGCCAATATTCCAGTAACAAAGGACAAAGCACTTAACCACGGAACTCAGATGGTCTCCTTGGTTCTTCGCTTTAACCCAACAGCAAAAGTTATTCCTATTCGTATTGTAGGTATATCTCCATCAGGTACCCCAGGGTTCTATTCAATGGAAGATGTGCAGAATGCACTCAACTGGGTTGTTGCCAATCGAGTCAAGTACAACATTGCAGTTGTTAGCCTTGCACAAGGCGCAGTATTTCCTGGGTGTAAAGTCCCAGAAGGAATGGCTGCAAGCATTGCAACGCTTAAGGCAGCACATGTTCCATTGATCACTGCAGTTGGTAACGATAAGAATCGCACGAACGTGTTCTCACCAGCATGCTTGTCTGACGCAGTCTCCGTTGGAGCAACAGATAATCCATGGCCAGGTTCAGAACCAATTGAGTACGATTCAAAGGCTGCTCCTTACATTGCACGTTATAGCAACGGCGCACAAGGACAGACTGATTTCTTTTTAAACGGTCGTTGGAATGCGATGCAGTTAGATGGAACAACCAAGTTCACTACTGGTACCTCAGGAGCAACAGCAGCGTTTGCTGGTTGGTGGTTACTGAATAGAAAAGCAACCTTTGATGAGACCTTCAATGCATTAATGGCTACAACTATTGATGCCAAGAATGAATTTCAGACAGGAAAGTATGTCCGACTCCCATAAAAACATTCTGCAAGAAGCAGATGAGTTAATAAATGGGGATCGTAACTACACCTATGACCACCCACTTGACAACTTCAACCGAATTAAAAAGGGTTGGGAAGTTATTTTCGGTATTGATATTACTGAAGAACAAGTGGGACTAGCAATGGCATGGGTAAAAATTGCACGAGAGTCATACAGGCACAAGAGAGATAACTTGACTGACGGGGCAGGTTATCTTGGGACCATTGAGATGGTCATAGAAGAAAGAAACCTCCGTGCCAACAAAGTTATTTGATGGCGGTTTAACAGCAGAGCAAGTCCTCGTTGCGATTGGTATTGACCAATCGTTAACGGGGTTTGCTTTGTCTGCAGTAAGTATTGCAGAGCCAGAGAAACACATAACCTGGGTATACAAGTCTCCGTATTTTGGTATTGAACGGCTAGTAGATATTCGTCAGTGGCTAATAGACACCCTCGACTATGTATCTGATGGTCACGGGATTGTAGACATAGCAATGGAAGGATCAGTACTTGCTAGTCACTCAGCCCTTGTCCTTGGTGAGTTGGCTGCTGTAGTAAAGATGGCAATCTATGACTACTTTGGTGAAGATGAGAATTGTCGCTATCCATTAAAGATTCCACCAATGACACTCAAGAAGTATGCAGCAGGCAAAGGAAACGCCAAAAAACAAGAGATGTTGATGCAAATCTATAAGAGATGGGGCATTGAGTTCAATGATGACAATGCTGCAGATGCCTACGCTCTAGGAAGGCTTGCTGGAAAAACTGCGATTGATAAAATTGAGGAAGCAGTAGCCAAACAAATTGAGGACCCTAAATACCGAGACCAAGCACGACTTTAGCCTTACCCTTTGGTTAGGAGCGCACACCACATCGAACCAAAGGACTAATAATTGTGACAGAATCAACATCGCATATTTCTGCTGAAGAACCGTTTCTACGTGTCAGCGCCTCCTCTAACCCTCAGAGCGTCGCCTCAGCAATTGCTCACGCAATCTACGACAAGAAAGAAGTAAAACTTCGTGCTGTAGGTGCAGGAGCAGTAAACCAAGCAGTTAAAGCAATTGCAATCGCCAGAGGTTATGTAGCCCCACGAGGTATGGATCTATCCTGTATTCCAGGATTTACCACTATCGAGTCTCGTGACGGTGAGATTAGCGCCATTGTGTTTGCTATTACAGCCAACTAAAACAGACGTATCCTTGTACATAGATTAAGGAGTCAACATGGCTAATTGGACAGATATGGGTCACGCAATGCGTCGTCGCATGGGCGCACCTTCAAACCATCATGAATCGGTAGGTAAAAAAATGAAAGATAACATAACACCAGAGCAAATTGTGGCTACTGGCGCACGTGCCTACATGGGTAGCGCAGCAGGTGGCTTTACTGCACCAAGTGCAACACCAGTTGCTGGAAAGTTAATGCCAAAGAAGAACACACAGGCTGGCGATCCAACAATCATGAACAAAGCAAACCGTCAGAACGTTGAGTACAAGGGTGCACAGCACCGTATTACTGCAAAGATGCCTGCACCAATTAACAGCGAAGCAGGCGCAACAATGGCGAATGCACGAATCATCCCTTCAGTTATGGGAAGACAAGCACCTGACTTTAATAGCGGCGTAGATAGCACCTACTAATATGAGCGGCTCAATATCATCGAGTCAGTTCCAAGCCGTACAACCAGACATGACACCTCCCCTGTCATTAAGTAAAGCAACAACTGGTAGTGCTGCACAGTCAACTGCATGGCGCAATAGTTCTCTTGGCAAAGGTGGTCCATTAGCGTTGTCTTCAAAGACACGAGGAACAACTTTTAACTGGGACGATACTTCTTCTTCACCTTCTATCCCTCAGTCAGACAAGGGTGCAGGTAGAAGTCAGTGAGCAATAGCCGTCCTGTCTTAAGTGATTCTCAATTTGCACACCTACTAGGTGGTTCTCGTGAACTTGCAACGGGCAAGCAAGGTAAGGGTGCTGGGTACTATGTATCTCGTGACCCTCGCATGCCTGTTGAAATTGGTGGAAGCAAAGAGACAGTTGGCGGTTTAGCAGATGTAAGTAAGGTACGTGAACATCTGGAAGCAATAAAGGGTAAGGCTGAAAAAGTTATGCCTACTGGTTGGATGAGTGCTCGCGCAGCAACACCAACAGAAAGTGAAAATGTACATCAAGGAATTTGGCAAGACGAAGAAAGTAAAAAGACATACCTAGATGTGTCTGATCGTATTGGTGCACGAGCCTCTCGCAAGTCATTAGAAGAAGGTCTATCTCGTGGTATTAATCAAAAACAACTTTCAGTCTATGCAGCAGGATCAGGTAGAACATTACCTACAAATACAGAAGATAAGTTTGGAACAAAAACTCCAAACCCAGCAGCAGAAATGACTCTTGGTTATTTAAAAACACAAAATGCAGAGAGTGCTCGTCGTAAGAAAATGAGCAAAGGCGCAAAGATGCAAGAAAAATCTGCAGCATTAGAAGCGTTTGATACAGCCTTTCCTAGGAAAAAGTAATTATGGCTGGAAATAATCACAACTTTTCTGCTTCTCAGAACTGGCAATCCCTAGGAGGCGGTGGCCTTAACGGTTATAACAACCAAGGTGGTGCAGGTACTCCTGTAGCCCGTGACACTATGGATTCACTCCGTATTGGTGTTGGAAGAGTTCCATCTGCAGAATACCCAGATGGTTACCTTGGTACTATCCGCTCACGTCGTGATGACCGTTTGTTGGATAGCATCAAAAACCGTGTTAACCAGAAGGCCTATCAACGTGGTGTACACAAAGGTGAGCGCATTGAGCCATCTATGTACTACTGGCCTGAAGAGTTCAATCCTGACATGGGACTAGCCCGTCAGATGAAGGCAACGCTAGTTAATCGAGATGGCGCAGTGTCATACATGATTCCTCGTAGCGCACCACAGACTCATCTTACTCCTGCTCCTCACCTTGTCAATGACGGTAAGACCAACACACAGGCTAATCAGCCAGGAGAAATTAATGCACGTCGTCAGGCGATGCTTGCATATTTAAGACCAGCGTGGTCATAACATGGCTAAATTTGGTGTAGACCCGCACGGTCGTTGGGATAAAAATCTTGCACAAGAACAATTTAAGGGACATGTAGAAAACATTATTGGTAAGTATAAAGAAGCCCCAGAAGAAATGTTAAAGGGCGGTCATGAGTGGTACAGCAAAGCGCATGATGAAGCCAGTCGTGTTGGCGGTGGAGACCCACGTAAAGGTGCAGGAATTATTGCAGCACTGTCTCCTTTAAATAACTGGGAAAGAAATGTTGCCGAATCACATGAACTAATTAAAACAGGAACTGTAGCAAGTGCACTTCTTCCAGCAAACGTAGAGAAGGCTCGTAGAATTCACTCAGGAGAAGATCCTGAAAAAGTTCTTGGTGGGAATAAAGTAAAAAGTTTTTTTCATAACATTCATGACCCAAGTAACCCACTTCCAGTAACAATTGATCGTCACGCTTACGATATTGCAGTAGGTAATCCTTTTGTTGGAGCAGGTGGCGGTAAAGCACAACGTAATATTACTGTTGGACCTAGTGGTCACACACCAATGTCTGAAGATCTTGGATTAAGTGCAATGGGTCGCTACAAGCACTTTACACATGCATACCAGACTGCTGCTGGAGAACTAGGTGTTGATCTGCCTCACAAGGTACAAGCAACTACCTGGGTTCAACACAGAGGTGCAATCGGATGACGCAACATGTTGATGGAGTCTACGATCACACCAAACCTTGGCGTGCACCACTCAAGCCTGACCAAGTAGCAAAACGCTACTCTTACTTAGGGCCTTGGGCAACAAATGCAGAACGCCTTACACAACAGGCTCTTATGGTCATGAACATTCCTGGAGCAGATATCCAGGCAATGGTTCGTCCACCACTTCCGCAGATTCAACTCTTTCCAGAGCGTTACGGCTATGGAGATCGCAGACAACCTGGCATTGATGACATTGTCACTGTAGACAGAAATTATGTAGAACCACGAGTATCATGGTTCTCTGGTGGCGTTTCAGGTTACCAAGCAGCAGAACGTAATGGATTGGGGACCACCTGATGGATGGTGATGGCATGTTATCAATGGAGTTGCAGGCTCGTCAGATCGCTGAGAACGCTACCCGTTACAACGGATCTGCTCCATGTCCAACCTGTGGAGTAATCATGAACCCTGTAGACTTTATGACAAATAGAGGTCATTGCCTCTCTTGTGTAACACAACGCAATGCTCAACGAGTGAAAGGTAAAATGGCATGATATTCAATGACCGACGTAATGCAAGGGCTCTTAAGGCTGCCAATGGACCTTCTCTTGCTCCTAAAGGTTACAAGCCAGATACCGCTGGACGTAAAGTTGTTAAAGCAGCAGCGTCTCCAATTTTAGAAAAAAATCAAAATCTGGTGTCACACAAAGCACGTTACAACGCAGCAGCAACCCGTGTTGATCGTGATGGTACAGCAAATGAGATGGACCCATGGACATCCAAAAACGACAGCGTAAGAAGGAAGTAATTATGACAGTTAACTCATCACGTTCAATGAACGCAGGCTTAGATGCAGGCGCAACAGATGGCAAGTATCGCAAAGTTCGCCCAGATACTGAAGTAGGAACTGAGTCAGCAGCAACTGTTGCTAACCGTCAGTCACTGCACCCATTCTACGGATATGGATTTGTAACAACTGAGTATCCAGGAAAAGTAAACCCAGGTAAGTAATCATGGGTAATATGCACGCTGAGGAATATGCCTCAATGAAAGGCAAGAATAAAGATATGGGATTGCTTGCACATTTGCAAGGAAACCATTATCCACCAGTTCCAGCATCAATGCTTGGACCATCAAAGCGTGCTATCTCTGCGGTAAACAAAGGTAACCATAACTCAAACATCAAACTTCCACACGGTATTTTGTATAAAGGCAAAAAGTCTGCACCAGCATCAGCAATTGTTGAAGCCCATCATTTACATTCCTGGTTAAATCCAGATCAATTTCAGGATTAATCATGAGAACAGCAGTAGGCGCACCAGATCCTGGTGAGTTTGAGCGTAGACAGCCACATAACCTATTCAACGATCGTCGTATAGGTGGTAAGTCAAAGAATCGTGCCTACGGTGAGTCTCAAAAGGTCAATAAAGAACAAAAAATGCAGTACCAACAGTTAAGAAAACCTAAACAATTCGATTAATGATCTGTTAGGATAATCGGACTACTACAAGGAGCACAATGAGTAACGTACCAATTCTAGGTGAAAAACCTAAAGACCAAGAGCCGATGTTTCGGTTGCTCTACTGTCTTGTCTGCCAATCACTAGATGAATTGCCACCATACGATGGTGAACCAGAGTTAGACCATCTCCTTGCTGTTGCATGTGAGAATCACGTGTTTGACTCAGGAGAGCCACACAAAGGCAAGTTATTTGTACTGCCACTTCGTGCATGGGCACACCAAGAGTCTAAACGAGAAATCATCAGCCAGATTAAGGGCGGTGGATCAAAGGGTCTAGCAGCAATTGACGAGACTTTTTATGAGTCCCGTTCTACCTTCTTGGAAGATGCTATGTCGTGCTACCAGCGCCATAATAAACCCAAAGATGGTTGTCCAGATTGGCACGATAACAACCTCATGCTTATCCCAAAAACTGAAAAAGACCGTATTAAAGAAGGTATGGGTAAGTATAAAGACACTCCAGGTCAAAAGACCTATCTCTGCGATTTTTGTCCAGTAGCAATTGGCGTTGCAGACCGCAAACAAAAACTGTTAGGAATGAAATAATGGAAGAACAAAAGATCCAAGCAGGTTTCAGTGTAGTTATTAACGAAGATGGAACACTAAGTACTCATGTGTTTCCAGCCAGCGACACAGTTGCACGACAAGCAACTACTTATGACATCTTTGGATGCTGTAAGGAGTTAGTTGAAGACATTGAGTCGCAACTACTTGCTGATCGTATCTCAAAGGCTGTAGTGGCTAAGTTAATGCCGCCAACTCCAGAAGAGATGGCAAAAGTACGCATTGCTGAGGCTTTAGCAAACCGCCAAGCAGAATAAGCACCTAAACTAAGGGTATGAAACGCCCTGATGGATTAGATCAATACGCTGGACCTGTATCCATACAGGCTCTACCAACGTCTTACTTTTCCCAGCCCGAAGAAGGATTAGATCCTGAACTGTTTTCTGGCATAACATTAAAGGGATGGGTTCGCAACGGCCTTCTGCAGTTATTATTTGGGTTCCTTAACGAGACCTATCGTCATCCTGATCTATGGACACGAGTGTGGCTTGCAGGTTCTGCAGTCTCTTACCAATGGTCTGCTGCTCGTGAACCAGGTGATCTTGATGTCTTAATCGGAGTTGACTATCTTCAGTTCCGCAAGGCTCATCCAGAGTACAACGGACTTGGCGATACAGAGATCAGCAAGATGCTTAACGAAGATTTTCGTGAGCAACTACAGCCAGATACAAAAGACTGGAATGGATTTGAAGTAACTTTCTATGTCAATCCAGGAGCAACAGATATTCGCACCATCAATCCTTATGCTGCTTACGATCTAACTCATAATGACTGGACAGTCTTTCCAGAGAAGCAGTCTGCACCACTTAACCCTATGGGCGAAGCCGCAGCACAACGTGATTTAAAGAGCGCTTCTGATGTAGTAATGCGATATTCACAAGCCTTGACAGATCTAAAGGGCGCAACAAATGATCCAGCACGTCGTAACGCAGAGTTTAGAGTGCAACAGTTATTAATGCATGGATCTATGTTATTTGAAGACATACATCACAGTCGTCGTTATGCTTTCAGCCCTAGTGGTGGTGGGTATGCTGATGTGTACAACTACCGCTGGCAAGCAGGTAAGAAGTACGGAACAGTACCTGCACTACGTCAGATGCACGATTACTGGAAAGAGTACAAAGACAAGCAGGCAGAAGAGACGTACGGAATCGATCTACCAGACACACAAACGCTAATCAGGAGAGCAGCAACGTACAAGACACCGCAATAAAGTTCTAACAATTATTTGGAGTATAAATGAATGTAATGTTGTCCCTTGATGGAGTATTGAGTTCAGACTCAGGCGATCCAATCAGAGCAGGAGTAATGCTCTACTATGCTTTAAACATCAATAACCGAGTGGCTATCAGAACCTCTCGTAAGAAAGAAGATGCAGAGCACTGGCTTAACTCCCACGGAATCATCAACTACGATGACCTGATTGATTACTCGTACCATTTAGAAGGCGAAGACTTAAAGAAACGCCAGTTTATTCTGAGCCGTTCTCGTGCTCCTATTGAGATGTATGTGGACGCTGATCCTTCTATGTGTGCATGGGTCTTTGAAGAGCAAGGTATTCCTGCCATTATGTTTATGAACCCAGGCTATTTGGCTGTGGAGCGTCGCCCTGATGCACCTAAGAAGGTTCGTCAATGGTCTGATATTGAAAACTCAATAACCAGAGTCAACCTTGCTAAATCTAAAGAAGCAGCCAACCCCAAGGAACTAGAGTTCTGGGATGACTAAACTTATCTTCTCAGGAGTTGAGGTTGGTTCTAACCGCACCCTGCTAGAAGGCATGAAGGTTGAGTCGATGGGACTCAACTTTTGGGGTCTTCGCAAGCGTGGTCTTCCAAAGACTAAGACCTGGCTTATAAGCGAGCACTTTGATCCAGAGACCAAGGTCTACATAGAATCAGGAGCATCACAGGCTGACAAGGCTGGGCTATCTCGTGAGGAACTAACTGACTTGGCCGCTGACTACCAGGAGTTTCTTGTAAACAATGCAGATCGTGCTGAAGGATTCCTTGAGTTTGACTCACAAATACTCGGCCTTGAATGGATAGAAGCGCAGCGTCCCTTCTTCAGTAATGACCCTAAACTATGGGTCATCTGGCATGAAGAGTATGGACAGAGTAAGTTGGCAGAGATGTCAAAAAAGTTCCACAATGTGGCTATACCTCATGACGAGATTGAGTCAGTAACTAACCTGGCCGCCGTAACAAGGACTTACTCCAACCAATTCAAGGTCAACTATCACGCCCTTGGATGTGCCAAGCCAGACAACCTAAGATCCATACCATTTGTCACAGCCAGCACATTGTCATGGCTATCGCCCATGCGTAGAGGTGAGACGATCATCTGGGATGGAGCACGTCTAGTACGCTATCCCAAGAAGATGAAAGACCAAGCCCGCCCTCGCTACAAGAACATCGTAGAGAAGGCTGGACTAGACTATTTAGAGTTTGTCAAAGATAGTACCCTTGAAGCAACTAGAGTTGCTGTCTGGTCATACAAGAAACTAGAGGAATCCATGGACAAGAAGACCCCCAACTTCCACATCATTGATGGTGGTAAAGACAAGAACTTATCTGATAACAGCGATGAGTTTATGACGGGGTTGATGGGATTAGAACTGCCAACGTCTGATAACAGTGGAGCAGATGGGGGGAAAGTGGAGCGTAGTGGAGCAGTGGAAAGAGCCCCTGAAGAGATGACAAACTTACCTGTCTTTGGGTTCAAAATGAAGACGATAGTTGAAACTGATGATGATGGCAAAGACATCCTGAGGGATGTTCCTGTTGTTCAGACACAGCAGACTTCCCTTCGCCAATGCGATACCTGCTTCGTTGCATCTAACTGTCCAGCGTTCAAACCACAAAATACTTGTGCATTTAATCTTCCAGTAGAGGTAAAGACAAAGGATCAACTTAAATCATTACTAACTGCAATTATCGAAATGCAGGGGCAGAGAGTTGCTTTTATGCGTTTTGCTGAGGAAATGAATGGCGGATACGCAGATCCAAATCTTTCTCAAGAGATCGATCGCCTGCTTAAGTTAGTGGGTAATGTCAATGAGATGGATCAGAATAAAGAGTTCATTCAGATCACCGCAAGCCGTCAATCCTCTGGTGGAGTTCTCTCTGCAATCTTTGGAGATCGTGCTCAGGCTCTTAAAGAGTTCCCCAACCCTATTCGTGAAGAGACCGTTACTAAGATTATCTCTGAAGCAATCGAAGACTAACTTATCTGATAACAGCAGTTAACAGGGTGTGAATCATATCTCACCCGTAGTTGACCATTTTCTTTTTCCATTAGTACTTCGCAAAGTTAGCATATACGTGGTAGGTTCCCAAGCGCAATACTAAGCAACCCACTGAGGGGTATTTAGACATTTATAGAAATGGTAGGGGTTATGACAACATTATCTTTCAAACTTACTGAGGACTTCATCGGACCATATCGCCCAAAGAAGGCGCCGTTTGGTTATCAAGATGCAGCGGGAAACTCGGTTGGAGAGATAACTTTTTTACGTACCTATTCTCGCCTCAAGGCAGATGGTACGAAGGAGACGTGGGTCGATGTATGTGAGCGAGTTATCAATGGCATGTACTCATTACAGAAGGATCACGCAAAGACCAATCGACTTCCATGGTCTGATGCAAAGGCAGCAGCCTCGGCTAAAGAGGCATTCGATCGCTTATGGAATCTGAAGTGGACACCGCCTGGACGAGGTCTATGGGTAATGGGAACTCCACTAGTCAATGAGCAACGTAACTCTGCAGCATTGCAGAACTGTGCCTTTGTCTCTACTGGTTCTATGGTCAAGACAGATCCAGCCAAACCATTTGCATTCCTGATGGAGGCATCAATGCTTGGAGTGGGAGTTGGCTTTGATGACAAGGGAGCAGACAAGGATTTCACTATCTATGCACCACAAGGAGAAACTACCTATGACATCCCAGACACCAGAGAGGGTTGGGTCGAAGCAACAGCCTCCCTCATCAATTCCTACCTCAAGCCAGATACAAAGGCTCCAGTATTTAATTACGAAACGATCCGTCCAGCGGGTGAACCAATCCGTACCTTTGGTGGAACCGCAGCAGGAGCAGACCCACTAATTAAACTGCACCAGTACATCAGTGAACTATTTAAAGATCGTGCTGGTCAGAAGTTAACTCGTCGTGACATTGCAGATATCGGCAACATGATCGGTGTATGTGTTGTATCTGGAAACGTCCGTCGCTCTGCTGAACTACTCATTGGTCGTATTGATGATGAGGAGTTCTTGAACTTAAAGAACTACGAGAAGTATCCAGAGCGTATGACTCATGGATGGATGTCTAACAACTCCGTGGCTGTCAATGTAGGAGATGACTTAGACAAGATCATTGAGGGCATTGCTCGAAACGGTGAGCCAGGAGTGATCTGGATGGACATCTCTAAGCAATACGGACGCCTTGCTGATCCAATCAACAACAAGGACTGGCGTATTGCAGGGTACAACCCATGTGCTGAACAATCTTTAGAATCATACGAGTGCTGTACCTTGGTTGAGACTTACTTGAACCGCCACACAGACCTCGATGACTTCAAACGCACACTGAAATTTGCTTACCTGTACGCAAAGACTGTGACTCTCCTTCCTACTCACTGGGAAGAGACCAATGCAATTATGCAGCGTAACCGCCGTATTGGTACATCTGTATCTGGTGTAGCAAACTTTGCAGATAACAAGGGACTTCCAGTTCTGCGTCAGTGGATGGATGAAGGCTACAAGACCATCAAGTCATACGACACCAACTACTCCGAGTGGCTTGGTATCCGTGAGTCAATCAAGATGACCACAGTCAAGCCATCAGGAACAGTCTCAATCCTTGCTGGAGAATCTCCAGGAGTTCACTGGACTGTAGGTGGTCAGTACTTCAATCGTGCAATTCGATTTGCAAACAACGATCCAATGCTTCCATTATTCAAACTTGCTAACTACAGAGTAGAACCTGCTAGTGAGTCTCCTGATACGACTTCGGTTGTCTTCTTCCCAATCAAGTCTGCTGCAAAGCGAAGTGAGAAGGATGTAAGTATCTACGAGAAGATGGCACTTGCTGCTACTGCTCAACGCTACTGGTCAGATAACTCAGTCTCAGTAACAATTTCTTTTGATCCAGAGACAGAGTCCTCGGCTATTGGTACGGCTTTGCATATGTACGATGGTCAACTTAAGACTGTCTCATTCTTGCCTAGTGGTAACCATGTCTATCCTCAAATGCCTTACACACAGATTACTGCTGAAGATTATGAGAACGATGGGGTTATGAAACTCTTCCCGATTGACTTCTCTGGTGTCTATGCTGGAATGGCTGCTGATGCTATTGGTGAGGCTTACTGCACCACTGATGCTTGTGAAGTAAAACTAATTACTGACAACCAACCTAAATAATCTAACAATAAAAGTAAAAGCCCTGCCTTCTGGTAGGGCTTTTGCTATTGCTTATGCTTCTGGTGTGCCTTTGGCTTGGCAAACAAACCCACCATGACTTTCAATTCTTTTTTTAACTTCGGTCTCATCGGACATCTTCTTAGCATTTGTTGAGTTAATAAACTCCCACACTATTGTCTCTAGTTTTTTATTGCAGTGAGGGCAAGGCAATACAACATTTTTTCTTGTAACGTGGTTCACCCAGATATCGGCAGTTTCGTCTCCGTAAGTTTCAATTCTCCAGCCCAACTGAACTAACTTGCCCCAAAAGAGTTCTTCTATCTCAGTATCAGTAAGAGATCTCTCACGCCAAGGCTTATCATTGAAGGGCAACTCGTCCTGAACCCACTGCTTGCCCTTCTGGTGTGGCTTTGGTAACTTCGTAGGTACTTGCTTGACCTTCTGGTATTGCTTTGAGATCTGCTCTTGCTTGTGGTATGGCTTTGCCTTCTGCACATTCATTGACTGGCTACGCTCCCAGTCTTGATCATGAAATACCGCCATTTTATGCTCCTTTAACTAACTAACTCACCTGGCTGCCAGATCAGAGTTACTTCGAAGATAGCCCCGCCATTTCTGACGGGGCTTCTCCTATTGCTTACTCTGTTGCTTGTCCTATTGCTTTTGCTTTCGCTTTTGCTAGTGCTTTTGCTTGGGCTTCAGGGAACTGCTTCAGCCAATCCTTTACTACTGGATTGTGAATGCCTTTCCATGACTTCCAGTTCTTACCCTCATCGCTCATGTAATAAGCGATTTGGGCATTCACCACAGGGTTCAACAGTTGGGCGTTGTACTCCAAACTGAACTTGTCCCTACGATCTTGTCCCAATGAGTCAACCATGTTGATCTGAAACAACCCGAATGAGTTGTCTCCTGTCTCTCGGTTGCCGTTGTGGGAGAGAGGGTTTCCTCTTGATTCTTTCATAGCGATAGCCCACGCATAGCGTAAGGCTTGTCCTTTGAAGCCAATGGCGTGTAGCAGGTCAACTAACTGTGTCTTAGTCAGTCTGTCTGCGTTCTCGTACTTGGCTAGGGTTCGCTCTTGGTATTGCTTCTGCATGATCTGTGCTTCGGCTTGCGTAGGGCTGAGGGCTGGTGGTAGTACCACTATCCCACTTGCTACGAAGATCGCCGTAAATAGCGATCCGAATACGATCTTGCCTCTTGTTGTTAGGTTCATCATCACTCCAAAAAGTCATTGACACTTTCTGATGCCTTTGACTGGTTGTGACGAAGGCGATGTAAGTATCGCTCTGTCGTCTTTATCGACTGATGCCCCAAGCGTTCCTTGACCTCATGCACATCTACCCCACTTTTTAGAAGTTGAGTAGCGTTAGCGTGTCTGAGATCATGGGTTCTAGGACTCCAACCGATGCCTGACTTGGCTATTGCCTTGTTCCATATAGTTCTCCATACATCTCGTGGTAGGTGACTCGTATGGTCGATGAAGCCCTGTTGCTTTTGGTATGGCTTTGTCTTTTGCCTGTGCTTTCGCACCGACTCTCTACAAGCCTCACATCGGCAACGCCCATGTGTGTAGGCGTACAGAGTTCCATGCTGGAACAGTTTTCCGTCTTGGGCGAATGGTCGCTTAGACATTTCTCCACGAGAAGTCTTTAGTTTACCTGCTGGCAAGATGATAGTTCTTGGGAACAGTAGGTCATCTTTTGATAGGGCTTTTGATATGACATAGCCCTGAATCTCTTGTAGTAGGGCTTTGCTTAACATAAGGCTTCGCTTATGACCCGACTTTGTGGCTTCTACGACTAGAAACCTACTGGTATGGCTTGATCCAAGATCGCTGACTCGCCTTTGGACATAGACTTCGCCTGTCTTTAGGTTGATGTCCTTGACCCTGATCTCGGTGGCTTCCCCGAATCTGCACCCACTAGCGACCAAGAATCGGGCGAATAACTGCGCCCCTTCGGTCGGTAGGTGCTGAATGATCGCCTTAAACTCTTCGGGCTCTACAACATTTGAGATGTCAGAGTATTTCGCCTTGATCTTAATTCCATGCGTAGGGTTCTGAGTTAATTCTCCTGTATCGACTAACTGGGAGAAGGCTGATCCGAGAGAGGCTTTGACCTGATTGAGAGTTGCTGATCCGACTCCCTCAGATCGCAGGGCTTGAAGTAACTCTTGGATCGCTCTGCGATCGATCGCAGTTACTTTGCGATCACCTAAGGTCGGCATGACATAGCGATCAAGAATGGATCGGTAGCCCTTGCGAGTGATCGGCATGAGATCAGCCGTAGGCAACCATGACTCTATGTAGGTCGATAGGGTAAATACCGCCCTAGAGGGCTCGCTAACGCCCGATGCCTCTGCTTTTGAGGCGTGGTACATGGCATCGATAGTCGAGCCCCATGTACCTGCTGAGAGGCGTTTACCGCCCTTTCGGTAATAGCCTGTGAATCGATCCCCACGTTTTACGACATAAGCCATGATCTTCCCCCTTCATGTTACTGCTGAGTAATGTTACTGGTGAGTAACTTACAAGTCAAAAAAAAGCCCCTAGCCCGATCAAGGGCTAGGGGGTCAATAGTGACTATGGGCTTAGGGAATCTGCTTATGTGCGCTTGAAGTAACTTTTAGATCAGCCAGATCGCCGATGGTGACTTAGTTCTCGATCTCGATCTGAGTAGTTCGGTAGGCATTCCATTCATCGATCGTCTCTTGCTTCCATAGCGGTCGGTTGCCGATCATGTGATCGGGATCGGGAAGGGTGTTTCGCTTTCGATAGGTGTAGATCGTGTCGATCTTTAGCCCTGTTAGTTGCGCGATGTCGGTAGTAGTGAGCCAGTCCTTCATAGCGTTGCACCAGTTTTCGATTTAGTTTCATTAGGTTTTTTTCCAATCTTAAATACTTTGAAGTCACCGAGCATTCGATCAAACCAAAGATACGGAAGATCATCTTCAACATTGAAATTGTAATGATCCGCATCTTTGCGTTTTAAGTTGCTTTGATGCGACTGGTGAAATGAAGAATCACCTAACCACACAGGCATATCGCAATCAGGTAATAGCGAATGCACCGCAACGAATCGATCGAGCATCGTGTCTTTGTATCCACGACTGATCCATTCTTTGCAGATCGCAATTCCATATTCGCACAAGGCTTTCTCATGACCACGCCACATATTCGTAGCAGGGTGATTAGTCCAGCCCTTAGTCTCGCCACGCAGGGCTTGAAGTATCTGCCACGCCTCTACTCGTTGTTTACCTAATCGCCTGTAATCGAGTGCCTGAGCAGATTTAGTAAACTGTGGGAATGGCAAGAATGTATTAACCATTGATGATCACCTGATCAACAGTATGTCTGATGCACTCATCGATAACCTGCCACATATTATCGTCAGTTGCGATCTGTTCTTTGATCATCTGCCATTGATCATCGGTGATGTCTTGTTCTGCAAGTAACTCGATTTCTTCACGATCTACCAAGATCATCTCGTTATTGTTATCCATTAGTTTTCCTTTCGTAATCCCACTTTGACTTAACCCAATTAAGTGCAGATAGCCAACCAGTTAATTGATCTTTACTGAGATAAACAAACTCATTGGCTTCTAGTTCAATCTCAATGAATGCGATCTCGTAATCAATATCTTCAATAGTTTTCATTCTTGATCTCCATTCATGTCGTTATCGTGATCAATGATGATCACTTCGATCTCACTAGGGCAACGAGTTACTTCTGCAACGCCACCATTGACCTCTATTACTACCTGATTCTTTGCGTACTCCATTAGTATTCCCCCACTACTGATACATATTGCTTGTACTTTCGACTTTCTCTTCGGCGTAAATTGCTACGCTCTTGTTCAGTAAGCCCACCAAAGATGCCGTACTGCACACCATTAGTGAGTGCGAATGTCAGGCACTCATTCTTTGTGACTGGATCGCATTGACCGCAGATCGATTTTGCTTCATGAATCTTTGCCGTCTCTGTTGGATCAGGAAAGAAGATTTCAGGATCAACGCCCTTCTGACATGGCGCATTCGTAATCTCAAATCTACTCATCATTACTCCTATCTGTATATTGATCAGGATTTGCTACAACATATTTAACAAATGAATCCATTACCTCTGTTAAGTCCTCAGGATTAAGATCAGAATACTTCAACAGAATCTCGATCATGTGAAGCATTCCCCATATAAGCATTTCAGGTTCGATCTCTTTATCTTCCATGATCGTATTGAGATGCTCATTGGCTAGGTACTCCTTGATCTCCTGAGGCAGACTGTCTGTGCGATCCGAATCAACCTTGAATCCACGAACGATCTTTAGAAACTCGTTAGCGATTGTGATTGATTTAATTAGATCAGTTTGGTGTTCGGATAGTTCAGTCATGTATTTCTCCTTTGAGTCGTTTTAAGTAATTGCTTTCTAATTTACGGATCAGAACGCGAGTTGTACCGAATCGATCAGCAACAACCTTCAACGATTCACCATGTACAAATCGTGCATTAAGTATTCGGTTTACTTCATCTATTGTGAATAGTCTTGCAGTTTCCATTATTAATAACTTTCTTCTATGTAAGGATTAGAACCGAATGCACTTTCGCAGTCGGGTGCGTGACGGCTTTCAGTTTTGTAATCTTGAGATTTTTGATTTACTCCGCAATTACTGCATCGGATTTCAATGCATCGAATCTTTACTACGCCAGTTGAAAGCAGTAAAGATTCAGTTGTTTTGTCAAAGCCCATGTCGGGCGTTGTACTAAGAACCTGAATGTTTAACTCGTTTATTTTTTTCTTTGACATGACCTCTTCTCTCTCTAGGTGGTGTAAATAGTGAAATCGAGTAGGGGCAGGTACGGCTACGCCGTAACTATCGAATGCGATCATGACCGCCCTTCACAGGTAAGGAGATAGGGAGAATGAACAAACCCTGTCATAACCCTGCGTTGACCCCTACTCGATAAAGTTACTTTTTTACTTTTTGAATGCAGTTAAAGCAGAACCACATCACAGGTTCATCTCTTGAATCCAAGATCAATTTGCCTGATGAAGTAAGTTCGTCATTCCCGCAATCATCGCAATTAGTTAGTTCGTGGGCTTTTACCCTACGAATAATTTGTGCATATCCCATTTATTCTTCTCCTTCACTTAAAGCAGGTACAAAGTCAGCGACAGTATCGTTGATGTGACCCATGCAGACATCAAGTGCATCATCACAGACATTGAATGCCTTATCGAGATCACGACCTTCGAAGTCTGTTGAATCCCACCATGTAACTACCAGTTGTTCATCGAGTGCGTTGCCGTAGTTGCGTTGCAGAATCTCGATCGTCTCTTTAACAGTTGCGATCATTAGTTATCTCCTAAGAATAGTGAGCCGTCAGGTGAAGTTCGCACTACACGAGAATCAAGATTTGCATTGATCAGAACAGTTAGTTGATCATCAGTTGTAATACTAGAGATCGCACCAACAAGGTACTCAATACCTCTATCGCCCCATTTAGATCGAACGACATCAGCAAGTAACATTTCTAGATCAGATTGGATCATTTTGTCTCCTTACATTCGCAAGGTTCATCAGGGTTAAAGTCACAGAACATGCAACCACCCTTTTCACCGCAATCTGAGCAGGTGTACTCAAACTGTATTTCATCACAACAACGCATTAGTACTGTGTTTTCACTTTCATTCCACATTAGTTATCTCCGATCACTTCATCGATCATCTTGATACATGATCCGTATCCCAAAGCGTTGCCACCCTTGCCTACATAGCAAAGATCACGAGTTGCGTAAGTAAATAGTGAGATCAGGATCAGTACTGGCACGATCACCAGCACAATCCACCCTCTAGTTGTTAAGTTCATATATCCCCTCTTTCTTTAGCCATTCTGTATTTCCAAGAATTGCTATTGATATGTGTACGGATCGCATGGCACTTTCGGCAACGGACATCACACTTTGCTACTTCCGTTTCCAGCCTTTTAATAGTCATGCCAGTTAGCATGAATGCGTGAGCGATGTTGTATCGCTTTCGTGCGCCTCTGATGTGATCAAAGTCGAGTCCAAGCACATTTTTTTCACCGCAATCAACGCATGGATTAGCCATTAAGTAATTGTAAATCCATGCTTTGATCTCAGCCCTGCGCTTTATATGCCACTCTAATTTATAGGCATCTTCACAAGGTCGGCAGTAAGAGACAACACCTGACTTTGTTTTAGCAGATCGAAACTCATTTAACTCTTTTAAGTTGTCACACTTATTGCACGCCTTAATACCAATAGCGAGATAATTTTCTCTCTCTATTGTTTTAGGTGATTTTCTGCTTCTAGTTGTCACGCATTCTCCTTTTTGTATAAACGACTAAGCGGAAGTGTCTTGTATTTCAGATCATTGTGATTAGACGGAGTTACATAAGCAACGATGAATCGTGATCCAGTTGTCTCAACGACTACACCCTTACGCAATCGACCATGACCTTGAATGAACACCTGATCATTGATTACTGCGTTGTATGGCGTGAAATCACTCATGTTTGAGAAGTAAGTCATTCGTTCATTAGCGATCGAGATCAGTTGATCCTTGACTGCAACGATCTTTGCTTCAAGATCAATGCGCTTCTTTGCACTCTTGATCGTCTTGGCAAGATTATCTGAGGGATAATTGCCACCAATAATTGCGTACTGGCTATTCCATTCAAGATTAGAGCCCTCAGTTGGATCACCAATTCGCCAAGCCCAAGCCTGATACACATTTCGCTCAGTTACATCTCCACGAGTTGCGATCTCTGCTTTATCAGGTGTCCAAGTGAATGGCATTCCATTCTTATCAAGGATCGTATTCCATTTAGAATGTGAACCTTGAATGATCAACGCATGACCTTTGTACTCTTCTTCATAGTAAGTATTAGGAACAGTATTGATCTCGATCATGCTTTCACATCTCTTTGTACCTAACCAAGTTGAGTACTGAGTCTGTGATCGATAATTTTTGTGATAGCGATCTTGAACCTCTACGAATCGATCTAAGAAGTAACTCATTTAAGCCACCATATCCCTTGCTTCGAGAACCTTCTCGATTAGTGATTGAAGAGTGCGTACATCAATAGTGCAAGCACCGCTTACTTTGTACTCTCCGTTTTCTTGACGGCGATTACGAATCTCGAAATCGAGTTTGTCTGCACGAGAACCGATGATTGATCTAAGAGACTCTTTTACTGCATCAATAGATCGTTGAGCAGTCTCTTGTTCGATCTTCTCTTGTAGTTCTTTGGCTTCACGCTCTGCCTTCCATTTAGCCTCACGAATCTTCTCTTCGGCTTCTTCGGCAGTCCAGCGAGTTTCAAGAGTTGCGTACTCAGCAACAATGTCCTGCGCTCTTGCGACCCAGTAAATATCGCCTTGTGCGCCACTACCAGCCCAGTCAGAAGATTTAACAATGTAACCGACTGATCTACTTCCCTTTGGTGCTGATGTGAATTGCACATCATCAGGAGTATCTGATCGAAATACTTTGTACTCGTACTTTTCTAACGACACTAACTCTGCATTAGCAACGGCTCTGCGTTGCACCTTGTCAGGATTCTTTTTATCTGCTGATGAGTAATCCCATGAAGGAACAACGCCGTACTTAATACCTATTTTGAGTTCTGCTGATTTCATTTACTTATTCTCCTTAGTTGTAATTGTTTGAGTAGTGAGTGGGGCAAGTTAGTACCAAGCCCCACTCACTTATGATCTGCGCCAGCCTTCCACGAATAGCGCATCTCATGTAGTCACCTAGAGAGTGACAGTTAGTTGTTTACTAGACGGCGAGAGATCGCGTACTTCACGATCGATTTAGCCATGTAAACAAGATCGAATGGATTACGAATTACAGAAGCGATCTCGCAATAGTGAGATTTATCTGCATTCAGTTCCACAGGTTCGGTGCTTTCAGGAATGTACGCGAATGCAGTAAGCACACCAGCACGAGCCATGCGCTTGATCGTTTCGTGATTAGCATCTTGATTGCCTGACCAATCTCCGTCAGTAATTGCATAGAAGATACGAACAGGCTTCTCAGTCTCAGCAAGTAATTTGGTGGCGTACTGAATTGCATCAGTAGCATTAGTTCCACCACCAGTACCAGCATCACGAATTGTGTTACCAACGCGATCAGTTGCACGATACAAGGTGTTAGCACGATCATTGAAAGTGATAACAGTTGTATTTGCATTAACACGATCTAGTGCCTTCTTAATTGCGTACATGGCTTTGTACGCACTAGAGGCTTTGTGTCCTGACATTGATCCTGAGTTGTCTAACAAGATCACGCATTCGATCTCAGTCGCATCTTCACGACCTTCATTCCATTGATCGAATACAGTATCGAGTTCATCACCACGCAAGTAGCGATGTGCAGACAAGCGACCTTGTGATTCATAGCGATCCCATGCAGGATCGAATGATGCTTTCAATCGCTCTAACTCACGACCGAATGAAAGAGATGCCTGAAATGTATTTGCATCAGGAGTTAGATCATGAAAGCGATCTAACTCAGGTTCTTTAGAGTTGTTAGTAGCAAGAGAAGGTAAGCCACCAATTTGTCGCAAGATGTTATTGATTTCAGTTTCATTAGCATCAAGAAGATTCTCTAATAAATCTGTAATCAATGTATCAATTAGATCGCCAGCAGAATCACCAGCAGAATTAGAATCAGAATCGTGATCAGATTCTTGATCTTCATTTAGATCAGAATCAAGATCAAAATCATCACCAAGATCAGAATCATCATCACCAAAATCAATGTCGTTAATATCAACATCAATGATCGGTTTATTCTTTAACTGATCGGCTAACTCTGCATCATCAACCTTGTCTAATTGCTGAGATCGATCACGATCTTTCTCTTGCTTCTTAGGCGGTACAGGTCGTGATGTTGCAGAAGATTCCAAGCCCTCATGTGGTCGTGATCCATGACCGAATGGGTCATTGATACGGATCACGCAGTTACCCTCTTCACCAGCCTTTGCAGGGCTAACAGAGCCACCTTCACCTGATCCATTACCTGATCCATTACCTGATCCGTCACCCTTAGGTAGCAGGTCATTAAATCGCGCAATTAATTCTTTCCCTTTTTCAGTATCAGCAGGAAAGAGAAGAGTGCGATATTCATCGACTACTGCACAGATTTCATCGATCTGATCCTGTTCAGGATATGCGTTACGAGATCGAGCCCGTAACTCAGTAGAAAGATACCTACGACCACGCAGTAACGGATAAGAGTTAGTGAATGCCTTTGGATTATCTACAAAGTGAATCAAGATCGTGGCAGTAAACCAATCAATCGTTGACGGATACTTTGCAGTAAACAAGGTTTCGATTCTCTGATCTTCAAGTGCGTTGTATGCCATGAAGTAATTGTTATCTCGTACATAATCAAAGATTTCTGATCCTTCACGAGATGTATAAAGAATGTGACTGATCTCGTGAAGATCAAGCCCCTTGATACCAGCGATTGATTTAGCATCGTTGAGATCACCAATGACACGAGAGTTGAATGTGACAGTTGATGCACCTGACCAAGCAGGTGCTTCCATAGTTGAGTTCTCAACATTCACAGTCACCTTGCGAAAGGTGAATGCAGAATTAACACGACCGAAGAATTGCGTGAAGCGTTCTAATCGTTGCTTCTTCTCTTCTTCTTTCTGCGCTTTAACACGCAGAGAGTCACGAGTTTCACCGAGAATATCTAATTCCCACTCTTCAATAGCATCGTGATATTTCACAGTTACTCCATTCTGTCGTTTGCATGACGGACATTTACCACAGGCACACATTGTTAAGCCTGTGCGTATTCGGTTGTGATCGGTTCAGCATCGAGCCCTAGTTCTTCTCGAATGTTGTATGAAGTTCCTTCAAGAAGCATCTTGACCGCAGGGCGTTCTTCATCGGAGAAGTTGTTTACGAATACATCGCAAGCAAAGTCGAATGACAAGCCCTTAGCAACCTTCTCAAAGGTTTTTAGAATGCGTGGTGATACTGGTGTCTCAAAGATAGTGCCACGATCTGATGCGTGATCTTCTCTGCGAGATGTTGATCGCATTCCATTTGCGAGTTCCAGTAGTGAAGATGATGTGATGATCTTCTTCTCGATCGTGTTGTCGTAATCGAATCGCAATTTAATTTCAAAGCGATCTTTCCACGCCTCATTAAGTAACTGAGTGCCACGATAGTTTGGATTCTGATCCGCAACCACAAGAAGATCAGGGTGAGCAGTAATTACTTCGTTGTCATGTGACATGAGAGTAATTGATCGGCGATCATCGAGTAGTGACATGAGGTACTGGGAGAGGTTCTTTGGTGCATTGTTTAACTCGTTGATCAGTAACAAGCCACCTTCACGAACGATCTTTGTGATCGCGCCGTCAACCCACTTTAGTTTGCCGTCAGCATCAGGGAACAAGCCACCGATTAACTGAGTGAAGTCGATCGCAGAGTTGCAAGGTACTGCAAAGAAGTTCATGTGGCGTTTCGATGCGTAAGCAAGTGCCGAAGTTGTTTTACCAGTTCCAGCATCGCCTTCGATCAAGATGTTCATGTTGTTAGCAAGTGCGAAGTCGTACATAGCATCTTCGGTAACGCCACCAGTAAAGGTGCGTGGTATGTAGTGCGAAGTCTTTTCCAATGTAGGAACGAACAGGGATTTGTTTTCGGTTGTAGACATGGTATTCCGTTTCTCTAGGTGATTAGTTAGTTTGGTAGTCGGTTGTAACTGCATCAGGATTTTTAACGATGATCTTTGATGCAAGGTACAGATCATCGAGTTGTGTTGTCATATCTTGAAAGGCGTTGAAGATGTTGCACTCTTCTTCAATTAGCGGTTCAAGTTTTTCCATAAGAGATTGCAAAGTATGAATGATCTTTGCAGGTGCATCATTCTCATTTGCATTCTCTAGTGATACCCCGATCATGGTGTGCATGAGTCCGAGTTCATCGAGTGTAAATCTTGGGTTCATTTATATTCCCCGATTCTTTTGTGAGAGTTCGTGGAATAAGTTTTCGATCAGTACACCGACAATGCCAGCGATTACTGCAAGAATAAAGATGATCATGCGACTGCTCTCCTTACATAGCCTTGATGTTTTGATGTTGTAACTGAGTATTTAAGATTAGGCATAAACCAACCGCTATTAGAATGCCAAGCGATCGGTGTTCCGTATGAGTACACGATGTAATCAGGTTGATCTGATTTTAATTGATCGCAGAAATCTTGTGGAAGTCTGCCGTACTCATAGATAACTGAATTGAATGTCGTAACAATTCCGTAGAGGTTGTTACCAGTAAACCCGATCCGATTATTAATTAGATCGCCAGCCTTTTGATTAGAAGTGCGTGTTGTTGTCATTTATTTATCTCCTTTGCAGGATCGGCAGATAACGGCAGGTTGATCGTTTAGTTTTACGAACCAAAGATCAGTTGAAGGTTTAGCGCAGATCGCGCAGTCAAGAGTTGTAGTCATTATTTAGCCACCTTTACGATGTCTAGTGTCTTAATAAAGTCCAATGTGTAGTTATCAGACTTAGTTGAATAGAAGCGAGTGCCGTCATTCAAAAAGAGATCAATAGCGATCTCTGTAATACGACCACGAGCAACGATGTTGCCGTTGCTATCGATGAAGGTTTGTTGTTTCATTTTGTTTTCCGTTTCCTTTTGTAGTTACTAGTGGAATTGAATACATCGATTATGTATTCATAGCGATCGATCGCCAAAGATAATTCGCAGATTATTTATCAGCGATCGATCACTATTAACACATAAGCAGAAGTGCTGATCGTTTTTGTTGTAACTAGTTTCAATGTGCATTCGGTTGGATTGATTACCACCTGCACTCACTAGTAGAGACATTCCGTCACTAATTACATAACGATCTCCACACTTCATTCCCTAAGCCCTACTGCTATCCACAATTAATTTCTTAATCGTTAATCCGTACCCTTGATATACCGCTTGAATGTATTTACTAATTACATTCGCATCGCCGTAGCAAGCATGATCGGATCAGTTATTTATTTCGGTGTTATTGCATCGGATAATTCGACCGCACAATGTCTGCCTTGATAACTAGTTATTAGTGATAACTATTACCGAATAAATAAATCGCAGTTTCTTAGTCACTATGAATAATAAATAAATAAATTGATCGTCACCCAAGTACTGTCCACTAAGGGAAATCTCTCGCAGGTTGGTACACCGATTTTTATTTATTATTAAATTATTGTTAAAGCCTGTTGCCAGTTTTAACGATTCGCTTTTTTCACTTTGAATGATTCGCTGATCTGCCCCTAGAGGATTCTGAGATCGGCGGTCACACATCGAGTGCGCTACTGGGGTCAAGTATGGCATACCTGTACGACATCTCGGTACACCCTGCTCACAAGTCTTACTCACGCTTGCCGATCTAAATGTAAGGATCAGGATCAAGAAATTGCCCCTCACAGGATCAGCGCAGAGCAACGATCGCCCCATGAATAGGGTTCTTATTCCAGTAATGGGGGTAAAGCCCTGAGAGAGCCCTTAGAAGGCTTATATGGGGATTTGAGCGTGAGACAGATTGTGTGAGGTTGAGCGTGAGGTGTGGCGTGGGTCACATCGCTTTTAACATCGACCTCTACTGTCTAGACGGATCAGAAGTAACTCCCAAGATCGCTAGTCAGCATAAGTCCAGCGATCAGAAGTAACTCGCAATACCGCCCAGTTCCGCCGAGTAAGTAAGTCCGAGCGAATAGTTGAAAGTTCAATTACATTAGTCCGATGCGTGAATGCCGAGAGTGCCGAGTTGAGAAGCCGTTAGATCGGTACGAGAAAACTGGTCATGGATATTTCAGAAAGATTTGCATGAGTTGTCGATCAGCAAGAAAGCGCACAAGAAGAATCCCAAGACAGTTTGGAATGAGTTACCAAGATTTATTAATGATCAAAGAGGATCAAGATTACAAGTGTGCGATCTGTGGAATACATGAAGAGAACATAACTAAATCGTTAGCGATCGATCACGATCACGCAACAGGATTAGTGCGTGGGTATTTATGTAATAACTGCAACAGGGGAATTGGTTTGTTGAAAGATGATCCGAATGTAATGCGTAATGCGATCGAATACCTAGAGCGCAGTTCATTCCAGTATGGGGGGTCACAGGGGGGCGATAGCACCCCTGATCAAGAAGAGCGATAGTGATGATCAGATAGTGAGAGAGAGATAGATAGATTCATTGATTGCTAGGTGAGTGATCTAGTACCAAGTAGTGGTACACCATGTAAATAGAGATCGATTACCTGATACACATAACAACAGGTAGTAACTCTGTTGATGACAGATGACAGATGATGAATAGTTAGTTGCTACCTGATAACAAGTGGTCGAGATGACTGACAGGCTGGTTGTGCGAACACAGGCAACCTGATTCAGATAGCAGTAGCCGAAACAATTACAAGTCATGTCACCAAGATTGTCACCAAGTAACTGGTACAACCTGATAACAAAGCGTGTGTTAACAACATCGCACCTGATTAGTAGTCAGGTGATGATGTAAACATTGTAAAAATAAATTGACCCCCACCATTAAACGGAGTTACAGCACGGGTCAGCCAGGTCGGAGACCCAACAATTGACTTTTAGGCTGAGGCAGTAGCCGAAATAGGCAATAATCGCCACATGAGCAACCTAAACCAGAAGCAATTTGACCAGAAGTTTACTGAAATCGCCCTCACAGAGAAGGTTAGAGGCATGCTTAAAGAGCATGCCACTGACTTTGGGGATCTACCGCCAATGAAAACCACTATTGGGTCTACCTGCAATCATTGCGAGAAGGATGCCGATACAAATGCCCTATACGAGCCAGCACATAATGCGATGCATTGGAGATGTCCAAGTTGCTTTAGGACTAACAGGGAAAGTAACTGGTTTGATTATGGCGGTCCAAGTGGAATGAAGCACTACGAGACAGGGGAGCCAATTACTAGAGCCAACATCAGTAAGCATGTTGGTCCACCTGAGCCTTCGTACTCACTCCCAGCCCCAAGCATCAAGGAAGTTCAAAGTAAGTCTTGGGACCGAGAAGGCGAAATCTTAGATAAAGTAAAACCAACTGATCCACATCAACACGAGTACAACACATACGATCCAGGAAAAAAGGGCACTTGCATTCACTGCAATAAAGATCGAGACTCTAAGTAGTCACATGAGCGAAATTAAGCCCCTATCTATGGACTCAGAGCCTTGCTGTGGCACAAATTGCCCTTGTAAAGACGAAAAAGACGAATAATGGCTGAATTTGACTCTGGAGATGGTCGCTGGTCGGTAAAACCGACAGAATTGCCCACTCTGAACTTCCACCAGTTTGATCCACACGTCTACAGGAGTACCGCCAATGAGTACTCTAACTACGGACGCAACACCCACGCCGTCGAGATGCTCTCCCATGAGCCTGATTCGCCCAAATCACGGGTGATGGGCAACATCCAATGGAACAAGGACAGCGGCGAAATTATAAGCATTGATGTTAAACCTAGGTATCAACGTCTTGGAGTTGCTAACACACTATTCCATGAGGCACACAAATCCGCTAGAGAGCAGGGATTGGCAGAGCCAAAGCACTCTGATGACAGGAGTGACCAGGGAGATGCTTGGGCAAAGCAGGCAGGGGGAGAAGTTCCCCCTATGAAGGATTGGAAAAAGAAGTGACACATGTCTAAAGGCCTCGAAGGTGAGGTTGTACCTCAGATCAAGAAGTCTGATAGCAAGGTTCGCCTCTTCCACGGCAGTCCTAAGAAGATCACGGGAGATAAGATCGACCCTCACTATGTGAGTGCAGATCGCCTTGGCTTCGAAGAGGGTGGGATCAAGGGTACCTGGGCCACATCGGACATACACCAGGCAGCAAAGTATGCAGGAGACTCAGGGCACATCTACGAGGTGCACGAGAAGCCCGATGACCTCGATACAGGTTTTAGTAAGTACTCACACGATAACGCCTTCAACGAGGCTGGCCCGCTGACTATCAAGCAGGAAGTCGGTCGTCCAGGGTTAAACCTTGCTAGACTTAAGCATTTCTCCATGGGGCATGATGAGAGTAGGAAATAATGGCAAAACCAAAGAGAGACCCTAAGCCAGAGTGCACTGATGCTAGTTGTCCTGCAAATGCCGATATTACAGACTATGCAAAATTTACTGCAGGTTTAAAGCAGATACACCAGAGCGCAGGAGGTACTTCCTCTTGGTCCGTGGATCATCGTGGTGGTCCAAGAACTTTTCACCATGGGCACATGAATGACGTCCGTGCGTGGGAAGAAAAGTTAGACCCAACAGTTCGTAAGCGTGAGAAGATGAAGCCACCTACTTACCCACAGGAAAAAAAGCCAATGGAGAAAGTTCGACTATTCCATGGAACTCCTAAGACAATTAAAGATGGCGTCATTAAACCCACCAAGCAGCGTGGTGAAGAATGGGGCGGTGCTGGTCCAGAGGCAGCCTTTGCTACTGAAGACCTACATGATGCCGCTAGTCATGCTGGACCTGGTGGTCACATATACGAAGTAGACCATAGTCAACTTAATCTACAAGGTGATTCTGGTTACTACCACTTTGAAGGAGAAATGCCTATCAAGCAAGAGGTGGGCTTCCCAGGAAACAATCTTCCACGTCAAAACCATTTCTCTTTAGGACATGACGAGAGTAGGAAATAATGACCGCATCAGATCATCTATCAAAGAATCAGTTCCGTCTATTCCATGGTACTAATGTGGATATCCCCAAGGGTGAGCACATCTACCCTGGAGATGCCTCAGAGAATGACGTGATAGACGAAGAGTCAGGCAAGCACGTCTTTGATACCCCTCGCTCACGTCACGGTGAAGACCTTGCCTTTGCTAGTAGTAGCCTCCATGATGCTTCCCGATATGGAAAAAATGTTTACGAAGTAAGGGGAGATGAGAATGACGATTCCTTGGAATACCACGGCTCCGAGGCTTATGGTCATCCAGAAGGTTTTGAAATAAAGCGTCAGATACCTGACAAGGTAGTAGAGCGGTACAAGAAAATTTTTCCAGACAAGTGATATAGTTTCTCTTGCCTACGGATCGCTACCGAGGTGAGGGTCCTGAGCATTGACCACGTAAACGGCTCACTTAATTTTTATGATAAACTAATGCCTATGTACATACTAGGACTAGAGATACGCCGTGACCCACGTTCGCCTTCGTTGATAAGGGTGACCTGCTCTCGGTGTGCTGCCGAATACTCGATAGCCCCAGATCACATGCGGGTTGATAATTACTGCTTTCGTTGCAAATAAACTCATGGGTCTTATCATCGTTGTACTCTGTGCAGTGCTATTAATTTTGGCACTATGGGCATCAGACGCCCTTTAAAATTTTTTCTCAGTAACAACTCAAGGCAGTAGCCTAGATGCAACAATAGGCTTATGGCTAGATACGCAGAGTTTGCAGATGCATCAGGGCATCACTATGTAGAGCACGACATGCCTAAAGAGATGGCGTATCAGCATCCTATCCGTTCATATGGAGAGCCACGTCGTCTCTCTGCTTATGACCCAGCAGACCCAACTCCACGAACAATAGATCCAGTACATGGCGATATTAAAGATCACCCTAAAGGTGAGCCAGGGCTAGTTGGGTATTCTGACTTCTATCGTGAATCAAAACGTGATAGCGGAATTGTTTTTGTTCGTAAAGACGAACAAGGCAATGAGACACGTGAGAAGGCTCCACCGATTGCAGATACCAATGTCGGTTACATGGAGGTACATGGAAAGAACAGAGGTGGAGGAATTGGCCGCCAGATGTTTGATTACATGCACAAGACCACACCAGAGGGTTCAATTCTCAATGTCGGTAAAGTTGCATCTCCAGCAACAGAGCACATGGCTAAGAAGTTAAGTAAAGAGAAACCAGACTCTGTCAGATACAAGTTGTTCTAATGAGCAACCTTGGACGCCAGTGGAAGCAGTTAGACATGTACAAGACTGCTAAAGAGTTACGTGCTACACGCTTAGGCGATGTAGAGACTGCAAAGATATGGGATGCAGGAAGAACACCTGCCCATGAAATTGAAAAGACAGTCATGGATCAGAAGTTAGGTGAGTCTCGTGCCACTGGGCTCTATGACTCAATAAAAGCCCAAGGCGTGTCATCACCTGTCTACATCTCAAATGTAAAGCCTTCGGCTTACGAGAAGTCTTCATTGACAGGTGTCATTAAAGAGATTAACCCAACGTACGTTCCACCATCAGGTGAGATCATCATGGATGGTCATCATCGCATCGCAGCCGCACATGACATCGATCCTAATATGTTAATTCCTGTGGAGCACGGATGAAGTGTATACACGTGTACCAGATTGTCGGGGCCAATCTATGCCCACATTGCGGTTCCCATACACATGAGCAAAATTGGGCCGAAGTCAATAAGAAACATGATGCATGGAAAGAGTACATCTTAAAAAACCCACAAGAGTTAGTCTGGTGGAGCATATGAGTCGTTCAGCAGAGTTTGAAGCAGCACACATAGCAGCACGAGATATACAGCCAGGTGATTACTTGGATATCTCACGTAAGACTCGTGTGCATGCAGCAAAGATGATTGGTGACAACTTCGTCGTAGCCCATAAGTTACGTGGATCAAAGGCACCTGGTGTATCTAACTATAAGCCAGATGACAAGGTGAGAGTGTGGCGCAAGAAATGAGCAACCTCAATCCTCAGCAGTTTGTATCTCTGACCCATCACGAGGGCAAGTACATGCACCACATTGACGCTCATGACCAAGATGGTGCAATGGTTGGCTCTCTAGATTGGAACAAGCGCTCCAAGAGAGTAATAAACGTAAGTGTGAGCACACGACTTCGTCGTCAAGGTATCGCAAGCAACATGTGGGATTTAGCAAATCAAACCGCCCAAGAAAGAGGTCAAGTAGGACCTCAACACTCCTATGAGAGAACTGACCTAGGAGATGCATGGGCCAAGTCTGTAGGTGGACGTCTCCCACACAATCGGAGCAAGAAATGAGCGCCCAAGATCATCTAGGACGTCAATGGCAACAGCCAGAACTATCTTTCACAGTACATCGCGGTATAACTCGTAAACCCCAAAAAGGTAGATGGCTAGGTATGCACTGGTCAGCAGATCCAAAAGTTGCTAGAAGATTTGCTGGACCATTTGGTCACGTCATCCATGGTGAGATACCGATGAGTTCTGTAGAGACAGATCCTCATACTCTTAGTCGTGAACGTGTTATCAAAGACGCTGACTTTATTGATCCAACTAAAGCCGAGAAAGAAGTCTCTGCAACAATTGGAAAGCCTGTGAAGGTCACTGGTATGACTGGACCTCTAGCAGACAAGAAGACAGGTGCATGGAACGGCCTAAGCAATGATGGCGAGTTCTCACCAACTCGTACCTACCCTAGTGCAAGAACTCGCACATACAAGAAGCCCAGGGATATGAAGGCATGATCGAGAAGCCGAAACAGTATTGTCGTCTATGTGACCATGAAATTATGTTTGGCTGCTGTATCATTGACACCTGCAAGTGCATCTGTGAAGAGGGGTAGTCATGCCAGAGAATCTTAACAATGCACAGTTTGGTGATGCTCCTAAGAAGCGATGGGTACCTGATCAAGAGGGTCACGCAATCGGATGGCACGTACTCAAGTGGCACACAAAAGGTCGCGGGCCTGCGAATGCAAAATCATTCGGCGGTGATGGCGTTTCTACTTATGACTATGAACAGCACCACAAGATGCACATGCGTATGCATGAAGATGGAAAATTTGAGGTCGGGCACGAGCATGAGCATTTCACTCCTAGGAATAAATGATGGCTGCTGAAAATAACCTAAGTCCTCAATTTGACGACGCACACAGCATGTCAATTGCCTATAACTCTGATCGTGTAAAGGGCTATAATTCAAAGAGCGGTGGTAATACTAAGACTGTCGGTTGGCGTACTCGCTGCTCGTGTGGTCACGTTGTAGAGACAAAAAGCAATAGCATTAAGGCACACGAAGCCAAAGTGCAAAAACATTTAGGAAACAACTAATGGCTGCAGAGAATAACTTGTCTAAAGGTCAGTGGGAACAGATACCTCTCATCCACACACCTAAAGAGATTCATGGAATTGCACATGGCTTGTTGCGTGATGACCATCCACACCTAGGTGGTGTGTACGCAGATGGCAGTGGTAACGACTTGCGCTATAGAGGAGAGAACAAAGAGAGTGCCGCGGGCGAGTGCGACAAGGCTTGTCGTCTTGCAGACGATCATCTTCCTCATGGCTCACACGTTGTCGAGTATCGTCGAGCCACTACGCATCCAGATCGCTTCACTAATCACTTTGTTCACCAGATTCCTACGACTTCAGGCATGTACACCGTCGATTACACACAACGCCAATTTAACGACAACGCCAAGTTCCCAGTGGTAGAGCCAACTGAGAAGTACGAAACACGTCAGTCAATGAAGCCATTTACAAAAAAGCGTGATGTAGATTCAAGGGTGCTTTAATGGCTTCAGAAGACAACCTAGGTAAGCAGTTCACTCCTAATCATAAGTTCACGTGGGAGAAGACTGGAAAGAACAAAGAACTTTTTATATCTTGCTGTTGGCACAGGGCAACGAACACGGGCCGTCCTTCGGATAAGAGATGGGCTCTGACTGCTAAGGGCAACGAGATCAGCACGCATCGATCATCAGCCGCTGCCAAAGAAGAAGCAATGAAACTTCACAATGAAGGGAAGACTGGATTTTGAAGCAGACACCTAGAGACGAGTGGCACGATCCACAAGAGCCAAGAAATTTATCTGGAGTTCAATTCCAGTACATCCATCCTGGCGCACCTCAACAACACCCTAAGTTGCACACTATCCAGGCTAATGACGCAAAGGGCAGATACCTAGGTCATATGGATTGGTACAAGAATACTGGTGAGATAAGTAATATCAACGTGATCGGTCGTGTTCAAGGGCTTGGTGTTGGGACATCTCTGCATGAGAGGGCAACCAAACTTGCTGGCGACACTGGCATCAAGGCGCCACAACACTCTCGTCATCGTACCGACAAGGGCGATGCCTGGGCACGCAAGGTCGGTGGCAACGTCCCACCTCGTAAGGCAGAGCCAGAAGACGAAGAATAACCTGTGATAGGGTCTGGGCATGATTACAGACCGCCCATGGGGAACATACGAAGTACTAACCGCATCTGAGACTCATCAGGTAAAGCGCATTGTTGTGCATCCTGGTAAGCGCCTCTCATACCAGACACATGAACAACGCTCTGAATACTGGGTAATTGTTTCTGGAACTGGCACAGTAACAATTGATGGCATTCAATCAATGGCATTAGGTGGAGACGCCTTTATTATTGAACAAGGTATTGCTCATCGTATTGCTAATACTGGAGAAGAAGATCTTATTTTTATTGAGACGCAATTAGGTCTCTACTTTGGCGAAGATGACATCGTGCGCCTTGAAGATGACTTTGGTCGCTCATGATGGAGAAGACTTGGGACTACAGAGAAAAAGAGATACGTGAGGAGATTGCTCAACGTATTGAAGATGAACTAGAGGGAATGCTACCTCCAGTAGATGATGTTGAGATTGCTGTGTATACCGCAATTACTTGGGTTATTGATTTGATACGAGGCAACCATTGAGCAGTCCTACTCGTTTATTTTGCCGACCATTCCGAAGAATTCAATCCTCAATACCTAAAAACTTTAAGAAAAATAAAAGGTACTTTAAAAAAGGTTGGATAATGGGCGGTGTATCTGATAGTTGGGGTTTTGCATTTGAGTTCTACCCAAAAGATCGAGCATTGACTATTGCTTTTATACATTGGTATGTAATTATTGAGAAGGACTATAACTGATGTGGTCATGGGTACTGGCAATTATCGGCGTCACAGGCATCTTCTTTGTTGGTCGAAAGACTGTGTGGGGATGGCTTGTTTTACTTTTTAACGAAGTGCTATGGATTACTTACGCATTAATCACAGATCAGTATGGCTTTATATTTTCCGCGTTAGCATACGCAGCAGTTTATATTAAATCTTATTTACATTGGAGACAAGACGCATGAGGGATTACTAATGGAAATATTTCTTATTGGATTAATGATTGGTCTTGTCATTGGCAGAGCCTTTGATGTGTGGGTTGATTGGAAATATAAGAAGTGATCGTTACTCTTTCCAAAGAAGAAGTACGTGCCTGTGCAGATATTGCATTAAACCGATGGATGATGAAGTTTGGCAGTGTTGATCGCCCTAACTATGCAGGAGAGAATAAGAAGTACCTAGAGCCAGAGATTGCGGCTAATGTACGAACTATCGTTGCAGAGTATGCAGTTGCTAAGTTATACAAGCAGCCCTTTACATTTCCTTTTTATACAAACGAGGAACATTATTTCAGAAAAGACTTTCCTGATGTAATGCCCTGCTATGAGGTCAAGTCAGTACGTACCAAGGATGAGATTCCAGTCTTTCCTAAAGACATCAGACCTGGGGTGATCTTGGTTGGTGCACGAGTTCTAGACCGTGATTACTACTCAGAAGTTGAGGTTTATGGCTGGCTTCCTACTGAAGAGTGCACCAAGGACGAGTATCATTACCCTCCAGAGAATTCTTGGAGAATTCCTATAGACAAGTTTAACGACACTATTCCAGGCTAGGAGACGTAATGGCTGACAAAGGCACAGTAGCGGCAATGATTGAAGTTGCAAAGAAAGAAGTAGGGGTTATTGAAGGCCCTAAGGATAACGAGACCAAGTACGGCGCCTTTACCAAGGCTAACTACTTAGCATGGTGCGGAAGTTTCTGTATGTGGGTGGCAAACCAGGCTGGTGTAAAGATTCCTAATACTATCTCGACAGTTGCAGGCGCAGCGACATTTAAGAAGATGGGCACATGGTTTGACGCAGATTGCGGTCAATCACCACAACCAGGAGATATCCTGTATTTTGATTTCCCAGGAGACGGTGTCGATCGAATTTCTCACGTAGGTATCTGCACAGGTATTGACTCTGACGGAGTCGTTTTGACTATCGAAGGAAACACTAGCGGCAAGAAAAAGGGAGACCAGAGAAATGGCGGAGAGGTCTGCGAGCAAACTCGTGGCTACAAGGTCAACAAGAAGAAGGTTCTTGTCTCCATCGTTGGTTGGGGTCGTCCTAACTACAAGGGCAACGAGGTCAATGTAGATGTACCTATGTCAGAGGCCCCAGCGTTCCCTGGACAGATCAAACCAGGAGCCAAGGGAGAATCTGTTAAGTTGGTTCAGAAGGCTCTAGGATTGGCTGCAGACGGCGATTACGGCCCAGGCACAAAGAAGGCAGTTGTTGCATTTCAGGACAATCACGACGTAGTGGACTCAAATGGCATCATTGGGCCTAAGACATGGGAAGAATTGGTCAAACTACTCTAAACGGACAATTTAGACTCTAGCCCTCCAGGGTTCCAGTAATGGTATCCTTGGGGGGCGTTTCTAATGAGGGAGAGTAATGACAACGATTATAGCGGTGCAGTATGAGGACAAAGTTGTTTTTGCTGCCGATAACCAGGTAACTGGTGATGACGGTCGTATTTACCACCATCCTCGAATGGAAAAGATTACAGAACGCAATGGTTACTTAATTGCTGGTTCTGGAGAAGTTGCACCTTGCGATATTGCACAGCACTTGTGGAATCCGCCAAAACCAACTGCAAAAGATCTCCAAGACATCTATCACTTCATGATTGTTAAAGTGATGCCTTCTCTCAGAAAATGCCTTACAGAGAATGGTCATGACTTCAATGAGGGTAAGGGAGATGGAAAAGGTAATGATTCTCGCTTTAACTTCCTAGTTGCAGTTGGTGGTCAGGCATTTGATGTTGCCGATGACTGCTCTATCTGTATGAGTGACGACGGAATCTACGGAGTAGGTTCTGGCGCTAGTTATGCAATTGGGGCACTCCATGCAGGAGCCAAGCCTCTCAAGGCTTTAGCCGTTGCTGAGAAATTAGATATGAATACATCTGGGCCGTTTTTAGTCAAGGAGCAATATAAGTAACTGTTTGTGATGCGGATCACAGCAGTTGTGAGTTAGATTAGTCACACAACTGAATAAGTGGCTCCTGAGCAAGAGCACGCAAAAACGGCTCCTTTATTATGTTAAGATTTTGGAATGTCAAAAACACAAGATAAGCGTTTACAAAGAAAACAAGACCATGCCGAGTTTATGTGGCAACAAGCCCAACTCAAGGCAGCACTGGCTAAGACCAACCTGGATTTAGCCGTAGAAACTTTTAAGGATTTGAATAAAGAAATGACAGAAGAACAAGTTAAAGCAACACAAGAACAGACAGAAATACAGTACAAGCGCATTGAACAGTACTTAATGAGCGAAAAAGAACTCTATTTAGAACGTATGGGCATCCTCCAGGACTGATAATAGAACCTAAGTCCTGAGGGGGAATCGAGACAGGTTATGTTCATGAAGAGTCTAAACAATGTATTGATGCGTATTGTTGCAGTATTTGCAGCAAGCGGTCTGTCAGTTATTGGCGCTGGTGCTATCGCTGGTATCTCAACTATCAAGGCGGTAACAGTCGCAGGTCTTACTGCAGTTGCTGCAGTTGTAGAAAAGTTGGCCCGTGCTTTTATGGACGATGGAAAACTAACTCTCGACGAAATCAACGCAGCATTTTCAACCGTTGATAAAGGTGCAAAGACAGTTGCAGACGCAGAAGTCGAGACTCGTCAAGCAGCAGACAAAGCATCAAAGAAAGCACCTGCTAAAGAAGAAGACCCAAACTACAACTAGTCTTTAGTTGAGTAGAAGCCTCCACCTCTAAAAGCAAGGCCAAAGGTATTAAAGACACGCTGAAGAGCGTAGCCACACTTGTCGCAGTGATAACCAGGATCTGCATCAGTGATGCTACGCTCTTTCTCGTAATCTAAATCGCACTGAATGCATGAGTATTCGTATGACGGCACTAATCTTCCTCCAAATGTTTTTCTTCGCAATCTCTTGCAAGAATCATAACAACGTATCGTTTGCCGCATATACTACAAGAAAACTTTGCAATATAGGCTGCGTCATCCATACTGTTATTATGGCCTTACACCACGAGATAAAAGGGGCAAAATAGGAACATGAACCAGAACCTTTCTATGGAGCAGTTCTCACCACAGAGAAGCATCACTATGGCTGGTGCAATGCCTAGAAGTTCAACGTTTGATGAAAAGCAACTTCCAAAGATTTCTGGTGAACAGAACAAGTATGCTCCTGGAGCAAACACTCCCGTAGCAAAGCCAGGGTTCTTCTAATGACAACTACCGCTACGCATGAGGCTATGTCAGCACTTGACCGTTGCGATAAGTGCGGAGCACAGGCGTTAGTCAGAGCGACTCTTGCTAATGGTGAACTTTATTTTTGCGGCCATCACGGTCGAGAGATGAGCGCTAAACTAGTTGCATCATCGTTAGTTGTTTATGATCCAGAAGGTGTGTTTAATTATGGAAGATAGATATGAAACTGGTAAAGGACTCTTTGGTGGTCCTGGTGGTACTTATGGTCGTTACTCTGTAGGAAGTCGTGTTACGGCACAAGGAAAATCATTGAGAAATTTATCAACACAGTTTGACTCTGCAGAAGATATTGAAGAGCAACAACGTCGTCGTTTTGGTCGACGTCGTGAGTCAGGCTACTCAGGTGCAGGATTTTGGTTTTTAAATTATCCATACATGGTTGGATCATCAGGGTCAGGAACTGGTAGTTATGATACTAGAGACCAAAATCAACCAGTAAGCGATGGAAGCGATACGGCGTCATCAGCAGACGGTATGGGTTCTGGTGGAACTGCTGCAGGGTTTATTGGTGGATTAGACTAATGGCAGATCAAGTTCCACAGTTAAACAGAAAACCATTAACTGTAAATCCAAATAGAAAACAACGTAAACAAGAGTTTGGATTTAACTCAAATCTTGGTTACAAATCAAAAGCAGAACCAAGTGTTGTTTCATGGGCTAACCGTGGTAAGGGTGTACAAGGTGAATCTGTAAATTCACAAAACGTTGCTTCTAAGTTTGTCATTCGTAAAGCAGGCAAAGCGCTATAATTCTCTAAGAGGAAAGTAAGTATTCCGAGGGGAAAACTTGAAAGCATTGCGTCTATTCGCAACACTATTTCTTACAGCACTCCTTTATTTATTAGGCCAATCAACTTCGTATGCAGATGACGTTGTACCACCTGCGCCAGAACAGGTGGTAGTTAGTCCTGCCCAAGCAGCAGTTAACACAGCACTTGCTACAGCAACGACTGAAGTTGCACAAGCAGTGTCTGCTTCAGAGACAGCAACAGCAACAGTTGCAACAGCAGTAACTGCAGTCACAACTTCTAACACAGCAGTTGCAGCAGCAACCACCGCAGTAACAACAGCGGTTGCAGCGGTAGCCGAAGTTGCTAATACAGCACCAGCAGTTGCAACAGCAGCAACTATCATTACAGATGTAACAACAGCCGTACTTACCGCAGTTAATGCAACTGCAGCAATTCCCGTAACTGCAACAACAGCAAGTCCAGAAGTTGCTGCTGCACAAGCAGCAGTTACTGCAGCAACACCAGTAGTAACTGCAGCAGCAGAGACAGTAGTAACAACCTCTAACACCTTGTCAGCAACTCCACTTACTACAGTTGCAGAGGTTGCAGCAGCGGTAGCAACAGAGGCTGCCCAAGCAGCCACAGCAACTACTGCAGTGCAAACCGCAAGTACAGCAGTAGCCACCGCAACAACCGCAGTAGCAACAGCAACCACTGCGGTAGCAGCAGTAACTCCAGCACGCACAGAAGCACAGACACAATTAACACAAGCAAACGTCGCAATCAACAATGCACAAGATGCAGTTAATGCACTAGCAGCAACTGTTGGTGCATCAACAAATGTCTTGGCCAATACTGATGATGCTGGCGTTCGTATGAACTTACCGTTTAACCTACGCATGGGTAACACCGTTTATACCAACGTATATGTAGGTTCAAACGCAACTATTACTTTTGGTGTTAACGAAGGTGGAAACTACTACTCAACTCCTAATGCTCCTTCAATTTCTGTAGCAGGTTACGACTGGACTACTTGGAGTAACGGTTCTGGAGTTACTTATTCAACAACTACAAACACCCTTACTGTAGCCTGGGATGTTCGGGTTTATCCTTTAAGAACAGCCGATACTCAGATGACACAGATTAGATTTAATGCCGATGTAAACCCAGCAGATGGTGCATGGGCAGCAGATGTCAGCGTGACTGGTCCTATTCCAAATGGTGCTCGTTTTAATATTCGTGAGACTACTAATGGAACTGTCACTGCTATTACTGACACAAACTCTGGTCCTGGATTCAATGGAACTATCAGTCAAGGCACTGCATTTATCCCAATCCCAGATCCAAGTACTGCAGTAGTACAGTCAGCCATCGATGCTGCTAACGCACAGATTGCTACATTAAATACTGCCGTTACTGCTGTTGTTGCTACAAATGCTGCAACTACAACTGCAGCAACAGCAATTCCTGCAATCGCTACTGTTTCTGCAAACACCGTAACTGCATTAGCAACAGCGACTACATCTTTAACCGATAAAGTAACTGCACTTGCAACTGTGTCTACTGCTGTTGAAAAAGTAAATACAGCACCAACAATTATTGCAGTAGCGCAAGCAGTTATTGATACTGTTCCAGCACCTACTCCTCCGACTCCTCCAGCACCTGCATTAGTTGCTGAACCAGAACCACAGCCGCAACCAGACCCACAGCCATTGCCAGAGACACAACCTGAACCACAACCCGACGTTTCACCTGAACCTACTCCTGATCCTGTAGAGGAAGCACCTGTTGTTCCTGATACTGACACAGAGCCTGACTTGCCTCCGCAACCTGTTGAAGAGCCTCCTGCGCCTGTTGATGAACCTCCTGTAGCAATTCCTGATCCTGATGGCTCGATTGGTGAGCCAGAAGTTCCAACTGAGCAACCAGTAGACCCAGCGCCTGGACCTGAGCCTGAGACTCCTGTAGAACCTGCTCCTGAGCCAGAACCAGAGCCTGAACCAATTCCTGATCTTCCACCTGAACCTGCTCCAACTCCTGCAGAAGAGGTTACAGCCGCTGTGACGGATGCGCTATCTGACGGAAAGTTAGATTCATCAGAAGTTTCTGCTATTGCTGATGCTATGGCAGCAGATGGAAAAGTGGATGCTAAAGAGGCAGCCCAACTCGTTGATGCCTTGGCAAGTGATGGAAAACTTTCAGTTGCAGATCAAAATGCAGTCCTGGATGCTCTGGCCTCTGATGGCAACGTCAGCAAGGCAGACGTGGCAGTCATTGTTGCTATGGCATCTCAAGATGGGAACCTGTCAACTGCTGAACGAGGAATTGTTGCGGAAGCACTTATCTCTTCTGTTGCCCCTGGCGATACTCTAACAAAAGAACAGGTTCAAGATGCAGGTATTGAGTACAAAGACTTACCAGCAGCAACTCCTGTCGAGGTTAGACAAGATGAGAATGGTAATGAAGTTATCATTACTGCAGAGGTTGCAGTGCAAGTTGAATTGCTACAAGATCCAGGAGCATTACTTAACGAAGTGTTTACAGATCCAGGTGCAGTACTAGACGCTCTTGGAAGTGTTGGTGCTGATATGTCTCCAGAAGAACGCAAAGAAGCAACTGACATGGTTGTTGCAACAGTTGTTGCTGCAGGTGCTGCTATGAATGCAGTTGGTGCAGCCGCTGGTGCAACAGGTGGTGCAACAGGTGGTGGAT
>Ga0209086_10000050_pt1 | contig 101882 bp, 92 predicted proteins | sample M_130207_XF_Meta_FD_187312 | JGI IMG/M metagenome (GOLD analysis project Ga0209086, IMG submission 187312) | Freshwater microbial communities from Lake Montjoie, Canada to study carbon cycling - M_130207_XF_MetaG (SPAdes) (version 2) | ecosystem: Environmental > Aquatic > Freshwater > Lake... | reverse complement strand
ACTGGAATTAGTGCAGGAAATATAAGTATTGGACCAAATCATATAGCAGTAGTAACTTCTACAGGCGGATATACTGCTTTTGAATCCTCTTTTAATACAGAAACCAAATTTCGAACAACTCCTCCTTCAGGTTTAGGTGAAATTAAATCTGTAGCAGTAGGATACCATCATACTTGTGTTGTAACAGCTGGAGGAAATGTGGTGTGTTGGGGCCAGGAAGATAGAGATAAAGCATATTCTCAAACTGGGTATAAAATCCCAGGAGTTTGTAGTTCTAACCCCATAGCTTTAATATACGGAACAAAACTACAAGATAATGGAGCGGGATATACATATGCTTATGGAAGAGAACTAAACACTGTAGGAAATACCGACAATACTACCACAAATATTCCACCACCTTTAGTTCCTGTTCAGATAAATGGAATGACTCTTACTGATATTATTAAAGTATTTTGTCCTGTTAGTTACAATTTGGATACTTACATTGCCCCAGAGGGTACACAAAGGTTAAAAGTAGGTCGATCTGGATTTTCAAATGTTGCTATTAGTGCTGGAGGAACATATTATGCCTGGGGAATTGGTGGTGGTTGGAGTTCAAGTACACAAAACTCAAATACCGTTCCGATACGTCACGCAGATCAGCAAAAAAATAGTAAATTTTTTATAGGTATGGGAGCAGCTACTCATGGTTTATCACTTTTGTACGCTTACGTAAATAATTATAAAACAACATATCCTTTTTTTCAAAAAACATCAGAAATACGTAGTACATCAAACAGTATAACACCATTAAATAATATACCTGGTTTAGACAATAATGATGTTGATTATATAACACCTTTAAACACAACATCTACAAAAAATACAGGCATTACACAAGATTGGAAATTTCCTCAAGATTATAGTGTAGTATTCAAAGATAAAAAAGTAAAATTTATAAAAAACATGTATAATAATAATAAATATTTTCATAGTAATAATATAAACAAAATAGTTATAGACAAAAGTGTTCGCAGTTATTACCAGTCCGAATCACGGTTCTATAAAGGTGGTATTTCTTTGTATAATAATGGTGATATTAATGCTTGGGGATCATTAGCGGGATTATGCTCAGCAACTACAAACTGGATATCAGTATTAGTATTAGACAATAAATTTTTACACATTGAGGGAGCTACTTTAGATTTTAATGTATATAATAAAAAAATGAATAATTTGGGAGTAACTTGTACTAACGTTTACACTAGTGATCATTCGTTTATTGCAATATTAGATAATAAAATTTATTATACAAATACTATGGCAAATATTGTAATAAACGAACAACAAAAGTGGTATGAACCAATTCAATGGCCATTAGGAACCACACTAACAAATGTTATTGACGCAAAAACAAGTTACAATATAAGTTCACTGAATTGTGATGGGTCTCTGGGGCCTGGGGAAAACTATAACAATTTTACATTTATAGTGGCAATTCTACAAAACAAAAATGTTGTAGTTATACCGTCTGGTGCGGTTTATAGATCATCTGTTGATAATAGTAATGATTTAAATTCATACACAAATCAGAATGGGATTGCTGAAACTGAATTTCATAATCAATATTTAGGAACAAATTCTAACGGAAACGGAATTACACTTTCTGGTGGCACTACTTATGGTAGTGTTATAAAAATTTCAGGTCAAACACTTAGTAATGTAACACAAACTTGTTGTGGTCTTCTGACTAGCATGAATGGTGGTGGTTCTTTAGTAACACAGAATCAAATATTAGCTCTTAAAACAGACGGAAGTGTGGTGCATTGGGGAAATAGTAGTAATAAAAATATTCCACAAATTGCAAATAATAGTGTTGTATATTTAGAGAGTGCAGTAGATATAACTGATCCTATTAGTTGCTCCAGTCCAAACTATGGTTCACAAATAGACACCAGATATGTTGCTCTTAAAACAGACGGAAGTGTAGTATCTTGGTTAATGTCTAATGGTAATGATAATTATTTGCATTATCCTGGTCCGTATACATCTGTAAGCACCAATTTTGATGGACCTTTCGCTGTAAATATGAAGGGTGATATAGAAGTTCTTTATTCTACAGACGATAATTTGAAAATAGAAAATGAAAATTACTTATCTTTTGATAAAGTTTATGCTCATAGTCATTATATAATAGCCACAACCAAAAATGATAAATTTAGAATACTTGATTATTATAAAAATTTTCTAAATGATCAAGACTATAGATTTGTGAATAAACCTGATTATAGTACCACAGAAGGCAGTAATTATTATACAAACGATAATAATCTTTGTTTTTTTTCAGATAAAAAACAAATTATTAGTCCTTGGACAAATACTGTAGTAAACATATCAACAAATACCGATGCTGCAGGATGTATTGCTCGATTATCAACATCAAAGAATAGATGGAAACCATTTTCAGGTATTTCTCGTGGTTCTTTATTAAATACTCTACCTAATCCTATTAATGAATTTTCTACTAATAATGATGGAAACTATTTAAATGCAATATACAATAAAACAAAAAATCATAATGATATTGTATTTTTAGACGGAAATAAATCAGCTACACACTTATTTTCTTATGATAATTCTGATAAAATAAACGAAACATATGTGTTAGTATTACTGAAAAAGAAAATAAAAAGCGTATTTAAAAAATATGCTTTTGAATTAAATAATGAAAGTATTAGATCTAATTTAAAGTCAGATGTTAATTCTGAACTAAACAAAATTTTAAATTATAATGGTATTTCTTCTTATACGCTTGTTTGTGACGAAACTAACAATACTCCTTTAAAAATAAAAACTGGAAGCTTATTTGTGGATATAACACTAAAGTTTCCAGGTATTATAGATAATATAGTATTAAACTGTGTAATTGACGGTAACAAAATAACAATATAAAGAAAACGTATGATAATTAATAAAAATATAACTAATTTTACAAATAAAAACGTACTTATAGAGATGACGGATGGTGTCTGTTTTGGTACCTTAGGAACATTTAAAGATAAGTTAGCTATTTACGAAGGTAATTATGTTAAGAATATAATTATTCCAGAAAATATTATTAGTATATTATGCGAAAATACTAAAACTATTGTGAAGAAAATTGATAAACCTAAGGAAAAAAGAAAACATGATCACACAATTGTTGATAATAGTGATGGCGAACTAATACATGAAAATTTTAAAGTTTTGCTTCGTGATAGATTAAAATCCAGATTCTTTGGTGATATTGCAGAAGAAGTAGTAAATCCAGAAAATGAATTTACTATGACTGAACCAGAAATATTAAAAAGAGATCACATGGCAGATGCTATGTTAAATAGTCCAAATTTTAAACCAAAATTAAAGGGTAAAGATACTAAAGAAAATGCTGCTCATCGTATTGCTACTTTTCAAATAATGCGTCATGCCAGAAATAAACATGGTTATGAACCTTCGCTGTTTACTCACGGAAGAGACGATAGTGCTCCTAAACGAACTAGAAAAGAAAAACTAAATCAAGCTCGTATGACAATGAGAGATAAGGCTCAAGATAAATATGACAAAAAGCTCTTAAAATCTACTCAAAAGAAAATACCAAACACTAACCGAACAACGGGCCTTTCTGGATCTAGCAAGAATGTTCCGAAGAATCGTAAAGAAGCAGAAAAACAAAAAGCTAGCCGTAAATCAGTTACTAGCCGTAAAACCTTTGCTAATGCTAAAGGTTCGGCTAAATTAACCATGGCTGCACATAGAAAAAACCGACTTGCCAAAAATCTTAAAACTAGTCCATATGCTAGCAAATAATTCTGTATAAATACAAAGGAGACAAAAATGAAAAAGTACAAAGATTTACGATTACAACTAAACGAAAGCGAAAACACTGAAGGTGGAGCTCTTGGTGGTTACCCAGCACAGAGTGTTCGATCTGCAACATCTGACTTTGGTATTCACCGTATCGAAAGCACAGAACAAGTACAAAGAATTCAGGCTTTCTTAAGCGCATTTACTGGTCGTGAGTACCTAGAACCTCGTGCAGCTTTATCTTTGATGCGAGTCAAGATTAACTTGGCTGGTTTGGATTTTGAGTTTAACGGTAAAACTCCAATTAATGTTGGCGTAGTAAATTACCTAAAGCTCACTCGTTTTGGTGGTACATTTGGTACTACTCCAGAACATAATTTGATGAAAGATGGTTTCAAGGTAACCGATGGCGTAGAAGATACTCTTGACGGAGATCATTTGGCTATTGCTCTTCGTGTAGACGAAGCACCATCTGGACTGTACAAAATGACTGCTAGTGTTATGCGATACTCTGGAGATAATCCAGGAATGGGTGGTCATACTCCTGGTGCTATTGACACTCCACTAAATGCATCTGGTTTTAATAACCAGCAATAAATTATGCTTTATGAACCTCTAAGTGAAGATAATTTTTTATTGTATTCGATTAAAATGTATGATAATCCGAGTTGTGTAGGAATATCAGAGTTTTATGACGATCTCAATAGAATTAAATACATTAAGAGGTTGTTTAATAAGTATGATTTAAAGAAAACATTAAAAGATCGTCTGTTACTTAATCATATACTGATACTTAATAATGTATTTGGAGTTGAAGCTTGCTCACGAATTCTGTTCTTTAAGACTGAACCTAGATATCATTCATATTTAAAAACATTTTTATACTTTCTTCAAATACTACCTAAAATAATACCAGAAGTTAAAATAGATGATATTCCACTAGATCATCGAATAATGAAAGTATTAAAGGAAATCACATGAACACAAATACATTAAGTCAAATTGTTACTAGTTTTACAATGTATAAATTTATTGATGCTCTAACAACTCCATTCGTAAGACTTTCCGCATATAATCTTGGTATTATAGACGCAACTGGTAGACAATTAAAAGATATTGGCAAATTAACACAAAGAGAATTGCAACAGTTTACACCATTTGATCAGATGATTGTTTCTTTAAAAAGAATTATTGCAAAAGTTCCTGACCCTTATATTCGTGCTCATCTTAGCAATGTTCCTGCAGCACTTGCTTTATTTTCTGAAGAATGTGAAAAAGCTGGAGGCAATGGTGCCATGTTCTTGGAAGGAGCAATACGTGAACTAGAGGCTTGTGGTCTTTTACGAGAAGAAGGTGAAGGAGCAGTTGCTGCTCCTATTGCCAACAGCGTGGGAGCAGGGGGCATAGCTGGAATGAAGCCTGATGACATTGGAGTCCCTGTTTCAGTTCAAAAACGCATACAACAGAGTGCAGGACGACACATGGCACGTAGAAAGAAGCAAAAAACCATAGATACTACAGGAGAATCAAATGATACCAACTGAACTAATTTCACTCATTGGTGGCGGATTCACTGGATTCCTTTTTCGTTACATGGCTCAGAAGAGTCAGGACCAAAAAGAGATGTTTAACCAACTCATGGGTGCTAACAAGCAGACCACCGAGAATCAAGATAAAGCCGTGCAGCGTGTCTCGGTAGATGCTGGACGTGTTGTGCGCCAAGTTATTGTGTTGGGAGTATTGTTTGCCACACTACTTGCTCCATTCATACTGCCGTTCTTTGGCACACCAACATTTGTGGAAGTTGATGCAACTACACCAGAAGGTTTGTTTGGTTTGATTCCTTCTTCTACACGAAAATTCTTTGTGGAAATTAATGGGTATTTGTTTACTAGTGAAAATCGTCAGATTCTACTTTCAATCGTAGGATTCTATTTTGGATCAGCTGCAGCCAGCAACAAATCTTAAGGATATTATATGAAATTTATTACAAAAGCTCGTTTGGTATTGGCGTTGACAATTTTTTGTTTTTTTACTGCTTGCAACACAACTCCCGTGATCATTCCTGATATTTCTACTAATGCGGCACAACACGCAGATAATATTTCTCAACGAAATGGTTGGGGATGGATTTTGTGGTATCTTCCTGTCTTGTTCTTGGCAGTAGCATGGGGATGGACTGTGCTGGTTAAACGAAAAAGAATTAATGCAGATTCATGAAATCTTTTATTACATACTTAAAAGAAAATAAAACCTCTTTTGCTCCTCATGGAGTATTAATACATAAAGATAAAATTTTTATTGGAGTAGATCACACAGTTCCTGTAAAAATTACTGATCCTGATTTATTAGACACAATAGCTAAACATGGAAAAAAATCTGGATATTTTTATGAAGGTAGTGGTAAAACAAAAGGTGGAGATTTAAATCAAGATCAATTTGGTTTAAAGACAATATCCGACTATACTGGTGGGTGGGATAAACAATATCAAGAATCTATAAAAAAAATACCAGTTTCTGCAAAAGATTTAAGTTTATTTACTGGAAATGTTCCTATAAATTTTGATCATATTGGACCAATTATGACAGGAGATCATAATATCTATAAAGGATTTGAAAAATTAATAAATCATCCTAGATTTTTTAACGGAAGACCTGTAAATCCTTCTATTATAAAAGAATTTCTAAAAAAATCTGAAGTAAAATCTAATAATAAATGGTTGACAAGAGCACAAACAGAAATGGCTACTAGTAAAAATTGTAAGTCTTTTTTAATGGATATGGAAAAGGAATCTTATCCTGATGATTGGCAAACTAATACCAAGAAACACGGATTAACTGATATGTCTAATCAAATAAATACCGAAAGAAATGAATTTGTTTTAGATAAAATGGGCCCTGGAGTGTATTTTGCAGGAAGTGGTCATCTTCCCCAATTAACTGATATTCTTGATAAAAGAGATGAAAAATATACTATGCATGGTGGAGAAAGTATACAATAATGAAATCATTTCGAGAATATCTCAACGAAGCCCTGTCTCTTCGCAAGTGGAATTGTTAAAATTACTAAATAGAGTATAACCAAAGGAATAAAATGAACCCAATGTTTCTATCACATCTCCAGAGTATGCAAACCAAAAGCCAGAACGCACAAAACCCAGGACTCTGGGTGAACGGCAATCGCATGCCGATGCATGAAATGCTCACACGTGATACGCCAACGCTTGACCAACGATTTCAATCCTCTGCAAGGGAAAACGAAGCAGCAGCAAAAGCAAGTTGGGTAAATAAAGCACACAAAATAGGTGCAGAAGGAATTTCCCCAGACTTGCATCGTAACTTCCGTTCTGATGAAGAAAAGCAAGCAGTTCAAAATACGCAGGCTTATGGTAGTGGAAAAAATTTAAGATGGGTAGATCCTGCTGGAGTTATGCATAGGGGAGGAGATAAAAATCCTATATGGCGTGTAGATAAACCAGACAGTAATGGTTCTTATAAAAATGGGACAAGTACATATGATTTAGAAACATATTTAGATAATGGTCCAGTAACAAGAATAGATTTAAATCGAGATTATGATGATCCACGCCAGAATGTAATAAGCCCACCAAAAAATAATAAAAATTTCCAATCCTATGCTGGTGACGGCATTGGTGGTCATCCAATGCCAAACCCCAACAATCGCGGTCTAGGTTATAGTCCTTGGGGTGCAAGTAACACAGATCCTTCACCAGGGCATTATGTTGGTACTGAAAACCAAGTAAAATATTCTATTTTAGATAATCCTGATGCAGCATACGGAACTGACGATCCAATAGCAAGAGCAATACGTGCAAAGAATGATCAAGCATATAATTACGGAAGTTATGATGCAAGTAATATGCCGCCAAAGGGCTTACAAGAAATGAGTAATCTACAAGAAACAAGTAATAAGCGTAGAGCCAATTATCTTCTTCAAGTTTCTGGGGTAAACCCACGTACTCCTGGTTCACCTTCACGAGGAATGCGTCAAATAGTAAAAACAAATAGCGGTAGGGGAGCAAGGCTGGCATTCCAAGGCGAAGATGGACAAGGTATTCCTGCTAATTTGCTTGGTGGACCTAATATGAAATACGCTATTGCACAAGAACTGGGTGTACCAGATGAAATAGTGTATCCTAATAAAAATAATTACTTAAAGCAAAAAACATTAGATCTGAATCTTGTTTAAATAATAGATTTAATAAACCTTAACCCAAACTCTTAAGTTTCGTATACAGACTCTTACAGATATAATAAGAATCGACGATGTCGGAAACTGGGTTTCCGACATCTTTCTTGTCTGGACTAATAGTTCCTTTCAGATCTATTCCAGTCTCCATTAGAAATGCCTGATACATCTCTTCTTTGTTTGCGTTGCCCTTGCCAGCAGCCTGCTTCTTTACGGCACTCGGAGGAATCACCTCTACTGGAATGCTCAGCTGGTGCAGACGATATTTGAGAACTCCAGTATTCTCTGCAATATGAAACACTTTACCCTTTGCGCCGTATGCATACCCTTCCAGGGCTATCTGGTCGCATCCTACGCATATCTGTAGTGCCCAGTCTGATATGCTTTCGAATCGAGCAAAATCAGAGTTCCAGTCATCGAATGGATCTCCACGAATATTAGTCAGGAATAATTTTTGATTTTTCTTTACGTCGCTCAAAAAGTAGAATGAACATCTCTGAAACTTGAAAGGCTCTGTGGAGTTGAACACACAAATTGAGGGCGAAGTCATTGAGTAGTCTATACCTGCGATAATCACATAAGTATTTAGGAGTATAAATAGAGTATATGAAAAGCTTTGTCCAATTTTTAAGAGAAGAATCTAAACCAAAAAGCCCATGGTTTATTACTCCTGATGATCAAGAATGGGGTCAAGCTAATCGTAATGCTGGATGGATGGGGGATGTGTATAGTGGTGATCATACAACAAATTATTGGGCATTACATAACACTAAAGGAGGATTTTTGATGGGACCAGGTGAAGACGATAGCAGAATACAAACAGAAAAACGATTAAATTCAGACTTAGGTTTACGCTTTGATTATAATAAATCAGAACCTGGTGGATTAGTAGGAAATCAAGCAGGATTTAAAGCTGCTGCTGTTAGAACTGCTAGTGGAGTTAATTTTCCTACAGCACTTCCAGCACTCAATTCTACTGAAAAAGTGAGTGAGTATCGAAATAATATAATAAATGCAGTAAAAGAAACTCCAGGAGTTATTTATAATTCCATTAAAAATGTAATTGCTCCAGATAATTACAATAAACAGCAACAACAATCAAATAAAAATATTACACAACAAGCAGAAACAAATAAAATTAAATCAGCCGAAGACCAAAGATTAAGAAAAATAAATAATCAAAGATCTTCAAGCGGAATGCTTCCTACTACTGGAATTTAAAACCCTAGCACTCTAGCCAGAATAATACCGACCAAAAAGCTACAGGCTGCAACTAGACATCGTTGAACCCTACTCATTGATCTTCTCCATCTGTGTGATCCAAGGAACATACAGATCTACTCGTGTAGCAATCTGATCCACCACAGAGTATTCCATAATCATAAGTGCAGATATTACTCCTGTCAGCTTGCCGCCGTCTTCAAATACGGCACCACCAGAATCACCAAGCCAGATGTTTCCTTTATAGGCAAGAAAACGAATATACGTCGGTTGCTCCACAATGGTTCCGTAATACCAGAATGTGTGTTCATTACTAATTTTTTTAATTTTATGAGAGAAGCCAACTGTTGTTAATAATTCTCCTCGCTTTAGATCTTCTGGATTTGTCTGTAACACTGCAGGAGTTTCTAGGCATGCCTCCTCTAAGAAAAGTAAACCGATATCATTTTTACCACTTCCTTCCTCTGTATAATCTGGGTGTGCCACAGATTTTCTAATCTTGTAGCACTGGTTGTTTGTTCGAAAATATTCTAAATCGGAACCTTTAATTACGTGTGCCGCAGTAACCACTACTTTAGGAGCAATCAATGTTCCACTGCCAATGAACGGACCATCAGCAGTGAATATTTCTCCAACACATTTATGCGTATCTGCAGCGTCGTCAGTTACTACTGTAAAACCTGGATAACTGTCTATTTCTAGAATGTCATCAACTATGGTTGCTGGATCAGGAAGATTGATTTTAGGTAGTATAGGCTTTGCTTCTTTGTGCCTCAAGAGGAGCACCACGAAGACTACTGCGAAACTTATTGCAGCAAGCCTGAGGTATTTCATACATTAGTATGTATATAGACAAAGTTCAAAAAGCCTAAATAAAGTAGAAAAAGGAATTAAATATATGCGAAAACCAGTAAATAGTGAAATTGATTTGATTAGAGCGATTTATACCAGAAGTAACAATTTATTGCTAGAAGCCAAGGCTAAGAAGTTAACTCCTAAAGACCCTGATTTGTTTAGTGGAGTTCCTGCTCCTGTGACTCCACCTGTGGTTGCTCCTGTCGTAAAAGCTAAAGGTAAAAAATCTAAACCTAAGACTACTAAAAGTAAACCCGTAGTTGAAGCTGAACCTGAATTAAAACCTGAATCAGAAACAACTGTTACTCAAGTAGATATTCATCCTATGACCAAAAAGCAAGGAACTGCAATTTTTGGTAAACCAAAAACTCCTGTTTCTTCTGGTATTTCTTCTATTCCAACTCTAGCTTTTGGAGAACCAGGTGAAATAATTAATCCTGGTTTTAGAATAAATCCAAAACGATTAAGTTCTGTTTTAACTGCAAGCGATATTATTAATAGACAACAACCTCTCGGCTCAACAATTTCTACTGCTAATACACAATACGGCAATTCAAATCCTAGAGACTTAGATAAAGATGGTTCTGTTACTCCAACAGAAATGCGATTTGCTACTTCGGTTGTTCCCCAAACATCCAGTACACCCAGTGCTGCTTATAGATTAGGTCAGAATGCTAGAAACATTTTTACACCAAAAACACTAATACCAGCTTTATTAGTAGGTTCGGGTATTTTAGGTGCTAATTTATTTAATCCTAAAACAACAAAAATAGTTGATCCAATTACACCATCTACGCAATCTATACAATCTACGCAATCTACAGAATCTGAAACACCATTTGAAGCTCCACCTGATCCAGGTTCACGTCGATGGACACCTTATAATGTAATGACGAATCCAGATAGAGTATCTCCTATTAGAGAACAACAAGAAATTACTGAGTACTATCGCCAAGCATTGGCGCAGAGATTAGAAGAAGCTTCTGCTGCATTCTGGGCTTACGATCCAAAAACTGGAGGACCTAGAGCAGGAGCTACACGACAAGAAGTAGAAGAGGCTGAAGCAATCGAAAGATTTAATATATTAACTCCTTTTAAAGCCATGGAACCAAACAAGTATCCAGTAAAAAATATGCCAGTGATGAAAAAGAAGAAAAAAGATGAAGTTGAATCAGAACCTTTAAAAAGAGAAGATCGGCGATATTTTCCAAATGATCCAGTAACACAACGTGAATTTACATTAAGTAGATTATCAACTCCAAGTGCTGCTCCTTCAGGACCAAGAGTACAACAGCCTTTGATTCCGTCTAGTATTTTACATGGATTAGAAGGCAGAATGAAGGGTGCTCAACAATGGTTGGCAAGAGAAACCAAGGAAGTTATTGATTCCTCTGATGATTATTCAGATGGTGCAGATAAAGAAGTATCAAGTACTTCAAATAAAAGAGTAAAAACAGTAAGAATAGGAGCACCACTTCTAGATTCTGATAGAATTGCTGCTACTGAAATAAAAAAGAGATTGATGGCAATGCAAACAAGAAGAGCACAGCCGACAACGCAACCACCAAAAGAAATATTTGATGCCGAAGGTGTTGATATGACTGTGGAACTTCCAAGATTTCCTAAAATTTCAACGGCAAGACAAGCACAAATTGGTGCTCATTTAGAAAAAGAACTTAGTAGAGAACATGGCTCTGTATCTTTTCCTAAAGCACATGCAGGTGATGATATTGATGACGATACTGCAATTGATACTGAATTACCTAGCATTGGTAGTAATGAAAATTACTTATCTCACGCAAAAAGAGAAGATGCATCTGATTCCACAGCAGTAAGAAATTTAGAAAGATTATATCCAGCATCTTCTCGTGTTAGCGAAGTTGGAGTTATTTCCACAGAAGGACCTCCTCTAACTAGAGCTCAATCAAGAATAGACGCAAAAGCAGCAAGACAAAGAAGAAGTCATGCCGCATTGCATAATATTTATGGTAATCTTTTTAATCAACACTCTGGTTCTGCGACTCGACCAGATCAACTAGAACCAGACTTTGCAGGGGGAAGAAATGCAGAACCAGTTTCTACAGGAAGAACTGATGTTTCTTTGACTACTTCGTGGCCACAGTTAGTAGCACAGGAGTTATCTACACACAAATATTCTGTGAATGATCCTATTACTAAAGAAACAAAGAAAATACCAGTCATAACACCATTTAAAGATGAACATACTTCTACGGGAAAACTCAGAAAGACACCACTACATCCAGTAAGACAGGCATTAAATCAGGTTAGATTATCTGAACCACACACATTTGCTGCTCTTCTTCCTCATGTAGATGAAGGAACAAGGGCTAGTCTACAACAACATATGGATTATTTGGCACAGAATTCTGCAAGAAATGTTGAAACACCCGTAAACAATACAGCAACTCTTCTTAAGAATATTAGTAGATTTTAATTAGTAAGATCTACTAGTTCACACTTATCGCCAGTACACGCAAACGTCTGTGTGCCGCTAGTTGTGTCTACCTTTTCGTAGTTCTTGAGTTCTGACCAGTCCACATTTGTAGGAATCTTTAGCAATAGGGCTTCGTACTCTTCCTTGGTGCAGTCTTGGTATGGTGCCTGACGATATGAATGGTCGCTGTGTGGCAAGAAACTAATACCACTAACTTCGTCAAAGTGCTTGTACACCCAGGCACCAACTTCCATCCACTCTTCTTCACGAACTGTTACTGTAATGGACGGCTTGTGTTCACACCAATACTTTTGGTATGTCAACCACAACTCTAGATGATCCAGAGCAGACATATCATTGCGTGTCACTGATCCTTCTGCTTTCATGGGAAACGAAAATACCATAACATGATCAGGCTTAGTTACGTCAGGCTCTGCAGGAAATCCCTTGTCAATCATCATTTGACACAGAGGATCCTTGCGATCTGCACGAACAGTACGAACATAATATTCGTTATGACGAGCATGAATACCACTGGCTGCGTCAACAAGTTGAGATACTGTTCCACTCGGTTTCACACAAGTAATAGCAGCCGCTGCATTAATACCTAACTTCTTTGCCCATTCTGCGTTGGTTGTTATTGTGATCTTCTTGAGGTCTACGAGCAATTCAGCAATATCATTTTGAGATTCGCCACGCATAATATGATTATCCAAAATACCTGTAAGAGATACTCCTAATAATGCTTCTTCTTCACAATTTTTTGTAAATTCGCTAGACAGGTATGGAAAGTGTGTCAAAGATGCTTGCCATGTACCAAGAATAGCGGCAAGACGACACTTGCGTGTCAACGTCTCAACAGTATCGTCTGCACGAACAACCACCTCTGTGAGATTACAGAATTGTCGGTCACGAAGAATAATTTCACTGCATGGATTTGTTCCAAACTGATAAGTGGCATCACGACGATCACCTAATGTTGCTGTTTGTTTTTGAGCAGCGGCACGATTGAAAATACCACGCTCACCACTCTTACTCTTGTATAGCGAAACCCATTCTTCCATGAATGTACCAATCTCTGGTCGTTCACTATAGACTACGCTATTATTCGCAAGTGCCCGTTGTGGATTGGCTTCCCACCATGCTCCAGTTTTTGCATCACGCATACGCTCATCGGTGAGGTTTGATAAACTGATAAGAGCAGATCGACGCACTCCTCCCACCACCACAACCTCCGCAACTTTACAGACAATATCATGGCATTCGATACTTGTGAGTTTGCGTCCTGCGGAACGCTTAAAAACATCCACAGTGAACCTAAAGAGATCAACCAATGGTTGAGGTCCACTGGCTCTACCTCCAAAAGTTTTAAGCCTCGCCCCAAAAGCCCGTACCTTAGAGACATCCCATTTTGGAACTTGACCTCCAATAAGTAAGGACACCAATTCCTTGTAAGCCTTAGCCCAACCAGCCTTTGAATCCTGTACAATAATTGTAGTGTCCGAATCAGTAAATTGCTCTGCAATTGTTGGTAATTTATCAACGTATTGCCTTTCTACGGAGAATCCAACTCCTGTGCCACACATTAAAATATATAAAATTTCATCAAATGCTCGTACTCGATTGACTGCCACATATGAACAATTATATCCTGCTGTGTGGTCTCGCTCTAGTGCTTCTCCTGCTGTCATTAGAGAGCGCATGGAAGGCATGATCTCTAGATTAAGAATTGCTTGGCGTAACTCTTCTCTTGTTGCTTTGTCTAACTTACATTTGGTATTTTCTTTAAGATGTCCATCAAAGAAATTAAAATAACGATTGACAGTTTCTTCCCAGGTCTCACGACGATTCTCCTCTTCTAGCCAGCGGCTGTAGCGAGAAAGGTGAATGAATTGTTGAAATTGTGTTGGTAAATGCATGATAAGTTTCCTTTTAATTTATAAATTATTTAGTGAGAACATTCCAAGAGTTAGTAAACAATGGTTCAATTATTTCTCCAATAGCAGAAGCATATTGTTGAACTTCCCATATGCTCAACATACTCAACATGTCCATGGTCTAGAACTTTAATCTTCTTCTTCATCGTCGTCCTTAAAATCTTCTTCATCGTCATCGTCGTCTTCATCGTCGTCGTCATCAAGATCAATTTCAAAATTTGTTATATCAATACCAGTATTGTCTTTAGCATAGGCATGAGCTTTTTTAAATAATTCTGGGTCAGTTCCTTTTACATATTCTATTAAAAGAAAACAAAAAATTAAAGCAGCATCTTCTGATTCGAAATCTATTTCTTTCATATTTTTTTCCAGTTGTTGAATTTGATTTTTCCTGATAGACCAGACACAGTATTTTCCTTAATGGTTTTTATTAATTCTTTTTCAGACATACCAGCCATGATCATATCGTTCAGATCCTTATATTTAATGTGGTCGGGCCAAATACAAACCTTTTTATCTTGATCTAATAGTTTTTCTATTGTCGTCACTACTGCTTCGTTCCTTGGTTCATTATCTATAAGATATACAAGAGATCTAGATTTCAAATGGCTTGGAACATTTAGGGCATCACTAAGACCAATCATGGCAACACAATTAGGAACGAATAGAGAATCTAATGGACCTTCTACCACATAGATGGTTCCAGTATCCACACGATCTAAACCAAACCACCCCTTGTGTTCTTGACCTTCCGTCTTGATGGTAATGTATCGAGCAGTCTTACGAGCATTGCGATCACCAGTAACACTAAGGGCTCTTCCTTGTGCTCCAACTAATTCACCTTTTTCGTTTACAATAGGAATAACTAGACGAGAACTTTGCTCTAGTGCGTCTGCAGATTCCGAGTTAATTGTTCTTGCCCATGTTCCAAAGTCTTCTGCATAGTACAGATACTTCCATGCGGTTCTAGGAATCTTTCTAAGTTCTACGAATGTTCTGCATGGGTGGTTTGGTGGAAGTTCTGATACTGAAGGCAACTCTATTGTATACTTTTTCTTTATTTTTTTAATAGCCACTACTGGTTCTGTTTTCTTTTTTGTCTTTAGTCCGTCTCCATCCTTCCAGACTTCTAGCGAATACTCCTTACACAAAGAAGGAGAAACTTTCTCTAGGAATCCGTACAAGTTACACGAAACACCGCAGTTGTGGCACTTGTAAAAGTATTTATTCTTGTTAACAAAGAAGAATCCTCTAGTTTTGTTTTTATTTTTAGAGGAGTCTCCGCAGATAGGACAGCGACAAGAAGCAAGAGTATCTTTTTTCCAAGCAAACTTCTCTAGACTTGCTCCTACAAAATTAACAAACTTTTTGTCGATGTATATACTCATACTTTCCATCCTGTAAATTTATTTGATTTCTTGAACTTACTATTAAATCGATCTTCGTCATTATCAGGAGCATCTTGTGGATTGCTGTCTGATAACTGAGGCTGTTGTGACTTTGGAATGTCGTACAACTTCATCTTGGCTCGATTGATGCCAAGTACAAACTTACGATTAGCCACCGTATCGTTGTAGCGATTCTTTAACTGCTTAACCATGATCTGATTGATTTCATCTAGGCGTTCTGTGGCAATCAAGGCAATCATGAAGTCAGCAGTGGCAGGAAGACCAAACGATTCACTCGTGTCTTCCAAACCGAAATCTGAATTACCAAAGCCAACACGATTAACCTGTGTGGCTGACCAGATAGGAACGTTTCGTTCTGTGGCTAAACCTCGTAGTTCTTCTGCAATGGCTTTGATATAGGTGTATGAGTTTACATTCGTACCCTGCTTCATTCTAGATGATGCACAGATATTCAAATAATCTATAAAAATTACATCAGGCTTGAACTTCTTCTTGAGCCACAACTCATCCAACAGCACACGGAAATGATTCACACTGGAACTTGCAGTAGGATACTCTTTAATGATGAGTTTACCCTTGACTGTTTGCTTCATGTTATCAATTCTTTTGTCGTAGACTTCTTTGCTGAGATCTCGTAACGAATCTAGAGTGGTATCCAATAGATTTGCGTCAATGCGCTCTGCAATTCTTTCTTCTGCCATTTCACAAGTAATATAGAGAACATTCTTGCCCTGAGAGATACAGTTAGCCGCATGATGACACAAGAACAAAGACTTACCGACTCCAGTTCCAGCCATGACAATATTAAGCGTCTTGTTTGGTGTACCACCCGCAGTAATCGTATTCAGATACTCTAGATCAAACGGAACTCGTTGCTCTACCTTGTGATAGAAATCGTATCGAAGTTCAGTATCCTCTAGATAATCATGTCCAATGTGTGTATCAAAAGACACAGACAAAGCCTTGCTTAAGATGTCAGGAATAGCCGTCTTGGTCTTATCCTTGCTCTTGCCGTCAATGATGTGAATAGATTCCATGATGCCGTTGTAGAGAGCCTTCTCCTTACAAAACTTCTCGGTTTCTTCCACCAACCAATCAATGTTGTGTTTATCTGCTTCTTCTTTTTGAAATGACTCTAGCATCTCAATGCAAATATCATAGTCTGCCTGACTAATACCCTTATGCTTTTCTAGACAAATACTGATTGCCTCTTTTGAAGGACAACTGTTATACTGAATAACAAAGTCATGAATGCAGGTGTATAACATCTGCACTGGGTTTCGATGAAAGTATTCCAAACTAATGAACGGAATAACTTTCTTGTAGAAGTCTTCTCGAAAGAGAAGTCCTTCTAAAAGGACATGCTCAAAATCTTTCATATTTTATTGACCGTATTTAAATTCTTTTGCTGCTGCAAGTTCTAATTGTGCCATTACGTCTGGGGTAAAAAACTTCTCTGGATCATCGTTAATGGTCTTCTCGAAAGTCTTGTCTCCGTTAGGAAGTTCAATGCGAGTTGAGACCTTCTTAAATATACCATGCTTTAGAGCTAAGTCAAGTAATCCGTAATAAAGATTTAAGCCGCTGTCGTAATTTAGTCGAACATCAATCATTTGGTTCTCTTTGGTTAGGCGACTCTTGTATAACTTGCAGTGAATAATGTTGCCAATAACCTGACCTTCTGAATCCTTGTCCTTCTTCTTTGACAAGAATACAATGGTGGATGCAGCATACTTGAGACCTGAACCTCCGCCCATTTCCTTCATTGGAACATAAGATCCAATAACATCGTAGGTGTGATTAGTCATGATAAGAGGAATTCCTGCCTTACCCAACTTCAAAGTAAGCACACGGAATGTGCTCTTGATAACTTGAGCACGAGTCATGTCTCGCACTTCCTTGCCTTCTGTTGTGTCGTTGATTTCCTTGCTTGTAGACAACATTCCCAGAGAGTCTAACACAACCATCATAGGCTTTCGTTTGGCAATATCTTGCTCTAGGTACTTGTCGGCAATAGTGATAAGTTGCTTGCGAAACTCTTCCACCGTCGCTACAGGAAAGATAGCCACACGCTTAGAGTCAATACCACGACTGATAAACATGTCTGAAGTCACGGCTTGTTCCGTATCAAAGTAAAGAACCACAGCATCTTTATTATTTTCCAGGAATCGCTTCACCATGCCAATAGCAAAGTAGGTCTTGCCTGTGGCAGACTCACCAGCCAAAGCAATGATCTTATTGTTTGGGATTCCTCCGTATAGGGAACCGCTCACCAAAGCATTAAATGCGTAACTGCCTGTATCAATAAAACCCTTAACATCACTGCCGTCAATACCGTCTTCCACTGTGCAAGCGTATTCATTACCTGAATTTTTAATAATATCGTTTAAAAAGCTCATTTTTTTCCTTTTATTTCTCTTTTAATTTCTTCAACCGTTTCACAAAATCCAATAATAGCCAAACAACAGAATAAAACAAAAATAATTGTGGCACAAACAAACTCTGTTGTTATCATTCAAAACAACTTTCCAAGGTACTAATTTTCTCTACACTCCATTGTATCACATCTAGAATCCTTGTCAAGGGATCTTTGAAAGATTTCTCATATTGTAGATCTCGATTCACATACTTATCTAGGTGGAGTTCCTTAGGAATGTGCTGCATAAATGCAATTACTTGTTCTTTTCCGCTTACTATAGAGAATGGATTAGGTTCCTTCAAGTAAATAAATTTAATTTTATCTGCTTCTGCAATTTTTCTGTATTTTTTCTCTAGATTATTCTTTTGCAAATAATCATTGAATAACAGGGATGCCTTTACCGCAATAGGAGTTCCCTTCTTGTATACTGCGGTAGTACATTCGTATCGATCTAGTCCAGACACACTACGAGGAAACGCAATATCCTGTATGGAAGCCTTATTAAATTTATTTCTGAAATCTTCTACAAATTCCTGAACATCTAATTCCGTCTTGTTCATAATAATACTAATAGCAGTCTTCAGTGCTGTACGCACCATTAGTGGTGTAGAACTTCTAGCCGTCTCGATACCAACCATCTTCAGTTCAGGAATCTTTAATAACACTCCGTCTTCGCCCATGATGTTGTTCAGCATGTATCGTTTCTTGGCAGTCCAAATACCCTTGGTTGAGATAGACTCTCGCTTCATGTGCATCTTTTGCTTGTAGGCATTCATGGTATTAGCAAGTTCTTGGTACTTGGCTTCGATATAAGGCTCAATCTTATCTTCGCAAATCTTTTGTATTACTTCTGCAATTCGTTCTTGAGATGGTTTCTTGCCAGCAAAAACTTTCTGCACTACCTTATCAAGACACAGATAGATGGAATCGGTATCTGATGCTGCCACATAGTCTTTTCCCGTGGTACCAACCATCTTATTCACAAACTCGTTCAGAGCTTTCTCGATCCAACGAATACTTAACTGCCCAGAAATGGTGATTGCTTCTGCGATATCTAGATCGTAATAGCGAAACCATCGGTTTCCAACAGCACCGTAAGCGGAGTTAAGTTGAATCTTGCGACACAACTGAAAATTATTATACTTGGAGATCTTGTACTCCAGAAGTTCTCGTTCCTTCTTGGTTGCTGTGCTAGGCAGACTTTTAAGTTCTGCCTTGCAGTCCAACATCTTTTCCTTGTACATCTTTCGCTCTGAATACATGGTTTCCATCAGTTCAGGAAGAAAGCCTTGCTTCTCTCTTTTGAAATAGATGCCGTTAGAAGTAATAGCAATGTTATTTTCTTTGGCAAACTTCTGGTGATCTTCTAGGCGAATAAAGTTTGTTTGTGCATCATAGGATTCTGGGTGTAGAATGTCTTCAGGCTTCAGAGTGTTTCGTTTACCCATCTTGTGCTTGGTCTCTGGAGACATATTATAATTAATAATTAAGTGAGGATACAAACTATCCAAATCGAATGCCACTACCCATTCGTGCAGACCCACTATAGGTTCTTTAACATACGCTCCCTGAAACTGCGTGTCTTGTTCTTCTCCTGAAACTTTTAGAGGAATCGCAATCTTTTTATCGTTCAGATGGTGGTAGATAATAGAGTCCCAAGTCTTAACCTGAGAAAAGATGTCCATGAAATTAACCTTGGCGTTGTATGCCATTGCCACAACCAGTTCCATCAGTTTCAACTTCTTGTCCAGTCGCTGCACCAACACAACGTCTTGATTGTTGTACTCCATGAACTTCTGCCAGTCCTTGGTGTAGAAGTCCTTGATGCCATCATACTCTTCGTAATTGGTCTTGGCTTCTCCCAGTTCCACGCTAGCAATGTTGTTCAGGCTGTATGACTCTTGATTGGTATACGTAAATTTAATATACAACTCATAGTAATCCATGGTGGCAACACCAACCAAGTCGTATACGTTATGATCTTTACCCTTGCGATTAATTATTCGATCACGCACTTGACGAAACGGAGACAATCGCTTTGCAGTCTTTTGATCTATGATCTTGGCAATGCGACCATAGAGGTACGGAATATCAAAGAACCGAATGTTCCAACCAGTCACAATATCAGGATAATTCTGTTCCCAGTACTCCACAAAACTTTCAAGCATGTCTTGTTCGTCTGCAAATACATGACATTCCACATTCGGAATACTGAAGTCGTGAATGGCAAACGAATGGCGAACACCGTCCATCTCCACAGTAATAGCACTCACTCGCTCATTGTATTCGGTTAGAGAAGGAAATCCGTCTTCGCATTCAGTTTCAATGTCTAGAAATGCAACACGCAGGTCTGAATAATTATAAGGAATTTCTCCAGAGTATCGTTCCGCAATATACTGGGCAACATAATCTTCGTTGCCGTATATCTGAAAGTTCTCAACATTTTCGTATGTGGTAAACACCTCTCTACAGTCAGCCACATCTCCAGGTTTATATGCTTCAAGAGGAATTCCTTCTAGTGTATGCCACTCTACGTCACGCTTCAGGGAAGGTGTGAATAGTGTAGGCTGGAATCGAATAGTTCTTGTGCTTCGCTTTCCGTTACAATAATAGATTTCTTTAATGTCGTTTCCGACAAGATGAACCGATGTATAGAATTCACTCATTTATAATTACTAATTGGAAGGCGTACATCTCCGAACATAGCGGCATTATCATTAATAGTTTTTTCAATTTCCATTTGGTATTCTCGGTTGAATTTCTTTACCGATTCATTCAATAGTTGTTGAGGAACTAATTGCGTAGGCTTATAATCTGAAATATTTTCCTTATCCGTCTTGTCCTGAATATAAGCATAGAACAGAACCATGTAATTAATCACATCAATAATTGTGTCTTCAAATGACTCATTTTCCACTGCAAGTTTACCGCTTTCTGCAAAAGAAGAAAGACGACTTAATTTATCAGTTATTCGTACCAACATTCCAAGTTCTGTTGAGCAGATACCCATAGACTCGACACGAGTAAAGTTTGCGAAGGGTTCTGTGCCTCCACGACCAGCATAGTCACGATTTTTCTTGTCCATTAGTTCACGAGCACGGCGAGTAAGGGTTTCATGGATATTGAGCAGATCTTCACGATTCATAGTATTTTCCTTTGGTTGGTTTAATGTCTAGCAAACACTAAATCAAATATACCTTAGGAAAACCCAAAGTCAAGTAGTTTTTAGGAATTTTAAATTATTACTCAATACTTAAATTCACATAAATTACCAAGTTGAAATTGCTGCTCGTTTCCAAGTGTTTGTTGCAGTACAAACATAAATATAATTTGTGTCGTGTACAATATTTCCTTTTGTTCCTGTGGCTGTTGCAGAAGCTGGGGTTTTCTGAGTTGAGACAGAGATTGTATCACCAGAGATTCCTAAAACAGCTGATCCTGGTTGAATCAGGATACCACTTGTTCCACCGCTTACTATATTACCGTTTGTTCCATCATGCTCTACACGAATAAAGTCGTTTGCGTTTGCGGAGCCTGCACGATACACATAAAGATTTGGGTTTGCGTGTGCGGTAACAGGACTTCGGTTTGCTGCACTTCCAACACTATAATCGTAAACCGCAACTGCACCAGAATAACTTGCATTACCTGCTGCAACACCCAATTGCATGGTATCTAAACCAGTTGTAGAGTGTCTAATTGTTGATGCTGAACTACTTCCTAAACAAAGAGACACATCATTATTAATAACTACTGGAGCATCAAATCGAAAATTGCCGTTGTTAAGGGTACTATCAGAAGATTTTATGGTTCCCAGTAGTACACCATATGTCCACGATGTCATATCAAAATACATTCCGTATGCTGTCGCTGATGAGGGAGCAGGCATTAAGTCTATACGACCATTGGTGGTGTTCCGAATAAACTCTGCATTTTGTAAATTAATACTTCCTGAGAATGTTGCGCCTGAAGCAGAGATACCCGCACTCGCAGTCAACAGTTTTGAGAATGAGCCTGTTGTGCCAGTGACTGTTCCGCTTGTGGTAAGTTGGGAGAATACGCCATCACCTTTCAAGGTCAAGGCGGTTGTGTCGGCGACAGGGTTATAAACTGAAAGAACTGTTGGCGTTGGTGGACTACCGTCCCATTCCAACACTGCACCACCACTGCTTACCGTGAGTGTGTCTGCGATAGTTGCTGTTGAGGAGGTGCTTAATGATCCAACCACATCAACACCACCCGCACTAACCACAACAACAGTTTCTTCATTTGGCGCAAGATATATAGAACCTGGATTGGAGGAAGCATTCGTGGTAGCAAGAACTAGATGTGAATTTTGATTGTTTAATCCTGAACCGTCTGGATCCCATATACCCCCTGCCTTAATAGCCACAGCACCAGAAGGAAGATATGCTAATTCATCGTTGAAGGATGTATATTGCCGATTAAATTCTAGTCTCATTGCTTCTATGTTTCCGAAATCCGCACTTGTTGCACCAGAAAGAACAAGTATATCTGTGAGCGCACCAGCATTACCCGTTTGTAGAGTAAAGTAACTGTTTGCAGTGATTCCAACTCCTGCGCCGTATCGGTAAGGAATATTGCCTGTTGTTCCCGCATAGGTGACGACTGCGCCTGTGCTGCCGTTCACAGATGCTACTCCTGTCACAGCACCTGTGATGCCGTTGAATGATTGAACGCCTGTGTTCGTAAAGGTGACTGAGCCTGTTGCACCTGACACGGAAATGCCTGTTCCTGCCACAGCAGCAGACACGCCTTGAACCGCACCTGTCTTGCCGTTGAATGATGCAACCGTACTCTCAGTAAGAGCAATAGTGCCTGTTGCATCAGGTAAAGTAATAGTTTGAACAAAATCGGCTCCACTTAAAATTTGTGAAATTTTTGGTAGTGTGAGAGTTTTGTTTGTGAGTGTTTGTACGCTTGTAAGATTTGCAAGAACTGCTGCTGCGTTTGGTATGGTAACAATATTTCCAGTAGATGTGGTAATATTATTTGTTGATATTGTTGGATTTGATATTGTTGGATTTGATATTGTTGCATTTGTTATTGATGGAGCGGTGATTGTTTTGTTTGTGAGTGTTTGTATGCCTGTAGTAGTCGCCACAGTAGAGGGTGTGTTTGTCTGTCCAAAGGTGGCAACACCTCCTCCCGACAAAGTAATAGTATTTGAGGTGAGTGTCAAGTTTGCGGCACTAATACCCGTAGAGAATGTGTTGAGTGCGGTGAATACATTTGCACCACCTGCCGTAATCCCTGTCACAGCACCTGTAATGCCGTTGAATGAAACGACATAATCACCAACTGGACCAGTTGCACCTGTTACGCCATTTGTTCCATTAGAACCTGTTGCGCCTGTTGCACCTGTTACGCCATTTGTTCCATTAGAGCCAGTTGCGCCTATTGTTCCTGTTGCTCCTATTGTTAGGGTTTGACCAGAAACACTAATAATAATATTATTTCCTGCCGATATTCCAACAGGACCACTAATACCATTTATTGAATTTACGTAAAAAGAAATAGTGGCATCTACCTTATCCCAAGCAACACCGTTCCAAGACCACGTTGAATTGAGGTACTCGTAAAGGTAGCCTTGATTAGGATTATCAGGAAAATTAATAGAATTATTGGGCATTTATTGTATTTATAAGTTAAATTTCAACCCAAATTCCAATCCAAGTATATAGTCTGCCTGTATCATAATTCCACCAACGATCTCCGTGTATTAATGTGCCTGAATTAGGAGCATTATTGGATTCGTAGAATGCAGATCCAGTTCCGTCTCCAACAACACTCACATCCACTTGTTTACCTTTACGAGTTACTACGATATTATCACCAATAAAATTAATATCATTTACTGATTTAATAATTCTGGCTCGGTCTTTATAGATACCAACTGCACCACCACCAGAACTAGCCATCATTCCCATGTTATGGGCAACCCGATCAGCGTCACTTTTGCTCTTAATTAAACCAGATAAAAATTCTTGTATTTTCTTGGGATCAAAGGTTAGTTCATTGTCCTCCAGTACCAGAGGATACTGGGCAGTCAATACTGGCGATTCTCCTATGGCTCCTTGAGCACCTTCTGGACCAATCGGACCCTGATCTCCCTTTACTCCCTGATCACCTTTTGGACCTGCCTTGCCCTGTGTTCCTTGGGCTCCACGAGGTCCAGATTTGCCTGTTTTGCCGTCCTTACCATCCTTGCCAGAGGCTCCAGGAAGCCCCTGAATGCCCTGTGAGCCGTCCTTGCCCTGAATGCCTGGAATACCCCGTTCTCCCTGTGTACCTCGATCTCCCTGAAGACCAATAGCACCCTGTTCTCCACCTATTCCTTGAGGACCCTGATCACCCTGAACACCCTGTGATCCCTGTATACCTTGAGGACCCTGATCGCCTTGTGTTCCTTGAGGACCAACAGTACCCTGTTCGCCCTGTATTCCTTGATCACCCTTTTCTCCAGCAATCCCCTGTAGACCCTGAACACCCTGAACGCCATCATCTCCACGAGGACCTCGCTCTCCTTGAGGACCAGCCCATCCGTCTTCGCCCTTCTCTCCCTTGGGTCCAGGAATGCCAGTTTCTCGAACAATCTCTCGTTCTATTCTGGTTTGTGGTTCTGGGTATTGGGTTTGTTCTTGAGGACGATACTGAAATAAATTATGTAATTCGTTTCTGTTTCCTGTAACCGCTATTACGTTTCCTTTGCTGTCACGAAACTGTCCAGCAGCCACACCAACTCCGTGGCGATAAACACGATCAGGAACATCATTGTCTGTTAGAGTAAATTCGGATCCTTGAGCGTAATCATGCCAAGATTCACTCAGTACAAAACTAGATCCATAAGAATATTGTCCTTCAACATATCCTGGAGGCGTTTCGGTAGACTGAAAATAATTATGAAAACGTTTCATTTAATCTTTATAATAATATTGCAGGAAAAGGTGCGTCTGTAAATGCATTATCAGTATCCTCTCGTCCTCCTGGAATATCTGGAATAAAATTAGCTTCTGGTTCTCCTTCAAAAAATACAGGTTCTTTTATTTCAGAAATTAAAACAATATATTTGGATTTATCTATTATTTTTAATATAGAATAATTATATACATTAGTTATATTAATAAATGATATATTTTCATATTTTTCTTTTATTTTAACTTTCATATTATTGTTGTACTCCATTAACTCTTCTGTTACCAGTAAGACCTTTAATTGGTCCAGTCATTCCAGAGATCCATTGATCTTTTGTGCCGTATGATTCTTTTATTACTTTAGCCATATTATAAAAAGTATCTCTATAAGTTTTTCTAATTAAAACTGCACCAGTAGTGCCAGTATAACTATCTATTATTGGATTAGTATTTAAATTTCCCCAATCTAATGGTGTGTAAACTGTAGAACCAGCAATTTCTTGCCACCACCAACGATTACCAGTAACACCCATTTCTCTACCTTTTATATAGTTCTCATGAGCAGAAATTGCTTGACGAAAACTAGCAATTTGGGACCAATTATTAGCTGTTGTTCCGTTATGATCAGGCCATTGCTGATAACCTCTTCCTGGTGAATATGCATAGGTGTATCCTGGATAACCAATCAGAGCATATTCATCACCACCAATATGACCAATAGCTTTTGTACCTCGATATTCTGGACTATTCCAAATCAATACTCCATTGGCTCCTTCGGCTATTAAAGGTTCTGCGTTTTCGTAAACGATATCGCTATCTAGAAGTATTGTGAATGGTGGAGTATACTGTTGTTCAAAACCTGTATAACCAGCTGGTGCATCTGCTGTTGAGTAAGGAGTACTAGTACCATTATGCCAATATAATGGAGTAACCCAAGGCATAATTGGTTTATTTGTACCCAGTAATGTATTGATCTTTTTATACAGTCTTACGTTTTGTGCAGCATTCCATCTGGAATGTTTTGCATTATTAACATTAGAATAAACGCTAGGAGAAAATATATCAAATGCCTTAAGAGCACCAGAACAACCAGCCACAAGAGTATTTGCAGCTATATCCAATTGTGTATTAATTTCCGCATCAGTTTTTCCATACCATTGGCTAGATCCCCACCACCAATGTGGTCCATAATTACCAAAACTACATCCTGGAAAATAATGTCGTAATCCGTGGAATGTGGTGCCATTATTTGATGTTCCGCCTTCAATCCATTCGTAAAAATATTTATTTGCGCAGGTTTGACCGAATATTTGACCCTCTAGTTGAGTTGCATTAAAAACACCATCCTTAATACCATCTGGTCCTGTATGACCACCAACTAACATGACATCCACAGTAGGTCCTCCTGATTTAGTCATAGGATCATACGTTGTTTCAAAATCTAAAAATATAAAAGATTTACTAGTTGCAGTTATACCTCTACCATATACATTACTTCCTACTTCAAAAACATCTCCCTTTAAATAACTAACAGCTGCATCTATGTTTGTTTTGGATAAATTCCAACCTGCGGATAGTCCTCTAGATGTTAGATAATATTTCTTTGCTCCTAGTGTATTTAATTTATTTTCTTGTTCTATTATAACATCTTCTTGAAATAATATATTAAAGTTATCTTTCTTTTTAACTGCTGCATCAATAGTAGTATTAAGAGTAAGATTTTTCTCATCATAATAAGAACCACCAGAAGTACCAAGTAATATATTGATTGCATAATGGCGACTAGGAGCAGTAATTCCTATTCCTGGTTTAGTTACTGAAGAATATTTAAAAGAATGATTTACTGATAATTCTTTTGTTAATTTAATTGGCTGACTTCCAACAAAGGTCATTGTGACACCAACAGAATCTAATCTGCTCACAACACCATCATATGCCATTGTATTATAAGGTATTGGTTGTGTCCACGCTGCTTGCCAAGTCTTATTATTTGCAGAAACTGAAAAGAAAGTTAATCCTGTGTCTAGGGTGGTAAAGAATGGCCAACTAGTTGAACTTGGATTTCCTGCTATATCGTTTGCTCCAGTATATCCAGTATGAAAACGATAATATACTCTTGTGTCTGGTCCTGTTGCATACGGACCAGTTGCTGTCCAGAATGATGGATTGTTGTTGAATGCACTTATTCCCACAATATCCTGAATTCTAATTTTTGCAACACCAGCAGAATATTCCCAGGTAATACCTCTTGTACATGTTTTTATTTGGTATTGATACGGCTCAAATACGTATTGACGAGTTTTTCCGTCTATAGTTTCTGATCCACCAAGAATATTACTGGATTGAGCCAAATATTGTGCAGTATCTCCTCCTCGTGTATTCGCTATTTGTGTTGTTCCTGCAAGATATAAAAATCCGTCAGATACATTATCCCAGGCAGGATCATTTTCTGCCCATGTTGGAAAACCTCCATCGTTTGGATTAGGTCGATTATCACCCAATGGTTGAGGAGTACTTATTTTTAATGGTCTAACATTATAATTTGAAGTTGCATTTAAAAATGCACTACCACCAGTTGCGGTAAATGTTACTCCAGTCCAAGGAGCATATTTGGGATTCTTGTAATCAAGTCTTTCTCCCAATTGCATAACATTATGTCCTTTTACCCTGAAAGTTTCTCTTTCGTAAAAATAGTTATTTGTTTTATCATTATCAAAATCCAGTAACTGTCTAGGTTCACCAGTCTCTATTAGTAATGCGGCATCACCCAAATAAGCAGAAATGTGACCGCAATCAATATTAGTTTTTTCGTCACTAACTCCTACACCCTTAGCCCAAAGACCAAAAATTAAAGGTTTATTAAAATTATTAACAACGTATCCTGGTTTACCATCGGGTCTTTCTGCATTATTTCCGTAAGTCCAATCACTTTGAAATCTTGGTATTACGTGTTCCGACTTCCAAGTAACTATACAATCTCCTGGAGAATAAAACCAAGGAGGATTAATTTTTTCGTTATATGTATCACGTTCTTGATATTTTTTAACATTGTAAAAATATTCAATTTCTTCTTCATACCCTGCAGTACTAATAAACCAATCATGAAGTTCGCTAATTGCAGATCCCGTAGTTCCTGGAGTAGGACTTTCGCTTGCATTTACAGTAATTAAATATATTCCCCATGGAATAAATTGATAAGAGTTGCCTATAGTTTCCCATCCAGAACTGTTGCATGATCCAGAATTAATAATTAAATTATTTGGCATTATTCTACTAATAACCCATTTCCAAGTATTGTTTGTCCAAGAACCATAAGAAATTCCTGGTATTGTTTTATTAAAATAGTCTGGAGTTGACTTTTTGTCCCATAGTCTCCTGTCTCCTATAGTTTTCATAGAGGTTAATATTTTTAAAACATCTGGCATAGATTGTGAAGCATATCCCCAACCTTCCGTCCAATATCCAGCACTATTTTCTTGAGAAGAAGTAACTCCCATTAAGTGTCGTTCTAACACCGAAGCACATTCTTCTGCCATCATATTATACGCAGATAAAAGAGCAGTTCTTTCTTTGTCTAGTGTCATATAAGGATACAAATACATTGTGGCTAACATACGATATGCCATAGGAGTAACATTTTGATTAGATCCTACATATCCTTTATTATCTGGTTCTGGATACCAATAACCAGTTCCATTAAACCTATGATTATAATAATACTTAATTCCTGTTAAACCACTTGCTTGCTCTGTCCATATACGATTTGGGTCTGCGTCTGCATAAATCAGTGAGTCTCGCTCTGAACCGTCTGGCCAATACTTTCTTTTAGCATACCAAGCTCTTCCTTCTTCTGTGTGTATCACATAATCAAAAATTTCTTTAAGCATTAATTTTTTTACTTCTGTAAGAATATTATTCCACGAAGAATCTGCTTTAAGTTGAGTTGTCGTTGTAACTGGTTCTATTACTGATGTTACTCCGTCCAAATATATCATATTTTCTAAAAGATATCTCATACCCCAACCATCAAATAAATACATTCCTGTATCTGCCGTCCATCCTTGAGGAGACCAAGTGTCTGCGCTTATTCCTAATATAGGAATAAAATCAAGAGTTGCTCCTAACGGATATGGAGATGTTCGAACACCAAAAGAACCACATAGACCCATAGGATAGGCCTGACCTACATCATATCGCCAAGTTTGGTTACTACTTGGATTACTATTCAGTCCGTTATTTGATCTTGCTAAAGGATAATGATCTTTATATTCGTCTAATAATATTTTAAGATGATTTAGAGTATCTGTATTTACTGCGTTAAGTTCTGATTCAGATATTTGTGAAACATTATTTGAAAATCCTATACTATTTTGTCTGATTTCTTTTTGAAATCTCCAAGAAAGAGCAAGTGGTGTTAAATAATTTAAAACTCTATAAGATTGCCATTCATCAATTTGACTTAAACTACTTAGTAACATATTTCTTTTTAAAAACCAAGAGTTTGGATTATTGTATGCTATTGCTACAGCATCTACTGTTTTATCACTATTAATATTACCAAAAAGTGTATGACCTGCACTTAAACCAAAAGTTTTAATATCATTAAAAGAATACGGTCTTTTAATTACATTTTTTCCTCCAGTTATTCCTTCTTTGAGTCTTAGTAGGCGTGACATATTAACTGATCCTTCACTACCAGAGGTCTGTCCACCATAAAAATAATTTAAATTTTTTAAAATATTAAATTTATTATAAGTTAGGCTTGCACATAAGCCAGTAATTGCAGTTGTTCCTTTAATAACATCTGCCATAGATCTAGGAGTATAAAATAATGGTTGTGTCCATTTTGTCAATCTTCCATTAGGAGCAGACGTAAAACCTCCTTGAGAACGATCAATACCACTTTGAGCATAAAACTTCCCAGCAACAACACCAACAGGTTTTGCTTTTGTAGTATCTAGTACCCACAAATCACTTATACGAGTATCTGCTAAATTTTGTATTCTTGCAAAATCGAGATCAAATCCCGTATAATTAAATGCATTTAATGCAGTAGTTGATCCTCCAGGAGTTGTTAAAACAATATTTTTTAATCCTATTGTTGCTGCTGCTGGAGTAACTGCCGTAACAAAAACACTAGAAACGTTAGTAAGGCTAGTAGCGGCAACACCGCCAACAGTTATGTTAGTTGTTCCTGTTAAATTAGTACCTGTTATGCCAATAGTTGTTCCTCCCCCTACAGTACCAGAGGTTGGAGCAATACTTGTTATTGTAGGTACGCTAATATATGTAAATGCATTTAATGATGTTGCAGTTTCAATAGGAGTTGTTAGAGTAATTGTTTTTAAACCTTCTGTTCCTGCTGGAGTAACTGCCGTAACAAAAACACTAGAAACGTTAGTAAGGCTAGTAGCGGCAACACCGCCAACAGTTATGTTAGTTGTTCCTGTTAAATTAGTACCTGTTATGCCAATAGTTGTTCCTCCCCCTACAGTACCAGAGGTTGGAGCAATACTTGTTATTGTAGGAAATAAAGAAATATTCGTATAAGTAAATGCACTTGTTGCAGTAACTGTTCCTCCAGGAGTTATTAAAATAACATTCTTTACGCCTGCTGATCCTGACGGAGTAACTACAGTAACAGAAGTACTAGAAACAACGGTAAAACTAGTAGCGGCAACACCGCCAACAGTTACGCTAGAAGTATTTAATAAATTAGTACCTGTTATAGTAATAGTTGTTCCTCCTGCTAATATACCAGTATTGGGATTTATGGTTACTATTGTAGGTACACCAAGATACGTAAAAGAACCATATTTAGTAGCTGTTCCTCCAGGAGTTATTAAAACAACATTCTTTACACCTACTGATCCTGACGGAGTAACTACAGTAACAGAAGTACTAGAAACAACGGTAAAACTAGTAGCGGCAACACCGCCAACAGTTACGCTAGTTGTTCCTGTTAAATTAGTACCTGTTATAGTAATAGTTGTTCCTCCTGCTACTACACCAGAAGTTGGAGCAATACTTGTTATTGTAGGAACAAAATTAAAAAGTTCATGAACAAAAAAATCAGTATCGACTGAAATAGTATTAAATTTAACTTGCTCGATTATTTTGAGTTTAGTTATATTTTCCTGAGGTTTATTAAAAAACAAAACCTTATTTAAAAGTTCACGAATTTTAAGTTTCATTAACTTGATCCGTCTTGTATAAAAATCTTTCCTTCAAGAAGTTTCTGAGAATAAGTAATTCCTATCATCAAATTTAAATCATAAAAATGACTTCCTGAACTTAGTTTTTTTGTTGTGTTTGCTGTGATATTTACAGAAATTCCTCCAGTAATTCCTGTTCCATCATAATCTGTATTAAGACTTATATTACCCGAACCAGAAAGACCAAGAGTATTCCCAGAACTATACCCATAAGTCAAACCAAAATTATTCATAGACAAAATAGGATATTCTTGTCCTCTAAATCGTCTAATTATTAGTGCGGCAGTATACGCACTTAAATCGACAGGAGTGCTGTCTTCTCTTTGATATTGAAGCCAAAACTCAAAATTAGAGCCTTTATTGATTGTTAAGTCGTATTTTGCGGTCATACGTTATTTAGGCTTTATCGATGTACTGGTTTTCTGGTTTTAAAGCTCTTTTTTTGTGCTGGAAAGAGAGCAGGTTTATGATCTCGTTTTTCGCTTTGTTTTGCGGCTTGTTCGTCCAACTGTTTAATAATTTCCATTTGATTAGTCTGTTCAAAGAACTTTAAATATTGACTCAGGTTTGTTTGTACACGCTCAACCTGATCTGGAGGAAGTAGGTTTTCTAGTAATAATTTCTTGCAGGCAGAATAACCCATATGAGGCTTTCCTGCATAGAAAGCAGTGGAAGCAATTTCATCGAGAACAGCATGTTTGTATACATCTTCGGAGACGAACAAGATATCATCCTTTGGATACGGAATATCAAGGGCCATCTTTGCGTATAAGAAGGCTAGTCGTGGATGACCCATCATTCGATAGACTCGTGCAATCTGATGAAGAGGCTCTGCTCGGTGTGGACGAAGTTCCCAGGATTCCAAGAATCCTTGTTGAATCTCGATCCACGGCTTGTTGGCAAGACCACGGCACATGGCAATACGAAAAGCTGAATAGTATTGCTCTTCTTCCCATCCACCCATTTCTACACGTTTCTTGTAGGCGGCTTCTGCCTTTTCCCATTGCTGAGAGTCAAAATAGCTTTGAGCCAGATAGAACTGGTATCTTACATTGTTTGGTTCCTTGAGCAGGACTTCTTCCAGCATGATGGCATCCCTTTTATACTTCTCGATAGGATCAATGCCTACATTACGTGCTCCAACGGTACGAGCAACAATTTTATATTTTCCTTCCAGTTTTGCAATCTTTGGAGGAGTAGTTTCCACATTTGGCTTTGTTGGGTACTCGTGAAGAATGCCTTCGTATCTCCAACCAATACCTGTGCGAAAAATCTGAGTTCTCCACCAACTGAACTCTCCACGACCAAACGCAAGAGCAAATGCTTCGACTTCTCCCACATTAAAGGGAAACTGAAACTCTCCTTCCACATAGTCGTCGGCATCAATCATCCATGCCCAGTCTGCCTTGCCATCACAGAGTTGTAGAGCTTCTGTGCGGTTATCTCCGAATCCTACCCATGGGCGTTCATGAAGTTCTCCAGGAATACCCTTCTCGGCAAAGAAGTTTTTAATTAACTCTTGAGTTCCGTCTGTGGAACCAGTATCCACAATAACCCAGTAATCCACGTACTTGTAGATGGAATCCAGGCATTCTTTGATAATGTGAGTTTCGTTTTTGACAATCATCGATAAGCATAATTTAGGCATAATTTAGATCTCCAGTGTTATATATGTTATAATTTATCTTTTATTTAAGTATTTTTTCTAAATCTTTTTTTGATTTTGGAGAACATTCGTTCATGAAATTTTCTTGCATGACATATTTATTTGGAAGATGGTGTACACTAATTTTTTCTAAATCTTCTAAACAAATTATTTTTTGTATACCATTAGGGCTGGCTGGCCATCTTCCTTTATAAAAATTTGAAATACTACTTTCTAAATCTTTGGGCATAAGGTCTATTTCATTATTTTGTAATAAATTTATTTGTTCTGTTAAAAATATAAACATACCACTGTGATTATTGTGTTTTATTTTATAAAATTTTTTATCATTTATTGATAAAACATATTCAAACATATCATCTATAGAATCAATTCCTGTATCAATATAATATTTTATTTCATTCTTTATTTCGTAACGAAGTGTTCCTATAGCGTAATCTTGTATATTTACTTTATTTTGATATTTTTCAAAATATTCAATAGTTTGTTCTTTTAATAAGATATCATTTTCTAATCCAATAAAAATATCAAATTCTTTTTTCAGTGAATGAAAATTATTTTTTATGAACAATTTATGCTGAAAAGATAAATCAGTTTTAATAGTTTCAGGATAAGTAATTATTGTTATCTCTATATTACAATAAGATGATACGTCTATATTCTCGGTTAAAAATAAAAATATTTTACTTTTATATTTTTTATAATTATTAATGGTATCTAATATTTTAAATAAATATTCATTTTGATGCTTTCCATAACTGTGAATAAAAAAACATATTTTTTTCATGATTAAATCCTTTTTTCTTTCATTGTATTTAAAACATATTCTGCTAATTTTTTGGTTGTTAGGTTGTTTTTTGTATATTCAAAAATTTTATTTAATATTGCAGAATATTCTTTTATATTAATATCGGGATTAAAATCCTGTTCAAATAATAAATTGGACTTTGATATCATGTCTTTAGGAAAACTATTCATTGTTTGAATGGGGCAATTTTGTATATCTGGAAAGTACGGAATACAAAAATTTGCTAATATTTCATAATGGCGCATACAATCCCATCCACCTTTTTTGTGTGTTAATGCAAAAAATGATGTTTTATAATCATTGTAATAATGTTTTTCTTCTGCATACACGTAACCAGTACCAGGATGCGCAGGTTTATAATTAGCTATCTTTTTATATTTGTCTTTTAAATTAACATCTTTCCATATTTTTTCTTCAGGTATAGCAAAAGATATGGGATATACTCCATTTATATCATAAATTAATTCTCTTTTAAAAACAAATCCATCTGCTGGTTTTATTAAATTTGTATCATCTTCTCCATCAACAAATGCGATTTTATCTGATGAATAATATTGTTTTACCAAATCTAAATAATCTAAACATCTTCTAAAACTACCATATATTATATAATCAAAATATTTTAATTTTATTTTATTTATTATATCATTATTATCATTCAAATATAGTGGAAGATTTCCCCATATGGTAAATCCTCTTCCAGAAATATTTTTTAATATTTCTGGAGTTGTATATTCTTTATACATTAAATGATAATTATCAGTATGTGTAAGATTATTACCCAATAAATGATATAATCCATGTAATAAACAATCGCACTGATAATCTGGTTGTCCTAATGATATATAAAGTATTTTCATTTTATTATAAATATTGAGTTTTAAATTGTTCTATATTAATAACATTCATTAAATTTATTTTATTATCATTAAAAAATGAATAATTTAAATCTTTATGTTTTAATTCTGGTTTTATGTTAATTCCATACTTGATTAAAGAAACTCCCCAATCCGTATCTACCGTAAAAATTTCTATATTAGATTCTTCTAATCTTAGTTTAGCAATTGCTTTCCAACAAGTACCATTCCATGCTTCTCCAATCTTATATTGATCTGGTTCTCTTTGATGGTATTCGGATGGTGGTAAAGTGTCATGAGCTAATAATATTCCATTTTTATTTAAAGACAATAATGCATTTTTAATATCAATGTATGTTTGTTCAAATGTGTGAAGACCGTCAACAAAAATAATATCAAATTTTTGTTTATTATTTTTAAAAAATTCATCAGAAGTCATTTTAAATGTTGGATTTATATTGTAACATTCTGGGTGTGGATCTACATTAATTTTTGTTTTACAATGTATATTTGTGAAATTATTACCATCACCTATTCCAATTTCTAAATATGATTTATAATCATTTTTATTTATTAACAAATTAATAATTTCTGTTCTTAACATAATTAATCCTCTACACTTTCTCCATTAGGAGCATAATTTCCAGATACTCCTAATTTATCTAACATTATTATATTATCTTTTGGGATTACTTGATATTCATAAAAACCATGTTCAATATCATGTATATTACATGCATTTAAATAAACTTTTTCTAAATTATTAATATAATTATTTAATAATAATTTTGATATTTTATAAAATCGAGTATCATATGTTCCTTTTCCTGACCACGATTTATCTGTTTTTTTTACCATACATAAATCATTATCAATAAATTTAAAATTATCATTTAAATAATATCTACCAGATAACTTACTTAAACTATTAATTTTGTCTTTAATAATATTAAATTCTTTAGAATTTAAATATGAGTTTAATAGAGTTAATTCTCCAACACTTTTTGGTAAACCAAAAACATTTATACAAAACAATTCGTCTATTTTGTTTTTTAAAATAATAGATTGTTCTTCGTTTAATTCACTTCCTTCTAACAATATTATGTAAGAATGCGGTATTTTATCTTTAATTGTTTGTATAGATTTTAAAGTTTGTTCTAGTCTTTGTGCTGGAGAATAAACAGATTGGGTAAAAGCATTAATTACCGAAGTTATTATTACTAGATTATGCATAATTAATAATGTGACTCATAATTTATATCTGATATTTCTAGTAAACATTGATTATATGTTTGAATTTTACCATTCCTATCAATATATATACATCCTTCTGTTAAAGAATCTGATGGCATCCACCATCCTTCACTTATATTATGCCTTAACCAATATTTTGGAAAAATAGTTAATTTTGAACATGTATTTAACCAAGATGCCCACCAAGAAAATGTAGAATTTGTTATTATTAAATACTTTGCAAATTGTACAGCATAAAAATCTCCAATCATTCCGTAATTATATATTGGATAATCTGAAAAATAATTTTTGGCTTCTTCTGGATCATCTGTTACTATAATAAATTTTATATTTGGATTAACATATTTCATATAATTTATAGAATCATAATAAAATTTTATATTTAAATATAAATGTGGTTTATCTTTATAATCTCCTCCACGAAAACTAATAATACAAATATCCTCATCTAATTTTAATTCTTCTTTTATTTTATTTGTATCGTGTTTTGGTCGAAACCAATTTAATATATTTTTTTTATTATGTTTAATATATTTTTCTGTTTGAAGATAACCATCTATTTTTGTAAAATCTTCAATATTAAAGATTTCTGGATCATATTTTTGCATTTGATCGTGATTATTGCATACAGGAAAACATTTATTTGTTAAATCTTGTTCTACTCCTAAAGAACAATCAAATAATTGTGTTCCTAAAAAATTTCTAGGAATATGATATTCATATTTTTTTTGTTCAGCAATAGTTCTACAAACAGCATATTGCCATAAATGATTACCTAAACGACCATATAACGTAACACTAATCATAAAAAATAATCCAAACCAGCAAACATAGGATTTATTGCAAAATTTCCATCATGCAGTGTAAATTTATCTTTATTTTGTAAATATGCTATTGTGTACATGTTTTGATCATCGGAAATAACATTTTCCTTTATAGATTCTTTTACAACATCTTCTATTAATTCCGAATATAATATCATTGATTCTTTGACTCCACCAAACCAAGCACCAGCCATTCTAACATCTCCAATCATTGAATAATATTCTAACTTATTTAAATCAGTTTCTCTTGGAAAATCAACATAAAAATGATGTATTTTTTCATCATTTAATTGTTTTAAATTTTCATTAGGATAATTTTTATTTTTAAATTGTTCAGGATATTTATTATGATATATTCCGACATCCATCCAGCAATGATATTTTGAATCAAAATAATTATTTTCTATAGTGTTTTTAACAAATTTTGATTTGGCAAATTGTATAATGTTATAAATTGGATAATTTGCTTCTGGTCTATAAGTATCAATTCCTGGTACATTTCTTACATTTTTAATAAAAAAATTACTATTCATTAAATTTGTTATTTCTTCTAAATATTCATAGTATGGAATTTCTTCTAAATTCATTGTTATTATTTTTGTTTTATTTTGTTTTCCTGATCTTGTATCTTCAAAATAAGTTTTAAATTGAGGTTGAGTATAGATTACTATATCACAATCAAGTGAAAGCATTCCTTCAGAATAATTTTTATATTGATCTATTGATCTGTTATAATTTTTCCAATTTTGTCTATTTAGATCAAATAAAGAAGTTGTAATTACTAAATTGTCTTTCATGTTAAAAATACCTCATTAAATACATTCATTATTTTTTCTGGGCAATAATCTTTATAACAATTATTATCTTTATTCATAAAGTAATTACGATTATAATTTGTTAATATTTCAAATAAATCTTTAGGATCATTATAATATATTCCTTTATCTCCTAATATAGATATATGAGTTCTTTCTGGTGAACCAAACCAGGTTATTACTGGTTTATTTCTTATTGAAAATTCTCCACAACTTAAACCAAATGATTCTCCAATATATCTAGAATGAATCATTGCATCACAAGTATTTATAAATTTTGTTTTATATACTAAATCTGTGTTTTTTTCTAAATGTATTACATTCGGATGATTTACAAATCTTTCTGTATTTAAGAATAAAAAGAAAATATCTGATCTTTGGTTTAATACTTGTCGTATAACTTCTAATGTCCAAGGAATATGAAATGTATCATATCCTCCATGTCTACCAAACACTATTGCATTTTCTGGGATATGCAATTCTGATCTAAAATCTTCATTTATATCGGGTAAATCTACCATATGAGGAACTGCTGGTATAGTTCCATTAGAGCAATGTTGACTACACCAATACGAAACATAGGCATAACGATCTCCGTGTTTTTCTGTTATTGGAGGAAGTCCAAAACAATGTATAAGACTTTTACATTCTGTTGGAATTATATCATCCTTCCATCCCTTTTTAATTAAATATATGGCATCTGCTTTATTGGTTTTAATAACTTTATCTAATTCATTTACAACTTCTGAAGCATATTTTTTTGGATTATCTTCAACATAATTAAATCCTTCTATAGAAACAACATCAAATCTAGTATTAAATTTTATAATAGATTCTATTTCATTTCTAGAATCATATTTATGATGAATAATTATAGATTTATTTCCTAAAACTTTTTCATTATAATGAGCATAATCATAGAGTGCTACTTCGGTTCCTCTAACAGTAAGATGAGGTGAGTAAAAACAAATAGTTTTCATTATTATTTCCTTTAAATGGTACTTTTAGGTTTATTAATGTAAGTTGTATTAAAATTATGTAATAGTTCAAATTCACCACTATGAGTGTAGGACTGTTCGTATGTTTGTTCATCTAATAAAAAATACTCTTCTATATTTTTTGGTGAATGTATTTTTAAAATATTTTCTTTAACAACATGAGCTAACATACAATCATTAGGACCAACATAACCATTATTTTCTACGTAATCAGTTAAAATTTTAGCTCCATTTTTATTTATAGCATATGCAGCCAATCCTTCACATAATAGTGGAAGTTGTGGAGTATTAATATATTCTACTAGTTCTGGAGATATTACATTAACATAAGGAACGTTATAACCAGGAATTTTTGATTGATTGTGCGCTGTTACTGCTTGTAGATTTAAAAAACAAACATCGTTATTTGATAAAAATAATTGTTCTAATTTTAATAAATTAGATTGTGGTTTTGCATCATCTTCACATATAATTAAATATGGTTCTTCTGTATTTAAAAAATCTTTCCATAAAAAATAATGAGCAAGATATGCTGCTATTTCACCAAATCGCATCCAAACTCTATTTGTATACTTTAATATTTTTGGTTCATTTATTAAAAATTTTCTATTTTTGCAATTGATATACCACAAATCATAAATATTTTCAAAAAAACATTCATTTTGAGATATACCATTTTTAAAAGTAAATGACAAATTAAATTCATTGAATAATTTTTGCATTCTTTCTTGTCTATTTTTTGCACTTGGTAATGTTATTATCTCTATTTTCATATTTGTATCTCACTTTTATAAATATTGTGTTGTGATCCTTGATATGTTATTCCTGGTTCATACCAATATATATTCATGTTTAATTTAATAAATCTGTAATTCAAATCCCAATCATATGCAAAATGTGCTTTATTTTCTTTTATATCTTTTAAAATATTACTAGCAGCAATTGGTGTTATTAACATACTATCTGTACATTTTGATTTTAATTTTTTTGTACATTTAACAAAGTTTTGTCCTTCTATAGACAAATTACAACATGTTCCAAAAAATATAAAATCCCAATTTAATGGAGCATTTTTTAAATTGCTAATAAAATTATCCAATACTAAAGGATCAAAAAAAACATCATCTTCAAAAACTAATCCAGGTTCTGATTGATTTGAAATTTTTTCTAATATTTTATATTGTTTATGAAATAAAGATTTTTCTCTATCTGTTAAATTTTTATTAGGAAAATCCGAAAGAAGTATAGATGATCGTTCGCTTTCAGAAGAAAAGACAACAGAACTATTTTCGTTAGTAATAATTTCTATATCTTCTACAAAATTACATTGAGTTAATAATATAAGAATATTATTTAAACGATCTTTTAAACCTTTTTTGTGTGTTAAAAATATTTTCATTATTTAAGTCTCTTTATTATATTATTATAAACACCATCTAATGAAAAATAAATAGGCCATAATTCATTTATTTTATTTTTCATATAATTAATTTTTTCTTCTGAATATGATCTTAATATGTGTTCTAAATTAGGAATATCATTTTCTGTTATTAATACCGAAAAATCTTTCCAATCTAATTCATCTTCCCATGGTAAATAAAATTTATCTGTTATAATAACAGGAATACAACCTAATTGCATAGATTCATATATTCTAAAACTATTTAAACCATATCCTCTAGGACATAAACAAAATTTACTATTTAAAGCATAATCAATAAACATTTCAAATTCGTTTTTTAAAAGGGGCTTTCCTGTTGATTGTCTCATATAAAATATAATATCATTTATAGGTTTACAAACATTCAACAATATTTTTCTAATTGGATGTGTATATGACCCAACAAAACAAGCTAATAAATTTGGTTTATGTGAATTTTTTGTTATTTGAACTGGTAATGGAGAACAAACTAAAGGAATAGGTATTATATTTTGTCCCTGAACATTTCCTCCTGCAGAAAATATTATGGTATTTTTTGGAAATTTTTCTATAGGAGCATCATCATGTTGACTTACCGTAAAATAATTATCGTTTTCTGGAAGATTATTTAAAAATTCTTGAAGTCCTTCTTTTTTGTTATCACAATATAGAGTAGTCCAACTTATACCAATATAATTAGTATTTAATTTTGGCATTTTAATTAAAAAATTATTATAAAAATAATCTTCTAAATAATCGCCAACATGATAGGGAGGATATGTTGGATATCCTGGTTTAATTCTAAAATTTTCTTTTGAATATATCATAAATACCACAATCCCTCTTCTTTGAATTTATTGATTTTTGTATCTATTCCTACCATGTGATTATTATGAATTATTATTGCATTAGATTTCTTTCCTTGTGTATAATAAGCATATCCATTTGGAAATCTATCATGATCTAGCAGAGCACAAATATCTGAATATTTATTTACTATATTATTGATTAATATTTGATCATCTTCTTCGTTATTGTCACCACACTCAGATATTAGTTGTTTGCATTTTTCTGAAGAATTAAATACCATAAATCCAGAACAAATTAAAGAACCTGGTCTATCGCATTGAAACAAAATATGATTATTTTTGTCTATAGCGGATAGAGGATTTTGTTTAAATACTATATCCGTATCTACCCAACAAAGAGATTTATTATCTTTATAAATTTCTTTTATCAACTTCCATTTATTTTTAACTATTTGTCTAAAATTGCTATCTTTATCAAATGACCAGTTTTGGTATTCTGTTAAATTATTATCTTGATATAAAAATGCTCCAGTATATGATTTCATGTTATCGTATGCATTTTTATCTAAACACGCAATAATAAAATCATCTGTATTTAAACCAACAAGTTCTGCTGATTTTAACATATTTTTACAAATATCAATACATCCACTATTAAGTTGTGTTAAAAATTTCATTTTAATCTTTCAAATAAATAATCATCAGCAATCTTCATATCTTTAACTAATTCTAAATTAGCATTTACTGCCTTTAATTTAGATTCGTATAATTCTGTAGTTAACGATTCCATAATTTCTTGTTCTTTGCCAACTTCTAGCATTATTATACCATCAGATTCAAAGAAGTCAAGTAATTTCTTTGTTCCCCAGTAAATTGGTATAGTTCCTGTGGCAAAACAATCTGTGACTTTTTCTGTCCAGTATGAATCATAAACTCCATTCTCCATAACAATACTAAATCTATAGTCTTTTACCCCATCAAGTTTGGTATTCCATGGATTTTGTCGATCTACTACAGTTCTTGGTGTTCCGTGTGCTCCACCAAACACATCAAAGCCAGCATCTAAGACTAGTCTTGCAATTTGATGCCTATGAACATGTCCTTCAGTTATTAGTTTAGGAGAACAAAACATGGAACATAATTTAGTTTTTGTGTATACTTCCCATTTATCTTTGGGAACCCAAGGATAATTACTTCCGTTTGGGCAATAAACAAATCGTTCATCTAGGTTTAATAATTCTTGATCACAGGTGAATATATTAGTATAATACTCTTCAAACATCTCTTTATGTTTATGGGTCAAAAGCCAATATACATTTGGAACAATATACTTGGACTCGCATACCCACCCAAAACGTTTTTCTTTTGGAGTACTATCTGGTTGCATTAATAGACCTTCGTCTATGTGTACAATCCAATCGCCCATGCTAGTAACCCAATCAAAATTTTTTGGTTTTATGTTAGAGCAAGACGAGTATTGTGGGTCAAACGGTAATCCAATGCCTCTTACTTTGTTCCTGGGCTCTGCCATGCTATAAGTTCCTCATTATATCCTAATTCACGTAAAGATTGTTTCTTTGACTCCACATCCGCTAATCCCATGAGAATCACTGTATTCTCGTTCTCATCACCAGGCCAAACACAATACTCTGGACCAATAAACTTCATATGAAAGTTTTCCTGTCCATGAAATTTTTGAAGAATGCCAATCAATGCTTCATGATCAAACCACTTTCCTGTGGCTTCTATCTGACGAGCCATAAACATCCAGTGCTGAAGAAAATCTAATACTTTGCTATTGAATGCTAAATATATTGGAGACGCTTTTGCTGCATGAAGTTTGGTTGTGGAGCAAGCAACAGCAACATCCGTTGTTCCAGTAAACAGATCAAATACATTTGGTGTTTTTCGAATATAAGAATCAATATCAAGCCACACTACTGGCTCTTGTTTTTCTACTAGCATTTGGTAGATAAATTGAGGTTTACTCAAGCAATTCTTTTGATATGATCCTAAAGACGGCTTTTCTCGTATATCGGCTGGCACTCTAAAGTGCGCCAACTCTTCTTTTAACCGTTTTGCGTGATCGCTGTAATATGTCGATCCTTCTAAATCACTATAAAAACTAATCACTTGTGTTTGCATAATTATCCATTTCCTATATGATACTTCACACACAACTCCCAATCTTTTTTTTCCTTGTGAGGAATAATCTTTAATTGAGCCAGAGTAAGTTGAGGTTCTTTGTATTCGTCTGGATCTACAGCAATCACCAGTCCCCATTCCACTAAAAGCTTCACTATAAGATTTCTACGACCAATATCTGAATCTGATATATCTGTTTCCAGACCATCCAGATCCAATAATTCTTTAAAGTGCATGATGGCGTATCTGCCACGCTTGTGTAGAATATGGCAACTTTGAAATAATTTCTTTTCTTTTTTAGAGGAAACGCCCATACGAGTTAGGGTTTCTCGAACCTTGAGAAAATCGTCTTTGCTTTTAAGTGTAATTTCCACACCTAGTCCATCAAATATATCATTATCATCAGTTTCCATATCAAATTCGCTTTACGTTAAATTAATTCATACAATAACATAAGTATTTATATAAATTAAAGTTTGGCTCCACCCTGATCTAAAAGGCTACGAATCTGTTTCCAGTCATCCTCAGACAGCAAATCTATCACTTCTCTGGCTCTGGTATCTGAATACCCGTACAATGCTTTTAAGGCATCAACACGATCATCCTGTTCAGGTTTCAGCCACTTACTAAACCGCTTTCGTGGACGAACCGAAATACGAAGATAATCAAACTGAAGCTTCTTGTCGATATTACCGTGACGATTCATCGTATTTGCGTAGAAGATTGTATCAGAAAAGTAAGACAATCCACGATTAGTCATGTATGGAACATACTCTTTTTCGCACAGATGATCCTGGTCCATCAGGGGAATCTTGGATTGGTTTATAGAATTAAGGAAAACGAATGGATCCATTACTTCTTAAACCCACAAGTCATCATGACTTCCACCATAAAAGCACACATATTGATCTCCTGATCGCTCACAAAACTAGCCTTGTATTGATATTCTGCAATGATCAAAACCGCCTGTGGTATAGTGGAAGGCTCTAGGAAGTCGTATAGGCTATCGTAGACCTTCCTGAAGAGATCCTGTGGAACATGGTTGGTGTTGTTTGCCACCCATTTTCGAACCTCGTTGAAGTTCTTGTCTTTCATAAACCCCATTAGTTGCTTGATATCCAGTTCTCCTGCTGTACTCAGAATACCTACATCAATGGTTCCTGCCGCAGAGTATCGTTGAAGTTCGTTCAGAACACGACGAAAATCTGGAAAGAATTTTACAATGACTTTAGACAGAATCTTTACGTCATAGGTAATCTCTTCTGCTTCCAGAATACCCTGACATCGTTCTAGAAACTGCTTGGCTAGTTCTGGTCGATCTTTGTGTGCAAAGTTAAAGTCGATACCTGTACAACGAGAATGAATAGGCTCAATAATACGATTCTTGTAGTTGCACGTAATAATAAACCGACAAGTCTTAGAAAACTCTTCAATGGCTCCACGAAGGGCAGGCTGAATACTGTTCACATTAGAATAATCAAACTCATCCAGAATAACAATCTTCTGGTTTGCGTCTTCTGACAGAGATACCGTGCTTGCAAACTGACGAATCTTTGTTCGCAGAGTATCAATGTTTCCGTCTTCAGAACAATTGATAATAATAAAGTCTGCTCCTAGTTCGTTGCAAAGGGCTTTAGCCACGCTAGTTTTACCTAGACCTGGCTTGCCCGATAGCATAAGATTAGGACAATCCTTTGAGTTTACTATATCCTGAAAAATCTTTTTGATATTTGCAGGAAGTACACAGTCCTGAATGGTTTGTGGTCTATACTTCTCGACCAACAAACCAATCGCATTATTTGCGGTTATTGTCATCTATTACTCGCTGTATGTGCTGGTGTTTTCCATGGCAATCCAATACTTCAGATCCAGGTTTTTATGCGTAAATTGCGAGATCACAGTCTTGCTAATTTCCACACTATAGTCACCTTCAAACAACTTCAAATTATCCAACTTGAAGTTGAATGAGAATGTTGCTTCTTCTGGATTGCTGCCTACTGGCAGAGTAAACACATTAGTGGTAGGATCCTTTAGATCCTTAACTACTGCTAATACTTCAGTGCCCTTAGAGATAATGCAGAGATCGGAAAGTTGAAGAGCAGCACCTGATCGTTGAAGTTCACGGAATTGATCTGCCATCAGGTCAAAGGTAATAGCGACGGCTGGAGTTTTCACTTGCTTGGTTGGATACGTCAGAAGTGCTGGATCCGCAAAGTAATACTTTACCGAGGAACCATTAACTCCTGTCACTACAACACACTTCTCTTCAAACATAAACTCAGGATCTTCGAGAAGAGAAACAATACCAAGAAACTTGTTCAGATCCCAAAGACCAAACTGAGAATCAAATGTTTCCTCTACAATGGCTTCTGCCATCACATTCTTGCTTGGTGAAATAGTGGAAATTTTGTTTCCCGCTTTCACAAACAAGTTAGAGTTAATACTGCTGAAATTCTTTAAAATGTTAAACGTCTGCTTAGAAATACTGGTTGTTGTACTTGTCATAATATAGTCATCCTTTACTTGTTAAATCTTTCAAAACTTTGGTAATCTTCATCATCACTATTGTGTCCATGTCGTAAATCGTTCAGCCACTTTCTTGCGTCTGGACGATGTTTAGTTTTCTTCGCTTTCTTTTGTTCCTTCTGTAAGCGTTTGAATTTTTCATACTCCGATTCTGGTTCTTGTTCGTTTGTCATTCAAAATTCCTCAATACTTGGAAGGAGCTCCTTTAACTTGTGATCAATAAAATAATTAAACAATTTTTCTCGACCTTTTCCTTGTTGTTCTTGATATGAATCTAAAATACTTTCTTCTAATGCCATTGGAATAGAAGACAAGTCAATCATCGTCTTATTCCTTATATAGTTAGGTAATTCATAGAAAGAAGATTCTTCTGATTGTTTCTTTAGTGCCTCTAATCGTTTGGCTGTCATTACAGTCTGGCGTTTACCATCATTAATAAAGGTGTCATCATCGGATAGCATGTTAGGAACACCGTCAGAAGAATCGCCTTTGATGATATGTTCTAGTAGAAAACCACGAGGATCAGCACACTCCATAAATTCTTTTTTATTTGTGCTGTATTGCTTTACGTTAGGAAAAATCTGAAGTTGCTGAAAGTCTTTATCGTTAGACAAAATCATAATCTTTTCTTGTTGAGCAAACCGCTTGGTTAGGGCAAAAATAATGTCGTCTGCTTCTGCTCCAATAATACGAATGTTGGGATATGGAAATATTTCTTTAATTTCGTTACGAATAGTATCTAAAATAGAATAGACTTCAGACCATTGATCTGGTTTTGATTCTTGTATCTTCTTGCGATTTTGCTTATAATGGGGAAACCATTGTTTTCTCCAACAACCAGAACTATCGTTGCATACAACTAATTCGCCGTATTCACGAAACATCATTCGGTATTTACGATACGAATTAAGCACAGTATGACGAATATAGTCTTCGTTAAAGTTATCTGTGTCTTTAGCAGCCTGAAAAATATTTGCTAAAATTATTTGATTATTGTCGATAAGAAGCATAATGTAATTATATCACGTAAAAAACAAAAGTCAATAAATTTCTACCCATTGTTCAATATTTGCTGTAGTTATATAATATTTGTATAATTTGCCAGTGGTTGGATCCCACCATTCATCTCCCTGAGAAACTCGACTTGGGGGAGTAGCAGAACTAAAGAATGTTACTGTTCTTCCTGCTCTTTCTGATACCAAAGGTCGCCATCCTGACAATGTGTGTTCTGGAGATGTACAAAGATCTGGATTACGTTCAGCAATATACGCTTCTCCCTTTTTGTATACAATATCTCCTTGTGTATATTGAATGCATTGTCCGTCTGCACTACTAACTCGAAATATTCCTTTAAAATTAGCCATTTAGTATTTCTTTAAAATCCTCTAATGTATTTATCATAACTTTAATCTTTTTTTTACCAAGATATTCGTAGGCTTCTTTTAGTTCTAAATCTTTTCCCGTGTGTGCCACTTTTAATTCAGTAATAAACGGATCAAGTATCTTGGACATTTTTTTCCAATGAATATGATTTATGTCTTCAACCTCTAACCAGCCTTCATGATCAAATTTACATGCTTCATCTTCGCATACTGCAAGATATAATTCATCAATTCTTTCGTTCATTGTGCACAGATATCCTTCGGTTTTCTTTCGAATATGCTCTTGAATTGAAACTTGTTCTTTTACTACCTTTGGTTTAACTACTTGACCAAGTTTAATAATGTGTTCTATTTCTAATTTAATATTATCTAGAACTTTATCAACAAACTTTCCGCCAAGATTCATAATTCTACAGTATTTGCCTATACTCATTATAAATGGATGAGTGTCTGGTACTTTGACAGCATCACGAACATCTGATTTGGAGTATTTGTTTCTTTGCATCCAATCAATCACCCAAGGCTTATAAACCTCATTTTTGCAACTGTAACTATACCAACTAGTTGCCTTGAGAATTCTGGCATCAATTTGTTCTGGGGTCAGAGTAGCCACATCCTCCCAAGAAGGCTCGTTCTTGATGAGTAGAGAATCTACAGAATCGCCACGCTTGATACGTTTATGTTTTGTTTGTTTTCGTTTCATACTAATCTGCTGAAGTTTCGTTTCTTTTCGAATTGAATTATTGAACCGAATCTATCTAGTAATTGATCAGTTTTATGACTGATAACAAATACATTAACCTTAGATCCAAAAGAAGATATCAATTTCATAAACTCATCAGTTCCAGTACCGTCTAAACTAGAATCAAATACTTCATCTAGAATCAAAAGGTTTGTGGAAACACTATTCTTTAATCGAGCAATTTCTCGCCAAGTAAGAAGTAGTGCTAAATCTATACGCATTTTTTCGCCTTCGCTGAATGATTCATACGTAAATATGTCTCTATGACGACTCTTGATGATTTCCTTGAACTCTTCGTCCAGATTAAATATAGCATAGAAATCCATGCTTGTCAAGTACTTGTTTACATGTTTGTTGATTAAAGGAATATAATACTTAATAATTTTTGATTTAATGCCACTATCTTTAAATAAATTTATAAGTTGATCGTAGCATTTCAGAGTCTTGAGGACCTTGTATTTTTTATCAATTAGATCAACTTCTTTATTTTCTAATTCTATAAGTTTACTTTCAAACTTAGCAATCTCTTCTTGAGAGTATGTCTTGGCATTATTTAATTCAAGATTTGCGTGACTAGTATTAAGACTCTTTAAGGTTTCTTGTTTATTAGCCAAACGAATAATGTTAGTTTGATGCTCGTCTAAACGAATCTGAATCTCTACTATTTGTTTCTCAACCTTTATAATTTGTGTGTTTATATCCTGAGTTCCCTGCTGATATTCGTCTAACTTTGATTTCCTTTGTGTTAATAGCGCATCTTTATGATTATGGGCAATCCCTTGTTTACACAGAGAGCATGTTTCATTATTATTAAAGAATTCAATATCTTCATTGATGCTTTCTTTAGCCTGTTCAATTTTGCCAAGAATCTTTTGAGCATCTGTTCGTTTCTTCTGAACTTCCTTTAATTCATTCTGTATTGAGATACCAGGAACTTTTAATGGCTCTGATAACTCATCTATATCGGTTTGTATGGCAACCATTTGGGCTTCTAGTTGAGCCTGTGCTGCCTTGCGTTCTTCTATGATTTGTTGTGTGTTCTTTACTAGGGAGTGTATGGTTTCTTTGGTGTCTGCAATTTGTGCTTTGGTTACTTCTATTTGAGTATTAGTTGCGTCTAGTTCAGACTTAACCCCATTCACCTTATCTTTAACCACGACATTCATTTGAGAGAATATACTAATATCTAATATGTTTTCTATAACCTGACGGCGATCAGTAGGAGTTAATTGCATGAACGGAACAAATGAGGAACTTCCTAACACAACAACCTGAGAGAACGTCTTGAAGTTCATTCCTAATATCTGAGATTCTAATACTTCCTGATAATCTTTAATCTTTGCGTCCTGATTAAGTAGATTGCCGTCTTTATAAATTTCAAATAATTTTGGGGCTAGACCACGAACTACTTTGAATTCGTTCTTTCCAATACTAAAATTTATCTCTACTACGCAATTCTTTTTGTTTATAGAATTGACTAGTTGAGGAATGTTGATGTTACGAAACGGTCTTCCGTACAACCCAAAGGCAATAGAGTCTAATAAAGCAAAAGATTTGCCGTTGCCATTACTACCGCATACTAGGGTTGTAGATTTCTCGCCTAATTTAACTTCGGTAAAGCTGTTTCCAAACGACCCAAAATTTTTAAATCGAACAGTTTTAAATACGATCATGAAAGAGTTTCCATATAGACTTGACGCATAATTTCTTTTAATTGTTCGGTGTTATCAGATTCTAAAAATTCAATTTCTCGATTAATCAGACTCAAAGTATCCTCACCGATATCAAACTCTGGACTATTTTCGTCGTCCTTGGTTACTATATCTTCAATAATTGTAATGCTTGCTGGCTCTCCAGTATACAACAAATCTATGAACTCGTCAAATTTTCTTTCATTTTTTTTGTTTAATACTAGTACACGAACATAAGTATTTTTGTATACGGTAGGATCTAAGTTACTAAAATCTCGCTTATCTGTCCATTCAATACTATAGTACATTTTATGTGGATTCTTGATGAATGTTAGTTCACGAGTTTCTGTATCATATACATGAAAACCTTTATCTTGATGAAGATCTGCTGTAGTCATTTCATATTGAGTTCCTAGATAATGAATGTTTCCTTTAGAACTCTTTGTGTGAAAGTGTCCAGAAAGAACTAATTCAAACTTCTGTAGGAATTTATCTTCCATTCCACTAGAGCATTTGATATTAGATATCATCTCGTAACCATTCAATTCAAAATGACCACATACTACTGGTGCTGTGCTGGATTCAATAGCCTTAATTACGGCTGATTTATTCTCATCATTAATCCAAGGAACCATTAAGAACTTGGTACCGTCTGCTACTACTAGTTCTGTGGTGTGTTCATATAGATGAAATTTAGAATAACAATCAACAAACAATTCCTTTGGAGAATTTAGATGATTGGTATTTTTGTAGAACACATCATGATTTCCAAGAATACAATGAAGATCTACATTGTTAGTTTCAAACCAATTCATGAATCGTTCTCTTACATGCTTTAAGGTATGAAAATTTATAAACTTACGACGATCAAACATGTCACCTAAATGAATGACTGTGTTAATATCGTTTGCTTTTAGATAAGGAAACAATTCATTATCAAAAAACTTAAAGAAATAATTTAAAAATAACGGCGAATCGGATCTTGCTCCGAAATGCGAATCACCAATAATGCATATTTTCATGATTTATGTTTTGCGCTTTTTACGTACCTTAGGTTCATATTTCTCTATATCCTTTTCTGTAATAGAGAAATGTTCACTTAATGCTTCTCGTGGATCAGCCTTTTCAAAGTAATTAGTTTTACACCACTTATGCATTGTACCATCATCTAGGTGCTCAGTCAACTTAAACTTGATATAATTTTGCTTTTTTTCTTTTTCTATGCGTCTGAGGAAGGCATAATAGATTATTTGAGTGAAATACGAGAACGGATTCTTGGATTTCTTAGGATTAAAGTTATGTGCATACATGAGACAGTTCTCAATAGCATCTCCTACCATCTCTTCTCTATATGGATAATTGGCAAAATTGTGCTTGGAAGAAAGACGTTCAGCAATCTTCATAAAGCATTCGCCAATATAGCTGGATACTGGTGGCTTGTCGTCTTCTACTTCTTCTGCTTCTCGTATTTGACGTTTCCAAATAACCATCTCAGCAAGAAACTTCTTATTATCCACATAGTGGACACTATCCTTAGTAAGTCGTTTTTGTACTACAATCGGAGTATTTACAATATCTTTAGATTTTTTAGATTTTTCACTTGACATAATTAAAATTTTCGTGTATACTTATGTGTCTGGTATGAATGAGAAAATAGAGAATCAAATAATATTAGATATTACTGATAATCATTAGAATTTGGATCTGGATTCCAATCAGTCCATTTATTACCAAAGTCTTCTTTTTTCTTATTCTTACTTGTAAATTTATCAACGCTCATACCTTCACCGTTGCCATCGGTTAATTCATTTATTATTTTACCCAGATCGGAACGCTTGAGCATTCCACTCTTTAAAAGTTTGAGAAGAACATTGGGGGAAAACACTAGATTCATATACACTATTGTATCATCAAAATCAGGTTTTGCAAGGTTTTTCTTTGGTTTTTCTGTATTAAAATCCATTCCCATATCTTTCATCATTTTATCCATTTTTTGAAATAAAGCATCCTCTTCCTTTTTAGAAATAGGGGATGTTAAAGAAGTTGGATAATCTGTAGAAATTTCTGGAAGATCTCCAAACAAATCCATTAAAGATGGAAGTTTTGGAGTAGTTGGTGGTTTAATTGATTTAGAATTAAGTTTTTGATTATCTTCCTTGTTCTTTTCAGCATCATATAAAAGTTCAATATCGTTACTAGGTGTACTAATAGAAACAACTGATGCTTCTGAAATAGTTACAGTAGTATCAGATGAAAGAATAATCCAATTTCTTAAAGTAAATATTTCCTTTACTCTGCCCATCATATCAGCAGATAGTGTAGACTCAAACATCATAGGTCTAGTTAGTATAAGTCTATTATTTCGTCCTTTACGAATAGTAGCAATCAATTCTTCACCAGACATCATCTTAATTAATTTATACGGGGTTTTCATCATTATTCTCCTTAGGCAACTGAATAGGAACAATCTTAAAAGGAAATCCTTCACTAGTATATATTTTAAATCGTTGTTCTAGATGTTTCAATCCGTGGTTCTCATAACTTTTATAAGACAGATCATCCGCAATATCAAATAATTTCATTTTAGACTTTGTTTCTGTTTTACGTAAACCTCGCCCAATAGACTGTAGTACACGAATAACGGACTTTGAAGGCGAAGCAAATATAATATTATTAATATTTCGTATATTAATTCCTGTAGAACAAGTTCCATAAGAAGCAATTAGAATAGAATCTGTTCCTTTATCTACAATTTTTCTTATCTCTTCACGAGTTTCAACATCAGTTTCTCCATGAATAAAATAAATAGATTTATCGGAATTGTTTACTATCAACTCGTATAATGGTTTTCCTTGAAGTTCTACAAAATTAAAAAGAACTAGGGTGTTACCTGTTAGACTGTTACATAAATTTTTAATAAATTTATTTCGTCCTTTATGAGTAACAACAAAACGAATTTCGTCCTGATATTCCATTCGTTTGGTTTTCTGAATTTCTTCTGCGGTATACTGAAGTTTTAGACAATCAATGTTAATACTAGACAATAAGTCTTTATCAATTAATTTTTTAGTAGTTGTTGTGTTATAAACAGGACCAAATAACCCTTCAATAACAAACTGATGAATCTGCATTCCACTTAGGGTTCCAGTAGTACCTATTCGGTAATCTGTATTCTTAGCCTTGGTCATAATGCCAGTCAAGGATTTGGCACTAAAGAGATGCACTTCGTCTCCAAAGACACCCACAAAATTATCAAACCATTGTTCTGGTTGTTTATAGATGCTTTGCCATGTGGATATAATAATACGTTTATTTGTGTCCTTATCCTTACCTGCCATAATGGTATGAATGTTACGATCCGCCTTCCAAGTGTCTAGTTTGGCGTATTCTCGGAAATCCGCCAACATCTGGGAAACTAGACTAGTAGTAGGAACGATTATGAGCAATTTACCTGTATTATGAGTTTCTAGGATCCAGCGACACAGAAGATACAGGATTAGAGACTTACCGCTGCCTGTAGGACTCACCAGAAGGGCCCTAGAATGCCCCAGGCTGTGTAGGACGGCTTCAACCTGGTAATCATGGGGTTTGATCGTGGAGCCGTTAGCCTGGATGGGTAAGTTCTCTATAAAATCGCTTATAAGGACATTAGATGGCTTCTGGTACGTTCTTGGGGTAAAAGAGTAGGAATACCCTCTATCCTTGGCAAACTTAATCAAAGGTTCCGCTAATCCAGCGTACATGGACTGAGTAAACAGATTAAAAAGACGTATTTTACCATCCCAAATCTTGTTCTTATAGGCTGGGGTGTACTTAAAATTAGGCATGGTGAAAGTAAAGTAGGAATTCAGTTCTTTGGCTAAAGAACGATCACAATCAACCTTGACCATAACTGCATCTGGTTGTGTAATATCCAGGTCTGCCATTAAGCTCCTTGAGTAAACTTGATCCAGTCTATCATGGCTCTTATCTGCCATTGACGGTTCTGGACTATCTTAACAATACCTTCTAAATAATTAACAATTTCTTTTTGAAAATCAGACTTTTCTGCTTGCTTAATGTATTCAATATCCGAATCAATTAAATCATTGGCTTCTGTCTTTAATACATTAAGTTCGAATGGTTCCCAGCCAAACTGAGTAAGTTCCTCTTTACTCATACGACCAGTATAATATAACCATTTGTTTCTTCTTAATATAGATAATTCATTTTCTAATCGTTTTAGTTTAATTCGTTCATCCATGAATATAACCAAATACTTATTATGTAATTGAGGTGTTCTACTAGATTCTGTATCTAAAGCAGTTTGATCAATAATTAAATCAATTTTTACCATATCTTTAACATCATTTAAATTCATAATATAAAATTCCTTTTATTAATCAGTATCTACATTTTCAATTTCATATCCAGTAAATGCAAATTTCACAGTAGCAGACATTTCAAATGAATCTTGAGCAGTTGTATTAAAAATTAATCCACTTAAAGCTGTAGGAAATACGTGTGCAAAATTAATACTCCATTTTGGTTTATATTTACTATTAGTTATTATTAAATTAGCAGTAGATGTTTTATCTAAGTAAGATAAAGTATCTAAATCTGAATCATAATTTCCTATACTTTTAATCCAACTATGAATTTCTCTCCAATTTGTTAAATTCTCGTCAACACGAAATGTTAATTCAAGATCTTCAAATCTAAATGCCCCTGTAGGAACTTTGACTGGATGACCTAAATTGGTTGGCTGTTCTACTGATCCGAATACTATTCCTGGAAGATTTGCACTTTGACAAAAGTATGTCATATTAGGAACTCTGCTCAAAACAAAATGAAAGTAATTAACTAATAAAGCGTTATGTGTTGCAATTTCTGTCATATAGTATTTATAAACAAAAAGGGGAGGCTTTTTAAGGCCTCCCCATATTCGTTATTTACTTAAGTTTTGGATTAAAGTCCGAAACCTGTGTTACCATGCAAGTTAGTTACTGCAAAGATACGATAATATTGGTTTGTACCAACGTTATCTAAATTTGTGTTATCAGCAAACGGATTTGCTACCATGCCGTAACGAGTCTTAAATCCAATCTTTGGTTGGAATGTATTCTGATCAACGGCTCTCACCATTTGGAGAGGAACGTATGGGCAGTAGAACATGCCAGCATCGTATGGACTTGCGCCACGATAACCAACCATTACAAAGTTGGCATTGGTCTTGGCATACGGATCAATGTAGACCTTGAACTTGCCGTTAAGAATACCAGCAAATGTATTGCCAGTATCATCAACTTCAAGTTGCACGTTTAGTGCTGGGCTGACATTGAGGAATCCGCCCATTGCAAGAGCAGAAGCAACGTCTGAAGAGCAAACAATGAAGTTGCCCTTACCACGACGAGTTTCCTTTGCAATGACGTTGGCTTCACGCTCAATTTGGAACATTAGACCACGGAAGCGTTCTGCGCTCCAGCGACCATCTGAATCCGTATTGAGATCGTAAACACCACCAGTAGTAAGATCACCTTGATTGCAACCAGTCTTGGATATACGATAAAGAGTGTAGATCAATTCACGATTGATTTCGTTGAGAATTTCTGTGCTAAGAATATTAGCAAGTTCGCTCTCAGCGTCTAAGCCGTGAACAGCCTTCAAGTCTTGAGCCAATTCAGTTGTGTATTCTGCCTTGAGAGCACGTGTCTTTGCTTCGACAGCGATACGTTCAATACTGAAACCCATTTCTTGGAAAATCTTGTTAGCACCAGCGTTACCAATAGATTCGCCGTCTCCAGTTAACATGCCTCGGAAAGAAGCCATGTTAAAAGAACTGTGGCGAATACCAAAGGTTAAACCGTCAGCACGAAGTGCACCAGGACCAGTACCAGTACCAGCACCAGAATAGCTAGGATCTACGCCTTGGCAAGCACCTGTGACACCAGAAGGAGCACCAGAAGAAGTATTACCTGAACCAGAGAATGCTGCGTATGGTTCTTGGAAGAGAGCTTCTCCACCAAGAGTATTACCACCATAACGGCTGCGCATTGCAAAGATAAGGCCCGTAGGAGCACTCATCGGCTGAACGCCTGCAATGTCATAAGCCATCAAGTTTGGCATGCTACGACGAACCAAGCTGATAAGGATTGGATCGTAACCAGCAAGATTACCCTGCGAGCCACCTGATGGAGTCTGAAATCCACCACCCATGGTGTTGGCTTCTGAGATGTATTGTTGACGCAAAGCAATTTCTTGATTCTCCAAGAGGACGGCAGTTACCTTCTTCTTGTATGAGTCTTGAATTGAAGGGATCGACTCGTGATTGAGAAGGGGGTCCCATTTTTCTAGTAAAGTGTCATACGATGAGTTCTGATTGAAATCCATTTTAATTTATCTCCTTTTGAGTATAATGTTAGATTTATAGTGAATTAGTTACTTACTTTTTTGAGTGACGACTAAGTGCATGTACATAACCAGACATTAAACTATTCTCTTGTGGAATAATCTTTTGTTCAGTCAATGTTTCGGGTTCTCTTGAAGCAACTGGTGCTGCCTTGAGATAATTTTCTTTTAGAACCACAAGCTTGTTGTGGAATTCTTGAGGGCTAGTGTAGCTGATGCTGTTTGCGAGACTTGCAAGCCTCTCTGCATCAACTTGAGTTAAATCGGAAGCTGCTTCCATGAATACTGCTCGTGCAGTACCACGGTCAATTTCCTTCTTGAAATTCATATTTGTCTGAATTTGCTCGTTGAGAGTATTTTCTAATTCTTGATTCTCTGAGAACAAGTCTTCGAGAATATCATGCTTTGATTCTGGAACTTCGATATAATGTGTCTCAAATAAAGTCTTAAGACCAGTAATAAAACTTTCAGAAATTTCTGTTCGAATACCATTCTCAACAGCTAATTTATTTTCGTTCATCCACTCATCAACAGCATAACTTAGATATTCGTCAAGACGAGTAGCAAGTTCATTTACTGCATTACCAACTTCTTGTTGAACAAGAGAAGCAGCTTCTGTTAACATGTTTTGGCGAATAACATCTGTTCTTTCGTTTATGGCAGATTCAAAAACAATTGAAGCTTTACCCATAAATTCTTCAGAAAGATTTTCTCCACTAAAAAGGCTCTGAAGTTGTTCATTCATTGCAGCCTGCGCACCAAGTGGTGGTGGAGCTTCAATACCTCCACTCATTGGACGAAGACTCCCTTGATTTTGTTGAGCACGACCTTCGAGCCAACTCAAATCTTCAGTACCAAGAACTACTCCCTTACCAGAAGCATCTTGAGTATAAGTACGTGCATCAATCAATACATTAGACGGTTGAGCGACATTGTTATTTTGTGGTTGCATATATTAGTTCCTTAATCCTTGTTATTTATAATAATTGTTATTTTCAAAACATCAAGCAAGTGATATTCCTGGTCGAATTGTAAACTTTGGAGTTTTCTTATTAGTAGCATATGTTTTTCCATCCGAGGTTATAGTCGGTGTTGGGGTTGGGGTTTGGGTTGGGGTTGGCGAAGGTGTGCTTGCCTTTTTTAGCTCTAATGCTTTCTTCTTTTCCTCTTCTTTATTTGCCTTATATTTATCCCTAAGAGTATTGGTGATTGGTTTAGGATCTGATCTAAAATCATGCGCCATTTGCGTTGCTAATCTAGGAATAATTACATCTAATTCTAATCCAGGAATTCCTGCAACCAGAGAATTCAATTTACCCATGGCAGCAGCAGGCAAGTATTTAGTCAATAGTCCTAAACCATTACTCATTCCTGATGCTATATGGTCATTAAATTCTTGTGCATTTTTTTCAGTATGACCCAATTCTCCCATTTCACCACGCGGCCACATCGCCGCATTTCGCATGCTAGGAGGTAATAAAGCATAATCAATAAGTCCTTTTCCTACATCCTTAATATCTTCACCTATATCTTCTTTTAGTGTTTTATTTCTAAGATTATAATAAGTTTCTGCTAATGCAGTTTGATTAGATTCAGGTTTTCTTTGTTTTGCTTGCGCCAATAACTGTCTAGGATCAGTAACACCTAACGGAGCATCTTTACCTTTATATTGATCTTGATTCTCTGTGGTCTGCTTGTTAGCAGCCATGAAATCCTTGAGTATTTCTTGTTGGTCTTTCGAAGAAGCTTGTGGTTTTTCCCCCATAACTTTAGCCATGGCTTCTGCAGCAGTCATGTCTCCAGCAGCCTTGGCTACAGGTAATGGTTCTCCATTTGGCGGAGTCGGCGGAGTCGGCGGAGTCGGCGGAGTCGGCGGAGTCGGCGGAGTCGGCGGAGTCGGCGGAGTCACCGTGCCTCTAGGCTTTGGAGGACTCATCTCTTCATCAGTTAATGTCTCTCCGTGGCGCAATTTTTTATCAATTGCCCGTTGCCGATTTGCTTCACTGCGCCTTTCATTATCCTTTGCCACCGCAATTGCCTTATCGTCACGCCATTTCTTATCTTCAGCGGCCCTTGCCTCTGGTGTCATTTTTCCCCTTCTTATTCCTTCTGGAGTTTTACTATAGGGAGTATAACTAGGATCTTGTTGCGGTGCCGCACTTGGCTTTGGCGGCGATTGGCGACGCTGCAAATCTTGAGGGCTACCAGGAGCTATGTCACGTTGATCATAAAATACACCATTTTCGTTTTTAATATTTGGAGTTTTTGTTGGGAACGGATGCGACACTTGATCTACTCTATTTTTAGCTGCTTGTGCATATTGTTCGTTTTCTTTTCGCATATCACCAATATTTCGTCCATTAGTTCCAGTTTGTTTATCTGCTTCTGCTTCTGCATTTTCCCTATCTACTATTTTTTGTCCTGCTACTACCTTTGGATTAGTAGATTTTCTGTTTGCTGCATATTGATCTCTAAGAGACAAAGAAGGATTAGAAAATAAAGTATTTGGATTTTTAGAGAGAGCAGCGTTCTCCGACGAATATTTTGGTGATAAAAAATTGTCTTTTTTCAATGTTGGCGGCTCATATGGCGGCGGCTCAATTTCATCTGGATTTTCTATAACCTTATATTTTTGTTTTGATGGCTTGGCGTTTGTTTTTGTAGATTTAGGAGAAGGAGCACCTTGAGGAGAAGTCATAAATCCAGGATTAGTTGGTGCAGCATTAGTTGGCGGCTTTACTCCAAAATCACCACTACCAGATGGTCTTCTTGGTAATTCAGGAGAAGGTGCACCTTGAGGAGAAGTCATAAATCCAGGATTAGTTTCCGCCGCATTAGTTGGCGGCTTTACTCCAAAGTCACCTGTTTTTGATGTAAAAATACCAGTACCAGATGTATTAGGAGTTCCTATAGTATTTTCTTTATTAATAATTCCATCCACAACATTTTCTACTCCTCGACGACGATCAGGATCTACAGATCTACCACTATAATTGCCAATCAAATCTTGATGTTGTGCTTGGTCTGGATAATTATAAGTAATCATCTGATTTGTTTCTGATGTTCCTTGATCTTCATCGCCACGCATTGGTGTTTGACTATTTTTGGATCTACCAGAAGTAGGAGTACTAGATGTATTAGGACCTGCAGAGGTTTTTTTGGCTTTATCTGCTTCGGTAGTGACTATTTCCTGCGAGTATGGATCATTAAGACGAAGAGGAGTACCAGATGTATTAGGACCTGCAGAGGTTTTTTTGGCTTTATCTGCTTCGGTAGTGACTATTTCCTGCGAGTATGGATCATTAAGACGAAGAGGAGTACCAGATGTATTAGGAGTTCCTACAGTATTTTCTTTATTAACAATTCCAGCAGCAACATTTTCTAATCCTCCTGGACGACGAGATGGTGGACCAACAAAATCTTTATCTTGTTCTGGATCTTTTAATGAAGACGGAGCAACAATAGGTGTACCATCTTGATTTTTAAATCCTGACGAAGATGCAGGAGCAACAATAGGTGTACCATCTTGATTTTTAAATCCTGACGAAGATGCAGGACTACCAGTTGTATTAGGAGTTCCTACATTAGTTTCTTTATTGACAATTTTTGCGGCAGTATCGGCAGGACTTCCTGGACGAATATCAGATGATTGTTTTTTGTTGTTGCCAGAACTAAGATTAAGATTTGGAGGAGCATCACCACTAAAATCAGGAGTAAAAGGAACTTTTGCTGAATTGTTAAACGGAGAATTCATTTGAACTCCATTAACTACAGGATTTCCTAATACATCATTGCCTATAGTATCTCTTTGTTTTCTACCAGTTGTATCAGGAGTTCCTACATTAGTTTCTTTATTGACAATTTTTGCGGCAGTATCGGCAGGACTTCCTGGACGAATATCAGATGATTGTTTTTTGAAATATTTATTAAAATCATCTTTAGTTTTTTGTGTAGGATTTACTGGAGATGATGTGTTTGGTGTACGAACAGATGCACCATAACCTAATCGAGCAAGTTCTGGAGGCATTGTTGTATCAGGAGTTCCTAAGAAGTTTTGTTTATCTGAGTCTGGACGACCTTGTAAAGTACCAGCAAACATATCTTGATGTTGTGCTTCGTTCTGATTTGTTTCTTGAGTTCCCTGATTTTTATCACCACGCATTGATGTTTGCTGATTTTTTGGGGCTGGAGGGCCCATAAAAATTGGACTGTTTGGATCCATTGTTTTTGCCGCTACTCTAGCATTATGTGCTTGAATCTCATCGGCCAAACTAAAATCAGTTACATCTTTTTCTGGTTTTTTGAAATATTTATTAAATATATCTTTATTTTTATTTTTATTATTGATTGATCTTGATATAGCATTAATATCTGGACCAGAACCCAAACCTCTGTTTTTATCTGTTTCAATATTAGGTTGTGTAGCAACAGAAGTAGAAGCTACCGATTGTTCTTTTTTTGGTAATAATAATCTATTCCAAACATCTTGCTGCACTGAAGATGGATTCTGATTTATAGTTGGAGTAGCGGCTGCATTTTGATTAAATGTTGGCGAAGATGCAGTAGGATTAAATGTTGGCGAAGATGCAGTAGGATTAAATGATGGAGCAGGATTAGTAAAACTCGATACTTTATCACTAATCCAATTATAACCAGCCTTTATTCCACCGCCTATATCTCTAGCAGTAGATTCAATACCACCGCCTATATCTCTAGCAGTAGATTTAATACCACCGCCTATATCTCTAGCAGTAGATTCAATACCACCGCCTATATCTCTAGCAGTAGATTCAATACCACTACCTATATTTTTAATTGTCTTTCCTGTTCCACGAACAATTCCATCATCATCATCATCTTGTTTTTTTGATGCGGCTGCGCCATCTTGATTTTTAAATCCTGACGAAGACGGAGCAACAATAGGTGTACCATCTTGATTTTTAAATCCTGACGAAGATGCAGGAGCAACAATAGGTGTACCATCTTGATTTTTAAATCCTGACGAAGATGCAGGAGCAACAATAGGTGTACCATCTTGATTTTTAAATCCTGACGAAGATGCAGTTTGATTAAATGATGGAGATTGTTTTGATTTTTTATTATTTAAAATAGAAGAATTAAATCCAGAACTAGAAACAACTGCTTCAGATAAATTGCCAGTAATTGAATCAATACAATTAAGTATTGATTGTTGTTTATCTTTTTCTAATTGGATTTTTGATTTACTCATTTTAATCGTTTTAAGAAATTTTCAAAAAGTTTAATTGCCTTTGCTTCTAATTGTCTACTCGAAGTCTTCTTGAGTTCTCTGTGATATCGTTCAATTTCTTGTTCGACCAAAATTCCATTGTCCCAAATCCATTCCTTGCCTTCCATGATGCCGTTTACAAACGCACCAGGAGCACTAGGATCCGCAACAATATCTACTGCACTAAGAGTAAAATCTTTGCATACTTCGCTATAACCATTTTTTGGATTTAATGAACCCATTCCTCGTGTCGATACACCAAGACTAGCTCCTTCGTTAATAAGACTTTTTACGATTTCTCCCATCGGAGTACCCATGATCTTTGCACGTCCATGAACATCTTTTCCGCTATTTCTAAACTCTAAAATAATATGAGAAACACGATCCAAATTAACAACAGGGTTTGTTGGATGGTTTAACTCGCCAAATGCTCTCTTGTTTTGAACATACTCTCGGTCATAACGACGAGCTTCGTTCATAAGAATTTGAGTCGGATACATTCTCTTGTTGCGATTGAGTGTATCTGATTGCATAAAGACACCTTCAATGAAATAATTCTTTCCTCCACCATCAGCGGCTTCGGTTAGAAACTTAACGTCCTGAGATGTTTCGGTTATTAGCTTCATGAATTAATATCCATCCGAGTCAACAGAACTAGAACCACCAGATTGTGGCATAATTTGAGGCATAGAGTTTTGAACTGGTTGAGTAGATTGATTGGTTTCTTCTTCGCCATTTACAGCAGCACCAACCTTCTCACGACGATTTTTTAGATAACCATCGGATTTGTCTTCATCTCCATCATTATCAACATCTTCATCTTCTTCTCCAACAGGATCTAGTTCTTCAAAAATAACAGGAGCATAAGCTTCAAACTTTTCATCAAGAGCAGCATTCAACTTTTCATTAAGAGTGTCACGAATGACTCCCTGTGCTTGAGCAAGATTTTCGTTCATAACTAGTCGAATAAATGAGTGAATTTGATTATTTGTTTCCATTTTTAGTACTTTCTATTTTTGCTAAATTTAATATGCGATTAAATGATTCTTGTGATTCTGAGAGTAATTTAACTAAACGTTGTCTGTTATCAGTATTTAGACTTTTATATAGTTTACCTACGGAATCTTGTTGAGATTCGTTTAAAATGCCAACAGCTCCGTCTCGTAATTGGTATGAAGATTCTGCAGTAAAATCTCTTTGTTCTCCCAAAGACTGAACATTTGGTTCTTTTACTTCATTTAATTCATTCTGAATAGGTTCTAATAATTTTAGTATATTTTTACTTGCTTCTAGATAGACTTGTTCCATCATAACAGAAGCTCGATCATTCAAATACTCCTTAATAACAGTATTAAATTGATCGGGTTTACCCCTAAGAATCATTTCGACTAGCCTATTTGATGTACTCATTGTGGGGGTGGTTGTTCGCCTTCTGGCTGTTCTTCTTCTTCCTGACCTGGCTCTTCTCCTGCTAACATTTGCTGGTATGCCTGTGTTTCTTGCGCTTCGATTTGTTTCTGCGTTTCTCTATTTATCTGTGCGTCAATTTCAATAATATCTTCGTCGGTTTGTTTGAGAAAATGTTTACGAACATACTCTGCAGAAAAAAAACGACCAACATAAGGGGTTACCGCAGCAATAATATCTAGACGCTCACGAAGAATGTCATTATTCTTAAGTTCGGTAAAATAAGAATCATTATTGAACTTAAAACCAATATCTTGAACAATTCGATTCCAATCTTCTTCGGTCATTAAACCCTTAAGAATTACTTGAGTCTTAAGAAGATCAAAAAATATAGTGCTAAATCGTTGTCGTAGACGCTCAACAAATTTGTTAAATTTAACTTCATCACGAGTAATTTCAGCACTTTTACCCATATTAAAACCACCATCAGGCAACATACGTGACAACGGAACACCAAGAGCCCTATAAAGCTTTTGTAAAAGATAATTAACATCATCCATCTGACCAAGATTTTGACCACCATCAAGAGTGCTAATTTCTGTGCCACGACCACCTTCACGTCGAGGCATCCAGTAATCTTCCAACATGCTCATGTGATTACGCTCATCCTTGATTTCGCCAGTTTGAGGATCGTAAATAGTCTTATTACGATATCGGTTCATGATTTCACGAAGATACTGTTCTGCTTTTTGTTTAGGCAAATTACCTACGTCTACGTAAAATACTCGTCGTTCTGGTGCACGAGAAATTCGATAGATGGCTACAGCATCTTCGATTTGACGAAGAAGATTTAAAGGACGAACAGCTTTTTGTAAATACCCAACAACTCGTTTAGTTGTAGAATCGATAATCCCCGAATGAACATAAGCTATAGTATCTGGAGCAATTTTCCATCCTGTTGGATTTGTTGGGAAGTTTGCTTCCTTATCTGTATCAGTATAAACATAATATTCCTGAATACTTTTTATTGGACTAAATGGAGCTGCTCCTCCATAGATAGTTTTATCCTTTTCTACTTTTCTAACTTTTTTAATCTTAATTGGATCAATAGGAATTAATTCAATAATACCTTTTCGAATATCATTTTTATCAATTTTTTTATAATAAAAGGTTTTAGCATCAATAAACCATCGGCGAAAAATATCATGAGATTTATTAGAAAAATCCAAAAGTTTTAATATATGATTATATTCAGTATAAATTTTTGTTTTAATAACTTCAGAAAGATTTACCCTATCTAAATCTAGTTTAATAGGTTTTCTGTCCTGATCTAAAACTATAGACTCATTAACAATATCTTCAATAGAAGCATCTACTTCTGGATGTAATGCCATTGATCTGTAATGAGTAATTAACTGATTTTCGTCTCTGGCATTTCCAGAAAAATCAGCAAATGTTCCAAACACTCCTCCTGTTTCTAAGACATAAGATCCGTCATATGAGTCAGGAGTAATGACGTCACGATTTACTGGAGCAATTTCTTGCGTCTTTTTTTTGCCTATAGTAAAACCAAATAATTCTAATTCCATAATATTTATATCCTCAATTTTAAGTTATCTTTTCATATTCAAAATGACTAAACGCTATAGCAACACCAAAACTAACAAGTGTATTATCAGATGCCATATCTAGGGCAATTTCACCAATGGTAACTGGCCAACAATTTTTTAATATAAATTTACGACCAATAGTATTTCCATTAGTATCTAGATGAGATATAGTCCAATCAGTACTAAAATGATCTTTTGGATCTACCTGATTAGAGACATTAGTTCCGTGATCATTTATATTATTACTCCAAGCATGAAATGCTTCAAAAAGCTTGTCCTTGCCGCTTGGTTTATCATCCAACACCGTTATTTGCCACGGTGTATATGCTCTATCTCCTGGATAATTTACTGTTCTTCCTCTCCAATTAATTGGTATTTGAGCAATATTAGACGAGGGAATAGTAGTAGATCTTATATAAATTTTATTATCACTTAAGTTTCCTAATTTTGTTTTTTGTCCTCCGAGTTCTCCAGCAACAACAAATCTATTTGATCTAGTTCCTCCGCCAAATCCTTTAATAAATTCCGATATATGATTATTTGTTGTATTATCTGCCATATTTACTCCTTATATGCTAGCATCAATAATAAAATTAATTACTATAGTCTCTGCAGTTGTTGCTTGTGTTATAATTAAATCTAAAACTAATTTACCAGCAGATATAATACTACTTGTATTATTTGTAGAATCACAAGTTAATGTAAAACTCAATATTGCACCAGAAGATAAAATATTATTCATAATTGGTTTTATTGAATTTATTATATTTAATCTAGTTTCTTCGTTATTTTGTTCATAAAGATATTTATCTAATGTGTTTTTATATTGTTTTTTTAGATAAACAATTAAATTTATAGTATTAATATTTCTGAAAGGTAATATATTATTAATATATCCAGTTTTATTACCCATTATTACTGTTCCTAAACCATTAATTGTAATAATTGGATTTACACCACCAGACAATAATTGATTTGCTTGTAATTCAGAAATTGTCTGTTCTGAAGAAACTGCACTTAATACTCTTCCTCGTACAGTTCCAGCAAGAGTATTCCAAGGATTGGATGTTCTGAATGTTCTAGCAAGACATCCTGCTGCATCTGATCCTGGAGTTGTCTTTATTAGAGGAGGATTAGTTCCAGCAGAAACATCATTTAATGAATTTTTTCGACCAGCAAAAAAGCAAACATATCGACTACCAGCAGTAACTCCAAAATCTCTAGTATGAAAAGTATAACCACTAACAGTATCATTAGGATCAAAAACAATTAATTGTTTATTTCCTATGAATGCCAAACAATCTTCTCTGGTAGAAGCTACATTAGCAGCAGCCACAGCAGAATTGTCATTTCCTCCATCAAAAACAACATCCAATGCTACTAAATTTGCGTTATGTAATGGTGTATTATTAGTATTTAAAATCCCATTTTGATTATAATAACTTCCAGTTGAACCAGTACTTCCAACAACGCAAATACCTCCATATTGAAGATAATTGTAGATACTCCACCACTCTCCAGCCCAAGCACCAGTAGGACCAGAGGTTTTGTACGGACTATCGTTTAGTCTAGATAACCAGTTATTGTATGACGGAATCGTCATAATGCCTATTTCTGTTTCGGAAACACCTCCAGAACCAGTAATGCCAAAAATAGGTATTAACCCATTAAATGATACCATTCCAGCTACAAGAGTTGATTTGTCTTCAAATGCAGCCATAATTGGTAGTTTTCCTTAGATCTATATTAGATAATATCATTGCGTTATTATATATTTATGTTTTTATACTTTTACGAATTATGCCATAAATCTTCATCTTTTGGTTCTTTTGATTCTAAAGATGAAGGATAAACTTCATCATCTATACCAGAAACAAACCCAAAACTAAACCAATCATCTTCTTCTATTTTTTTAATCTCACCTTCAAATAGTTCTTTTCTAATATCTACATTAGTTAAGTCTTTAAAATACGGTTGTTTTGTTAGCCAAGAAAATATAACCATACACATAACTAAATCATCCGTATGCGCATCATCAGCGGCATAAGTATTATGTTTAGATACAAATGTTAACAACTCTTGTATAATTTCTTCATCTTCAACTAAAAGTTTATCTTGTTCAATTAAACTTTTAAGAATAGAACACCCAAGCTTTTTAACTGGCATGGTAGTTCGGACACCAAATAAAGTTTGTCCTTTACCAAATCCACCATTCAAAACTTGACCACTTCTTCCTTTATTGGTACTCATTAATACGTTATCATATTCCAAATCATAATGAAGAATATCGGCTACTTGACTACCAATATCATTTACCTCAATTAAAACATATGCCTTATTATATTTCTTACCAAGAGCATCAATCATTGTAGGAAACAACATAGGAGATATAATATTATTTCTATATTTTGCAACTACCTTGTATGGAGTATCACTTACGTCAAATACTAAAACTGCACTATAATCTTTTCCTTGACCCCTAGAAGTATCTACAGTCATAACATATGCTTTATGTGGTTCTGGTTCTTCATATACCCAAAGACCTTCTTTAGATTTAGTTTTTGGTGATTTATATGCTAAAATATGCAGTTTAGATGTAGAAATTAAAGTATTAGAAGAACCAATAAAATCACACTCATATTCACTCTGAAACCGTTGTTCGCCACCAGCCCCCCCGCCTAATTGTTTAATAGTTCGTTCTTTCCATTTTACATCACGAAGAGGACCTTTAGGATACAAAGGAACTTGACCCCAATGAACTTCAATAGGAATATATTCACTCTTTCCTTCTTCTCCATTTTTACGATTTGCTCCTTGCCATAAACTATAAAACATATTCATACCATTAGGAGTAGATACTATAATAACTTTTGTAGTTTGTCCTGAGGTAATTGTAGGATATACGGAACTAAAGAAATCGTCTGCTATATTTGACGGAACGTGGGCAAATTCATCTAAAAAAATTACATTATAAGAACCACCACGAACAGCACTAGCCGATGTAGCAGAGGCAATAACTCGAGATCCGTTTTCAATTTGAATAGAAGTTTTATTCCATTCAACTACTCCTTGCTGAAGCCATTTTGGAAGGTATTCGTATGCTTCTTTGAGGCGTTTCATAATTTCTAATGCAGTTTTTAATTTATTTGCTAAAATAGCAACATTAACGCTTTGATTAAATAATATGTAATGAACACACCAAGCTACAATAGTAGTTGTTTTTCCAGTTTGTCTCGGAAGTTTAGCAATAACATATCGATTATCTTGAATAGTTTGTACCATTTTTTCTTGATAATCATAAAGCTCAAATGGTTCTAAACCCTTATCAAGAGTAACAATTTTAATATATTTTTTAATAAAATAGATAGGGTCATTAGCACATTTCATATACTCAGCAACTTGTTCTTTGGTAAATTCTACCTCAGTACTTATTTGCTTGAGATTAGAATTACCAAGGTAACCTTGTTTTTTCTTACTTCCCATCGTCAGTATTTTCTAAAAAATGTTGACTACTTGTTGATTTATTTCGACTACGATCTTTATTAATTAGATCTTGTAGTTGACTAGTTGAACCAACAAAGATAGAATTATTCGTGGTATTATTAACAGTAACGTCTTCTTTCTTAGCAATCTTAGTTTTTTGATAAAGGTCAATAAGATCTTTATTCATATCTGCTACAGTTTTTAAAAGAAGACTAACTACCTCAAATGCTCTTGGATTATCTCCAGCCTTTGCTATTTTAATAATTTCATCTATAGCATCCGAACCATTATTAATTAAAGATTTTATATTATCACGAGCATAATCAAAATCATTTTCTATTCCGATAGTTTTTGGTATAACTACAACTAAATCTGCTGTTGCTCCAGAAAATGTTATATCTAAGGATTTAGAAATAATATCATCGTTAATCATTATTGGCTCCAGTTAAACCAACATTATCAGTAAACGAAAATGGTGCATTTGATGTAGATATATCAATTTCACTAAGAGTATTGGTTGAAGTGATCTTAGAATATATATAAGATTTTACTAAGAACTTGTAAATAGTAACCATATTTCTTCTCGTATCAAAAGATCCTTCATAATTTTGCGATAATTGAGTTTCTATGAGAACTATAGGAACATCAACAGATTGATGCATTTCATTCATATTTAAAGAAATTATAAATTCTGGAGAAAAGTATGGTAAAATTTGTTCTAATATTTGTAAATTTTCTTCTATATTTCTGGTATAAACATAAAGATTAAATGTAAAATTATAAGGAACTTCACTATACAAATACTTAGAATCTCCGTTTTTTGTTTGTACTTTTTTTGAAAGTTTATTAATTTTTCTAGAAAAATCATACACCATTCCCTGTAATTCAAATGCAATCTGAGGAACGCCTATTTCTATACGAGTATTATCGGTAATTGAACTATTATCAGTTAAACGTTTTATAAATTTTTCTTTTGTTGCATATGATAACGGAACAGTGAACGTTCTAGTACTACCATTTGTATTTTGTTGTTCGATAATTATACCGTTAAATAGATTACCAAAACCAACAACTAATTTTCGAATTGAATCGTTTTTAAAATAACCAAACATTAATATTTACCTCGTGAAAATGGATCTTGCTCAGAATAATTTATAATATTTTTAATATCACTTTCTAAAGATATAACATCATTATCTCCTTCTAATACATCACCAACATTATTTTTTATTGTTAAAGTTATACCAATTGTTTTTGATATTGAGTAAAATTCTAAATTACTAGAACTTCCCTTAATTGTTTGTAGTTGTTGACTTGAAGTTTTTATTATTCCCTTAACATTACTTATATTAATTTGATTCAAAGGAGTCAATGAATTTATAGAAACAATAACTGCAGTCATAGTTTCGTTTTCTATTGTTGCAGAATTACCAGTTATTCCATCAACCTGATAAATAGTTTCTCCTTCATATAAGGATAACGTTTGACCAGCAATAGGGCTTATTTGTAATATAGTAATAAGTTCTTGGTGTTCTGAAACAACACTATCTATATCAGTATTTCCCGTTGAAATTTCCTCTTGATTATATGTGAATAATTCACAAAGTAACTTATATGAAAATAATTTTCCAAATTGATAAAATGGATTTTCGTGCTCAACAAAATTAATTTCAAATAAAGATTTTGACAAAGGAAAATATATCAAATCTCCTTCTCTTGGTCTAATTATTTCTGGAAATGCTTTTGTTATTTCATTAGTAAATCTTTTCTTTGATAATGTTAAATTAATAGTATCTTTAATTTCAATTCCAAATTTAGAAGAAATGTCCCCTTCACCATCAAAACCAGATACTGAATCTATATACATTTCTATAGGAATTCCTTTAGTATAATTAACAGTTGTTCCTTCACCAAACAACAAATCAAGTTCTAAGATATTTCTAGGAATATAGAACATATCTCTTCCCATAGTTTTTATAGTTTCGATAATAAGATCTTCAGTAATATCCTGTTCACCAGAATAATTTTTTTTAAAATACGGATTTACTGCCATAATATTAACCTGTCATAAAATCTACTGGAAGTTCATAATCATGTAGCATTTCTTGTTCTATTCTAGAGATTTCGTTAATTGCTTCTGCTTGAATTTGACCACCACGCATAACAATACCTCCAGGAAGCGCAACCCCGTCAAATTTAGCCATATTTGCACCCCATTGTCGTTTAATTAATGCAGTAAGATATCTTTTGAGATATCTGTCATTAAAAATTTCTGTAAAAATAGTAGGATCTAAAGCAGCATATGCCTGAATAGCCAACCAATCTCCAGCTCTAACTTCAGTACTCCATTGCATTTCTAGATATAATCTATTAGTCACTTTACTAAAAGTTAGAGCTTTTTCTGGTTGAAATAAATCTTCTATTAATTTGATATATCTTTTTGTGGAATCATAAGCAGCAAGACCCATAGAAGCATTACCACCAAGATTTCGATTAACACCAAAATAATCTGATAATGCTAGTTGATAGCGAACATCAAACATATTAATATTAGCAAACATACCAAACTGCTGAACCTTTATGATAGAAACTATTTGTTTTCCTGTAGGACCATCTATTTCGTTTGGAGATAAAATATTTTCAGTTGGAATATATTTATTAATAATATCAGCATTAGTAAGCTGATATTTAAACCAAACCTTTTCTACTCCGTCAAAATGCCTTTCTGTGAAAAACTGAAGAGCATCATCTAGACGATCTTCGCATTGTTCCCAATCGACATTGATTTCTATTACTGGAGCTCCAAGTTGCCTAAAGCTATATTCTATAAGGGTTTCTCTTGATGTTGGTATTGCCATATATTTCCTCTATTGTATTTATGGCAATATATATTTTCATTATTCCGTATTAGGCTTTTGCTCTGAAATTGCGATTGGTTCTGGTGAGGTAACAGATATTTTCAAAACTTCTTCAAAATTAATCTGTTCGATATAATATCGTCTGGTAATTGGCGATATTTGCTCATCTGATAAGCTAGATTCGTAATTAGAAAATCCAGGCATTTTTAACGGACAAGATAACTTAGGATAATCTAATTTACTATAATCTTCTCCCTCAATAGTCAACCAAGTATGTGGTTTGTCTCCACAACCACAACCACCACAGAAAAATTTACCCGAAGTTTGACTATTTTTCAAAAATTCACAAGGAGGTAACTCCCCTCCAGAGTTTAAGTTACCAAAACAACTTAAAGCTCTTAGTTGTTTTGTTGGTTTATTTATTTTATCATTACTAATACCACGACTTACTATAGCCTTTGAAAAATTTTTAACCATTGCAATTTTATCAAAAATTAAATTTTTTTCTTCCTTGACTTCTTTACGAAACTCTATGGGACTATTTGGTTTGTTAATATCAACACTATTGTTTAAAACTTCTGTAGGTTTTATTTGGTTTTGTTTATTTTTATTGCATCCACAACTCATAATTTATACTCCTATATTATATATGCTAATCGTTTAAATAAATTCTTCGAAAAAGACGAACATTTATTAAAGCATTTCTAGAAATAAGACAAACTTCGCCATATTTATCTTTATTAAAATTTTGTGCATATAATAAATAATTATTATTAAATTTTTGATTTTTATTCTCTGCATATACTGTAGATGATGCATATAACGATTCATGAAATTTTTGAAATAATAACACATCATTATCAAATGGCATATTTTTAGTATAAAATGCTAATTCGTCTTGACTTGGAATATACCAATCTGAAAATCCATTATGCTTATAATTTTTAACTTTATCGTATAAATCATCTTTTATATAAACTGAATTATTAGTATTAAATGCTCCGTCATAAGAAGAATTTTTTAATAAAATAGAACTAAATTTACAATTTTTAGGAATAGGAAAATCTTGTTGTGATGCTATTAAAATCCATTTTTTATATTTTAAACCATCACCATCTCCTCTTGCTTTATACGATTTACTCAGTCCAGTTGAAGAATTTCCTAAAACTACAGATCCTACAGAATTTATCGGAGATCCAGGCATAAATATTCCAACATATAATCCTCCTTGATATATGCTATTTGGTTCTGGTAAATATTCTATAGGATTTGTTGTTGTTTGTAATTTTATCAAGGAAGCAACAGCAGAAGATCTTTCCGCTGTAATTCCAGAAAAATATACACCACTACAACAAGTAGATCCAGAACAAGATTGAATATAATCTCGATATGACCAGAAACCATCACAATATCGTTTTTGAGTTATAGAACAAGAAACAGAATTATCTACTTGTTGTGTACAACAATTTCCTAATAAATTAGTAGTATTACAATTTATTTTTTGTGAATCCGTACAAGATTCACCACTATTAAATTTATATTTAATTCCTTCTGTATATCCTTCGTGAATATTTGCACATTCTAATTCAGATTCTTTTTCGGTGCAATTAGAATAATAAATTTCATTTTCTTTAAACCAATAACAACAAGATCCAGAAGTATTAGATTGAACAGTAAATGACAAACAAGAACGTGTTGATGGACAGTTACTACAGGTATAATCGTCGGCAACAAAAAAACCAGGAAGAGAAAGACATTTTGATCGTGAATAATTAGTTTTATTAGTACCACCAGGAGCAGCACAACAACAACCAACATCACTTTCAGATACAGATGGAGAATAATTATCAATTATTTGTGTTAATGTTCTTGCTCTAAATTGAATACTCATTTTAACAATCTCCCAAACTTTGACAATAAGATTCTATACCATCACAACATATATTAATACAATTATTATTTATTTTTTTGTTTACTGTGTTTCTTTTATACGTTATATACTTTTCTACAATAAAATTATTAGGTATTAGTATATCGCCTACTGCTTTTTCCGTAAAACTAGGGGTAGCAGGACAGATTAATGAACTGGTTCCTCCAAAAGTAGAACAAATGCTAGTTGGTATACTATCATAACATGCAGTTCCAATAATACATTTTGGATCTGAACCACATAATATCATAGACTCAAAACTTCCACCATTATCTTTACAAAATTTTCTTGTTGTATTATTGGTACATATACCGTTTATTGTACAACTACCAATTTGTGAATAATCATATGTTAGATTAGAATCTCCAATACCTTTAGCAGTAAATGCTGCAAGCCAATTAGATCCTCCATCTGTGCTAAATAAGTTAATAATATTCATACCATCCAAAAAACCAAATCCACTAATACCACTTGGTGAAGAATTATCAAATTTAACATTTGCTGGAAAATTCCAAACATCGGCACCATCTATAAATAGAGTATAAAATTGATATACTGTACTGTTAGGAATTCCTACTATAGAAGTAATACCTATTGGTGTTTTTATTTTATATGTTGTATAATTTGTTAAATCTAATATTAATCCACCATTATCATTTCCAATAATAACAGAATCTTTAGTAATCCCAGAAAGAGAATATCCTAAAGTAATTCCAAAATTAATTTCATAATATGATTCTGTAAAATCAGCATATACATTTATATTTGTTGTAGTTGCTCCTTTATGAGCCGTTAATCCAAAAGATAAAACAGAATTAGTACTTGCTCCTGTTATACCAATTTTAGTAGTTGTAGCCGAAAAATCAGATGTAGTATATATTAGTAAATTAGCTGCAGTATTTCCGTATGTAATTCCAGGAAATGTTGTTGATCTTGACAAAATAATTTCTGTTTTGTCAGAAGAAAGATTAGAAGAAATAGTACCAGCACCACAAATTCCAAAAAATTCAAAAGTAGAACCACCAATAACAGAAGATAATGCAGAGAAATACAAAGGATTAATATATGCTGACACTCCATCTAAATTTGATATATTTGCTCCTGGTCCCTGAAAACCAGTAACACTCAAAAAATTACTATCTGAGCGAATAAACGTGATTGTATCATTAACTAAATCAGAAGTTACATCAACAATATATAATGCAGTATTGCCTATTGGACCAGTTGCTGAATTAAATAGACCTATTGAGCCTATAGAACCACTAGGACCACTAGGACCAGTAGGACCAGTAGATCCTCCCTTATTGTAAATTATACTACTTCCTATTGATGTTGTCATAAAATTATTTAACTTCTTAAAAATATAGCAGGCATATCTTCAATTCTTGGTGGTGTACTGATATACGAAGATACATCTAAATACTGATTTTTACCCCAAACATATATAACATTATTATCTCCAAGTGCCAATGAATTATTTTGCGTAGCTGCTATATCTATTATTTTTACTCTATTATTTGTAGCGGTTTCTAATGACTCAGGTATAGTACTTTCGCCAAGATCATTTTCTCCATAAACCCTAATCTGTCCATTAGTTGTTAAGGCAATATTATGAAATGATCCTGATACTATTTTACTAAATAAAATATCTATATCAAAAGTTATTCCTGCCACGGAACCATCAGTACCATCACCACACGACCCGATCATTCCCTGACGATTATGTAAACGACCTATATACCCAGAAGTTGCACCCATATCATCATTCCACAAATAAACCATTTGCGGGTTTGCATTTACTGACATTTGTTTTATTCCAGTAACTGGTATTTCTCTATTTTCCCTAGTAAAAGGATCCGTGGTGTAATCCGTAATAAAATCAATTACCCTATTCCAGGTTATTCCCGTACTAAGGTCAGGAGTATCAAAGTTGGTTTTAAATAAACCAACGCCAAGTTCATAAGGTATTACCCCACTTCTTCCTGGCTGGAACTCCTCACAACCAACATTTGGTGTTGGTCTTTCTCCTCCAATCGGATATACATTTATATCACAATTTGCGTAACTAGTAAATACGGTTGTGTGCGTTAATCCTTGTCGATGAACAAAATAAGATGATCTATAAGAAGCATATACATAATCTGCTGTCATACCAGGAATACCAAGCGTAGAACCTCCAATTTGATCAAACTGAAAAATGCCGCCGCCGCCAGCAGCCATATCAATTCCAGGAGCCCATGACCTGACAGTTTTATCTGGCATTAATGCGTGATGAGTATTATAAAGTGAAATTTGTGTAGGATTTGATATAGTTATTCCTCTTATTTTTACACATCCTGGATCTCTGTTTGGTGCGCCACTATCGTCTATTGTTCCATAGGGTAATCTTTGCTCCACTGGATCACTTCCAATAATAATAATATTACCATCATTACTAATAACTCCACTTCTATAAAGTCCTGCAACTAAAGTATTTGGATCAAAATTTGTTAAAAACTGTCCTTTTAGTTTTATTATATGTGGTAGTTGCGGGTCTTCCAAATATTTGGTTGAGCCATAAGTTTTTATTATTGGAAAATTAGATTGTGTATCATCACTATATTCTAGAGCTCCACCTGGTAGAGTTGTTCCTCTAGACTGACCAACCAAATTGCTGCCCCATCCTACTAAATAATTTACACCTAGCGGAGTTCTATAAACTGCTGTTACGTGTTTAAGCCCAGCAACAATGTGTGTGAAACTTCCACCACAAAATTGCCCAGCACAATTAGTACCAACACCAAAAAAAGATCCACCAAGTCGACTGCATTGAGATTCCGTTGTTTGACCGCAAGTTATTCCTCGACAACAAGCTCCATTAGTGCTTGGAGCTTGTGCACAAGAAACGGATTTTGAAAATACTCCACCGAGTGCATCACAGTATTTTTTTGTTGTATAATCTAAACAATTACAAGTCGAATAAGAACAGGATCCAAATTCTCTAAATCCATAAGAAATACCAGAAGAAGAACTTTTAATTAAAAAAGTTGCAATTGAAGTTATTCCGCTGTCTTTAATTTCTCCAACAGGTGTAATAATAGATCTAACATCTTGTTGTGAACTATTATAAAATTGTTTGCTTTGAGTTGAGTTTCCACTAGTTATAATACTATACAAAGATGTATTATAATGATTAGAAACTATACTAGTAATACCAGCAGTAAAAAATGTTGTTGCATTGTGATTAGTTATTCCTGTAGTACTCTTAGATAACATAAATGAATTTAGATTTGCTTTTGCTATGTGATTTGTTGTATATCCAGCAGGATGAACAACATATTTAAATAATGTATTTTGACCATTAATGTCAATTAAACTTGCTACAGTATTTCCTTTAGAATATAATATAACATTAGTAATACCAGATGTCGCCGAACTTCCAGTAAATACTAAATTATTAGAAATTAAATTAACAGATATCTCATCAGAACATAATAATGTTTTAAACGAAGCTGTAGAACCAGAAACTCCATTATTAATATTCAATGACAATAATCTAGATCCAGTACTTCCGCTGATACCATATAAAAAACTATTAGCAGATGTTGGTACATTTCCAGACAATCCAACAATATCAATACTTGATCCATCACTTAAATAGAAGGTAATACCGTCTGTATTTTTTCTAGTAACCCAGGAATTGTTTCTAATACCTATAGGTCCAGTAGGACCAGTAGGTCCAGTAGGACCAGTAGGTCCAGTAGGTCCAGTAGGTCCAGTAGGTCCAGTAGGTCCGTAAATATCACTACCTGCTAAACCTATATCAATAATACTAGAAGAAATGTTACTCATAATATATTTATAAAAAATTAAAATAAATATTATTTAAGTTAATACAATCAATATCTACACATTTACTAAAATTTCCACCAAATTTTGTTATATTAGTATTATAGCCAAGAGCCAAACATTCAGTACAAGTCAAATAATCATAACAAGAGTAAGAAGATGTGTAGATACAACAAGCTCCTATTTTATTACATATAGAATTATTTACATTACCACAAGTAGTCCCAATACCGTGGAAAAATCCTGAACAATTTTTTGCATAAGTTTCTTCGCAGTTTCCTTCAGAATTACAACAAGCTCCTATGTCATTATTTTGTTTAACTACAGAACTTCCTGACATCAAATTTGCACTACCGCTACAATCTGCATCAAATAGAGAAATTCCAGGACACGTTTTATTATTTATTCCTGGAATACTAATTGCAGATGCATACCAACAAGTAGATCCTCCTAGACCAAAAAAAGAAATTTTCATATCACACGTAGTACCAGAAAAACTAAAACAAGGAGCTCTATTCATAGACCATTTAATATTACTACTAAATCTATCAGAAATATTTACTGGATTTAATGCATTCCGTAAAAATAAATCAAATCCATATACTCTTTTATCGTTTGGCGGATCAACAACCACTATACTAGCAGTACTTCCACGAAAATTAGTAACATACACATGTGATCTTGAACCACGCATCATAGTATCAAACTCCGAAATAGTAGGATCTAGTGTGCAGGTAATACCAGAAGTACTTCCAACACAATAAATTCCTCCAGTAGAACCTGTCCATCCACCACCACGAACTAATTCAAAAATATTTGCAGAACTAAAACTAACACCAAATGTATTACCAGATGTATTCGATATTGTTTCTGCTTTTCCTTTGGAATTAAATTTTAAAAGTTTATTTGCTGAACTTCCAGCAATTAAGGTTATACCAGAACTATTTGTTATTAATGATATATTATATCCAGTATTTTCTAAATTTGAATTAATAATATATTTTGAATTTTCATTTTCTTCAAATACTATTGATCTTGTAATCAATGTCATACCATTAAGTATACTATGACCTAAACTAATACCATCACCAATATTGGATACTCCTAACACAGAAAAAACAGCTCCAGTTTTACCTATTGCTTGTGATGGTGTTGCATAAGTAGTTCCATCAGTAAACGTAGTCATAATAAAATGATCAATAAGAGTAATACCTATAATACTATTTCCAGTTGATCCTGTTGCTCCATAACCAGCAGGACCAGTAGGACCACTAGGACCAGTGGGACCAGTAGGACCAGTAATAGATGCTCCTGAAGATATATTATCAACAATACTAGAACCAACAATATTCATTAGATGATCCTAGAATTTAATTGATCAATTTGACTTTGCATTGCTGTAATTTTATTTTCTAAATTTGTTATAGCTCCCAAAGAAAAAGTACCACCAACAGTCAGAGTATCAAATTTAATATTTGATGGTAATCTTACAATAGTTGGCTTTGATGTACTATTGATATAAGGAACAAGATTAATATTATTTTGCGATAGAGTAATGTTTGATTCTATAGCAGGTACAGTAAACTTATATATTTTTCTAGAAACTACATCTAAATTAATTAATGATCCATTAATAATAGTTGAAACATATTGTTTACTATTTAAGATATTTTCGGTTATATTTGGTGTGTTTTGTTCTACATCTATAAAATTTTCAGAAACATTTATTATGTTTCCAGAATTTACCCTAAATCCAGAATTATTTATTTGATAAGTATTTTTATTTAATAAACTAAAATGTGGATTAAAATTAAAAGTTAAACGTTCTACCCATGGTCCATTATCAATTCCATATATATTAAATAATTCTTGATAATCATCGGTTTCTAAAAGAACATCATCTTTTAGATTAATCCAATTTGAATTTAGAGTATTTTGATCTGATGTCCATACGATTTCACCTACGTCATTACCGTTTTGTGATTCGCCTTGAAGAAAAGCCCCAGGTCCTCCACTACCATTAATTTTAAATCCAATATAATTAACAACTACTCCATTGTAAATAGATCCATGTGGAGCAAGCTGTATAACTGGTTTTACTATAGTTTCGGTAGCTCCCTCTTCTGCAATTCCAGTCAAACCACCAGAAATTCCTGCGCTCAAAAATAAAATGTCTACACCACCATTACCACCACAAAGCCCAATTAACCTAGAAGTAGGATATGATACAGAACCATGTATTACAATATTATAACTACCACTACTATAACTTTCGACTACTCCAAGAACTTCAGAATTTACATCTGTATTTGCTTGTGATTTAACGTATTGTCCTACTAAACCACCAGAACTAAAAGTAGGATCAAATCTAATAACGTCTCCTAATGTAATTCCTGAAACAATACTATAACCCTGTCCAGTACTAATTTTTATCAAAAGACGTGAAGTGTTTTGTGATAATATTACATACGGAGCAAATATTCTGGTATTTAACGAACTAGACGAATTAGATGGCATTAGATTTCCTTATTTTTATACATTTAAATTTAAATCCGAATCTGCTATGTAATGGAATTGTAAAGCATCCAAGGAAAGAGCACCATTCATTATAACAATTTCTGTTCCGTTTTTACTAACATTTCCTGTAGCAATATTTCCGTATTGACTTGAGCTACTAGTTCGATAAAATTGAGTAGCACTCCAAGGATATAGTACAAGTTCTCCAGTACTGACATCTACCATATTTCTTTTTGCATTAATATTAAACGCATCTCCAAGAATTCCGTTTGGTGTGTATATTGCCACTTGCGGAACACCAACCATCATGGAAGGAAATTTAACAAAATAAACACTCTGAGTAGTAAGATTTCCTGTCTGAATCGTGTATTCATTTTTTGTTGAATTATTTTCAGAATAATTATAACCTGCAGTTTGACCTAAATCATAAGATCGTTGGTAATAAGGTTTACATCGTTCAAGTTCTTTATCTTGACTAACATAGAATACTGGTCCTTCGCTACCTGCATAATCTAATTGAACTTGAGCCAAACTAATTGTTGATACACAACTTGGAAACTCAAACCCAATACTAAACCAACCATTTTCTGCAGTAGTCATTGTGTTCCATGGTCCGACACTAAAGGTATATTTGTATTCTTGCCATACACCAGGAGAAATTAATACGGTTTCTGTGTTAATCAACTCACGAGCCATTAAATCCGTGGTAACGCCTAGTGTTGTAGTATATTGATCTTTATAACGATTATAAACAAGGTCTAGAGTACAACCAGTTATGCCAGAAGCAAATCCCCAAAAACTTAATGTTGCGTTTTGTCCCTGAAGAAATCGAGCTTCTTTTTGAATATTTTCTAATTTTGGTCTGTTTTTTAAATCAGAAACCGAAGTATATTGAAAATTACAATCCACAAAATATAGTGGTGATCCTGGAACATCGGTTTGATATGAATCAAATGTCTGTCTAGTAATGCTTGCTGTTAGACCAGTTACGCCGTTCTTAACAATAAACCATCTATCCGCAAATGGAGTTGAGTATGTATTTAATGAACCCTGCGTCAATCCAGTAACATGCCTTTGCCAAATACTAAATGCACCATTAGGAATCAAATTATCGTATTCAGTTCCTGAGGTAAGACCACTTGTTGCTGTTGTAAATAAAGATTGAACATTTGATTGTATTTGTTGTTTTTGTAAAATTATTTTTGCGGTATTTGAATCTATTTTTATATAATCGCAAAATTTTCCATTTAATAATCCATCGGACTGTACGCCTGACGTGATTCTACGTAATGCAGCGAAAACTGTGCTTCCTATATTATTAAATTGAGTATATGATAATGGAGAAGTAACAGTTGTATCTGGATAAAAAAATGAATCTAAATCACTAATATTTACATTAAATGCACCACCATTAGTAGTAACTTCAAAAATTTTAGTCATGACTCCAGAACCGTCTACTGTTTCTGAAAGTATTTTACTTATTAATCCCAAGAAAAGACCACTCAATAAAGTACTTTGAAAAGTAGTTGTAGATACAAGTGTTGTTTTTGGTATTCCTATGTTATTTGTAGAAGAATTATTAAATTTTCCTTTTAATTTACAAATAAAAGCACCTTCAACTGGATCAACAAATTTTGTATCAGACACGTCTGCATAATAAATAACGGGATCTCCTATTTTAACTGGTCTAGATGCATCATAATCATCACCCGAACCAGTAATACCGCTAATCTCGACAATAATTTTATTGTCTAGTTCTGCAGTGATGCCAGCACTTATGCCTTCTAAAAGAATACCACGATGTTGTAATATTAATCCAGAATTACCAGTAATACCCAACAAAATAGGTTTAGAAATAGAACCATAAGTATTTGGTTCAAATGTAGTAATTCCTCCGCTTATTGTTGGACTTAAAAAATACGCTTGTCCTGGAATAAGAGTTGCACCACTAATTCCTAAACAATTTCCAATAGTTTTACTGAATAACGTATTGTTTATATTACCACCAACAGTAACCACAGTACTAGTACTTGTTTGGTTTGATACTATTCCAAAAACTTCAGCGTTAACAGCATTGTCTGCTTTTGCTAAAGTAAGACCCAATGTTGGACTAATAATAACGATATTTCCAGATGTTACGCCAGCAATTTTAGGAGTTATATTAATATTAACTGAACCAATTGTTGCTGCAGATCCAAGATCTACACTACCGCTAAACAAAACAGATCCACTAAATGTAATTCCCGTAGTAACAGCATTAGAATGACTAAATGTATAATCATTATTACTAGAAGTTATCTTTACACCATCTCCAGCAAAGGCATTATATAAACTAATACCATTAATAACATTAATTATATCATTGGTGGTATCAAACCATGTTTGAAACGTACTACTACTTGCTATGTTTGGGGTTGTTGTCATTATTAAGGTGTTATTCTATAATTATTTTTGTATGTTACAATCGTTGAACTGCTAACTGTTATAATAGGACATAAGTATTTTTTACTATCTGTGTTTATGTTGTTAAAATCATGAACCTTTAGCGATAAACGTGCTGCACCACAAGGTCCATTAATAACATTAATTCCAGTTTGGTCTTGTAATGATGAATCTGTATTAGTTGGTTCTGGTCTTTCACTAGTGCAGTTAATAGTAATAGGTTCAATAATTAATCCATAACTGGTGCTGTTGGTTACAGACGAAATAGTAGTAGTAGTAGATTTGTATACCCAAACACCAATACCACCATTAATATTACTATCTTTAATTAAATACCAACCAGGGTTGCAAACTAAATCATTTTCTGATGAATGAGTAATTAAATTATAATTTATAGGTGTACATCCGTTCCATCCAGGACCAGTTACTGGCGTACCAGCCACACTGCTAATTACTGAATATGATAGCCAATTAGCAATCATAATTTGAGTCAAAGTCTGTTGAACGTAAAAAATCTCTTGCATTTCATTGAGTTCTGATGCTTGAAGCGGATAACCTGGCTTAAATGCAACAGCATAATAATTTTTTGATTGGTCAATTTGACCCTCAATACGACTATTAAATGGTGATGAGTTTAAAGGAAATGAATTTTGAAATGGTGAAGGTATTGTCATTTTAGGTTTTATCTACTATATCTATGTTTATATTGAATGCATAAGATTTTGTTGTTTCTAAGGTTTTATTTGTTATATTATTAGCTAATAAACCAGAAGAAACATATGTTCCTGAGGTTTTATTTATTCTTGGCAATTCTCTCAAAATAACATTATAGTATTTGATTATATTATTATCTTTTATAGCTAAAATATCATCATCAACAACAGATGTTTCGGTATCGGTAGTAAATGCAATAATACCATTTATATTATAGTCGTTACTATTCTTATTATATTTTATTGTTTCGTTTACTGTTGTGTGTATTCCTGAAGCATAAACATAGTAATTATTTTTAGAATTGTTGTTTATGGAAAAATTAGAATTTTTACGATACGTTAATTGTTCAAAGGTATTTAGTATTTTTGACTTAAAATTACTTGGTCCTGTATACAAAGAATCTACACTCTCAACAAAACTGGTAAGCACAGAGGGTGTTGCACCCGACAACCCACACACAACTCTAGTTTCTAAAGAAAAATAATCATTATTGTTTGTTGTAGATTTTACTTTAGAATTATTTTCTATATATTCTGGATTTGCTAATATTGCAAAACTATCTATTATGTTTGTTGATAATAAAGAAGATAATTCATCGGTTTTAATTGTTGTTTTAATTTTATACGATATAGGTAAAACATATTTATCGGCAGAAACAAATATAGATTCTGGAAAAACACCAATATTAATATACGAATTAATTATATTATCTGAAGAAATACCCTGAACAGAAAAATCAGGTAATTCTGTGTATCCAGATCCTCTAGATATTATTTCAATTCCTGTTATTTTATGAGTATTTTGATTAATTTGAAAAGTATTTAATTTAATAATAGCACCAGATCCCTGAGTATCAATAATATCTACTATTGGATTTGCAATACTTATGGTCTTTTGTAAATCTGACATTGCATCAAGATTAATACGTGCAAACATAATACCCCCAAAATTATCAAAGGTATTTAATAAATTATACGCAAAAGCATTACTACTGGTTGGTATTGTTTTATATTTATTATCATCTAATTTTTCTAAAATACTTCTTGGTAGTTTTGTTGATGGACATAATAAATTTTTCTTACTACTAGAAGTAATAGATCCTGCAGTTAATCCTTCTAAAAACAAAACCTCTCGATCTAAAGAATCTGCTAATTTCTGACATTCATAACAATCAGAAAATACAATCTCATTAGTTTGATCACCTTTTTTGTAAATTTCTTGAGTAATTTCGTCTGTATTGTTTTCTTTAAAATATAGACAACAACATCCAAAATTAGTAATACCAGAACCACATAATGGTTTGTATTTTTCAGAAAATGAATTATATTCATTTTCTACAGAAATGGTTGCAGTCGGAAGATCTGTATTGGTAATAAATTGATATTTACTAGGATCTATTTTATATAATGGGAGCCAAGAATATCCATCAGATAATTGATTTATTGTTGGTGTTGTGTGATTAGGAATAATTGATGATATATTATTTGAATTTTCGTTATTATTTTTATTATTAGAAATACACAAATAAACAATATTATTATTTGAATTTAATACATAATAATTATTAATAGACCCAACATGATTATATGTTTTAGATTGCCATATATTATTTTTAGCAATCATACATTTTTCTTTAGCAGGAATTCGTTTTCCGTATACTGCATCAGAAACAGGATTAAAGCCAACATCAGGATCTTTAATTTGTCCTAAAATTAAAAACAATTCTTCTGGTGTCTGACTCATAGTTAGTGATGATAATTTTTGAATATTATTTGACATTATTATACGCACATTCCTTGTTGAACTAAAGATTCGTTTGGATATACTGAGCCTGATTGCGGAGTTAAAAGTAAGAAATCATCTATATTTATATTACCAAATGTTACTCCAGAATGACTACCAATTTCTATATCCCAAGACGGAAATACAAATGTTCTATATCCAGCACCTTGACTACAGCTCGAAAGAGACGTAGAAGAACCTAATGTATAACCACGATAATTCCTAATAACAGGAATTTCGCTAGCACTAAAATGTATTGTTTCTGAATTATTATTAAAAATATCTTCTCTAATTTCAAAAAAATCAGCAGTTCCAGCAGGATGTAGCAATGGCCGTATTACGTTATTATATGCATCTAAAGAAAGACCAGCTACATTAACAACATAGGAATAATCTTGCCATAAACTATTATCAGACAAAACTGAAAAATTTAAAAAACTAGATGTTAATTCTGGTGTTATACTTGCTATTGTGTCTGGAACCTGTGTTGTTTCAAGACCCATCCAATCGTATCTACCACCATTTAATCGCATAACAAATTTTTTAGGATATGAAATATTTATATTTTCTGGTAAAATATCAAAAAGTTCATTAATAGCTATAACATAACTATCTTTAGATCCTTTGCGAGAATATAAATTAATTTTTATATTATCTAATAATAATCTAATTTTAGAGTGATCTATGTTACCAGCAGAATAACCTGGATAGTTTATTGACATCGGATTAATACTTGGTAAATAAGTACTTGCCATGTATTTTACATAACTATCTGGCATATTTTCTATATCATTTATAGATTCTAAATCTAAAAAACCAACAGAATTTATATCATAAGATTCACATACTAACCAATTGTAATATCTTTTTGTTAGTTCTATTAAGTTTGAATTGCCAGATGTACTTATTTTCTGCAACCAACGAGGAAATAAACTTGGAATATCTATTGGATAAACACAAGAAGCAGGAACAGGTCCAGGTGCCATTGCCATCACAACATTAAAGTTTTGTTTTTCTTCTTCTTGATTAAAATCACCAAGACTTACATTGATTTCTTGTGTTTTTTTAATTAAAGAATTTGTGAAAAATAGTATCATATTGTTACCGATACTATTACTGTTGGTATCAACTCTTGTTTCATGTTAATAATATTTGTATTTTTTGGTGTAATTCCAATTTCTGTTGCTGAACTAGGAAGAATTTTAGGTTTTATTGTAATATATCCAGATTCATAATTTACAAATCCCAAAATTCCAACGTTAGAGTTATCAGCAGTATTAAATCCGCATAAATTTCCAAATATTGCTTCGTTGTTGGCGTTGAATGTTGTAGGAATATCTTTTAGTGTAATATTATTACTATTGTAGGAAAATATACTAGATGTTACTACAGTTCCAGCGGCTGCAGCTTGATTTGGTCTTTTAAATTCATTCTTAAAATAAACATTTTTTATTGCTGTGCTTCCATAGACATTTAGAATTAGTGTTGTTTTAGTAATATTTATTGTAGATGAAGAAGAGTTACTAAGTAAACGTACTATATCCCTAATAATTGTGTCATTAATATTATTATTAAATATTTTTGTATTATAATATGTTTCTATTTTATTCTTAATAGTATTGGCAGTATCTGTACTATTTGAAACAGTAATATCAAATTTTATAATAATTGGCTGCATACGAACATATTCAGGAATAATGGTAACTATAGATTTATTTTTAATATATTCCATAGATTGTACAACACTAGCAGTATCTTTTGATAAAGATTCACCAGCAAAAGAAACAAAAACTCTACCATATATTGGGGGATTTAGTTCATCTCCACCCCAAACATTAATTTGTTCTTTTGTTGTAATTAAACTTGGAAGGTTTGGGTATTGTAATAAAATACCATAATAGTCATCTTTAGTTACTGCTCTATCGTTAGATGCAAATAATTTTGGTGCAAAATTACGATACAACTCCAAATTTACTCCATCAGTTCCGCCAGCAGATATTGAAGATTGATCAACTACAATACCAGCACTAACTATACTACTAATTCCGTTAGATATAGTTCCTGATGGAGACAAATAAGATATAGTCACTACATCAGAAATGCTTACATTTTTACCAAAAGATGATTGATAATCATTTATTGTTTTTTTGCCAAAAATCAAATAAAAACCAGAAGTAGTTCTATCTACAAAATACACATTATCACTAGATCCTGTTTTTATTTCAAAATTATTATGTTTAGACCACTTAACACCATTAACAAATACAGTTAGTGTGTAAATATCAATATTTGTATCTCCTAAAAATGCTTTTTGATTTGGTATGTCTACATTTATAGGAATATTTTTAGCAACAAAATTTGATTCGTATAAATTAATTTTTGTTGGTGTTGATGATAGATTAAGATCATCAATACTATAAAATTTAAAAGTTCCAGAAGAATTGGTTCCACTAAAAATTGTAGAATATGATACAACACTTTTACTGATAGACACAGAAGCCGTAATTCCCATAGCTGAACAACTTTTTCCTGGAACTAATACTCCAAGAGGTTTTATTAAAGAAATAATATTATTTTCTAAAGTAGCAGTATCAAGAAATGATTCATTTGCAACCATATTACTATAAAATGAATAAAATAAAGTATTATATGCAAAAATATCTAATAAGCTATCAAATGCACTACCAGTATATGAAGAAAACGGAGAACCAGCTTGATTTGTAATATAATCTTTTAGTGACGTTTTTATGTCATCAAAACTTAAAGATGCTATATTTATTTGTGGATTTGTCATAGTTTATTTATTCTGTTGTTATTTGTAAAAATCTAGTAACATCTGGATTTGATCTTATGTAATATTCTATATTTATAATCCAATAACCAAACGTAGAGTCTGTAATATTTATGTTTGTTATTGAAGCTCTTGGTTCGTATAATCCTAGAACCGCCAAAAAAAATATCTTTTTGTTTTCTAATTCTACAACACTTAAAGAATTAAACATCAACTCTTCAGAATTTCCTCCAAAATAAGGAAGAAATAGCTTTTCTCCTTGTGTAGTTAATAATATATTCTTTATAGTCTGAGATACTGCAAATGCATCCAGCTTTGTGTTCATTTCTGAAGTAAGAATATTTTGTTCTAACAAAAAGTCTATATCTTTATAAGTTGGTCGGGGAATTGGTGCCATTTATTATGCTTTTTCTGTAGATATTGTTTTTATTATTGTTTCTGGATTAATCGGAGATCCGTCTCTCATTAATGATAATATCATTGAATGTTTATTAGTTGTTATTATACGCTCAATTTTATATATCATCCATCTACCATCAAATCTAGTTTTAGATATAGTTTTAGATTCTCCTGTTGGTATGTTCAGATTAATAGTATTACCAGGTTTGATATCAAATAAACCATTTACCACAATCCTTACCCTTTGATAAGTTAATAGACTTGTTTGTGCTTTTCGTAAAAGAGGAGTTTTTGCGGGTGTATTCCAAAAAGTAGCATTTGTTCTGGAATATGCCAAATAATCTTTAAAATTATTTAAAAGATCGCCAGTCAGACCAACAGCACCAGTTGCACCAGTTGCACCAGTAATTCCTACAAAGGATAAGATGTATTCTGAATCATTTTCTGTGTAAGATTTTCTCCTATTATAAGGAAAGTCACCAGATGCACCACAAATTCCCTGAAATACAGAAATTGCTGTATATCCTTTGTTGTTAGAACTAATTCCAGAAATACAATTATATAAACAATTTGGATTTGAATAATCAACACCAAACCATCTATCCGATAATACTGTTTTTATTTTAAAACATTCATTAGATTGTTGTAATAACTCTAATAACTGGTTATCTGTTGGTTCCTTTCCTGACAATCCTTTTGGCATTAAGTTTTGTTGTGGACAATTGCAATAAGGGTTATCTGACGGACAATCAATATTAGAAACAAATCCTTTAGGATTCATACAAGGACCAAATTCACTAATTTCATACAAGTTTGAAGAAGTAGCATTTAAAGAATGAATAAATTTAGAATTCTGTGTTCCGTCTTGAATTCCTAAAAAATTATCTAAATGATATTCAAAATATGGTGTTATACGTTTAGTCATTATGCACAATCTCCTGTACACAACCCATCATGAGTATTATCAACATCAAACAAAAACATATATTCTCTTTGTTTTTTTAACGGAAGTTCTTGTGGAAGAGTAAATCCTCGAATCATTTTTAAGTTTTCAGATCCTATTACTTTCATCTGAACAATTCTTCCTCCATAATACATGCCAGCCCTGGTTATAGTCTCAGAGGATGGTGGTATTCTTGTTCCGTTTTCTGCAAAATTTGGACATTGATTGTCTATTACTCTAAACTTACCAACAGGCATCATTTGATATTTTTTTGGATAAGAACTATAATTTTTTCTATCACCATCGTTTATTTTTAATGGCGAAGATACACCAGGATTCATCATTAATGTATTATATTCAATATCACTTTCAAATAATTTCGGAATAGTAGTATTTAAAATTTCATTCAAATTATATGCACGATTATCTGGACCAGTATAACCTGCAGTATAACCAAAATTTCCTTTTAACGAAGACGAATCACTAACAAACACAAAAGGAAAGGAAGCCATCGAAGTACCATCAAATTCTATTATTTCAGAAGAAGATGATAATATATCTTTAACCTCAGATTTTGGCCAAAATTCAACTTCTTGCCAAGAATAAGCGTATATTCCTCCAGGATCAATGTTAAATGCGTTTGCTCCACATACACCTTCAAATGGTAAACTATTACCTCCGTAAATTTTATCTGCTGCGTATATTAAGGCATAAAAATCGGATTTATTGTTTTTACTAGAAATAGAATCACAACAAATAACATTTTTATAAACACCCCATTCAGTTTTTGTTTTTTTAGCTTCAGCATAATCCCATCTAGCTTTAGTTAAAGGCCATTTTATCTCTTTGTATATTTTACGTAAAAATGCACCAGGAAGTTCAGAAAAATCAAATTGAGATTGCCAGTATTCGTTTTCTATTCTTGAAACTTCTTTTGCTGCTGTATTTCCTTCAAATAAATTTTTCTTATTTGGTATTCCTCCTGTTACTCCAGCCGTTAATCCAGAAAACTCTTTACTAAAATATGCATTAGTAGAAAAATCATAAAAATTCCACCAAGGTTTTTTTTCTGAATTATACGCACCAGAATAAAATCCATAATTAAAATCAAAAATAGCATTACTATTATAATTCTTTTGATTTTCGTATCTTGTAGCGATAGTTATTCCAACAATTGGATATTCTGATATTCTTTTCCAATTTTTACTATCGCTTTGAAAACTATATGTAACTTGGGTCTTTATCAAACTTGATGCACTATCTAAAAATCCACGATATACATTACCCCAATCAGGCATTATACGAACATATTGACTAAATAATGCTCCTGTGTTTAATAATTTAGCTGGCGAAATATCACTAATTATTTCCATGGAAATTACAGTATCTTCAAATTTATCTTCACTTCCTGCAAGACCTGCTAGATTATAAGTTCCTTTATGATTACTTTTGTCTTTTAATAGTTCATCAATACATTTAAAATTCCAATTTTTTAAATCTTCCCAAAAGAAAAAATTAACTGCATTGCTATTATTATAACTACAAGCATATTCCGACAAATAATTCATTAAATGAGATATACGTAAAGAATTTCCTAATTTATAAAATGGATAAAAGAAATTTTCTGTCTTTACCCAAATATCATTAAAAGTATCATCAGCAACTAATGGCTTTTTAGATACTTTTGTCATTTTTGTTGTATCTCCAAATAATGTTTGAACTAATCCCACCATTTCTTTTTCTGCATTATGAAATTCAGTAGAATCAAATCCTTGAGCAATTAGTGAAAATGGTGAACTTTCTGGTCCACAAATACCTTTTGATATTTTGCCTATAAAATTTTCATACAGATTAACATCAAAATTACTATAAATAAATTCTTCCGAAGAAAAATTAATAGTAATTTTTTGTGCATTACCAGCTGGTCCGTGTATTACTTTAGATGCTAAATCAGAAGAATTTATTATTTCTGTAATTTTAAAATTATATACAATATTGTCTAATTTAAAAGATATTTTATCATAAAAAGACAAATTTAGTTGATCTAAAATATAAGAAGAATCGTAGAATTCTAAAGATCCAAAAATGCTTTCAGCAAACATATCTTCATTAATAGTTATTTTTTCAAAAATAAAGGATTCTGATGAGAGAACAGTAGTTCGTGGATAAATTGTAAAACTATTTAAAGGTGTTTCTATAAAAACATTATCAATTATTATATTTGGAATATCTATTTGAGCGTGTCGTATCATTATAACTCACTTATCTTAATATTAATAATATCACTTACTGTTATGTTATCATTAATTTTTCTTTTAAGTAAATCTATTTTATCGTTTGACAGATAACTAATTTGTTGTTTTTTTAAAAAAACATCATTCATTAATTTTTTTCTTAATGTAATAAAATTACTATTACTTGCTGCCGTTTGATAATTCGGCAAATATAAATTAAACCAATTAGAATCAGAAGTTACATCCACCATATTATCGTTTTGTGTTATATACAAAGTAGAATCTAAGTATTTTTGAATACTTAGAAGTTGATTTTGTATTGTTTTAACTTGCAAATACGAGGATCTAGAATTATCCCAACGCCAGATAGAAACTACAATACCAGAAGGATCATTTATAATAATAGAATTAGGATCTGTAAATTGATGCGATTTTACAAAAATACGTTTATAAATTGAATCAATAGAAGATATTACCCCAATATATTTTTTATTTAAGCCAGATTTCTGCAAACACATATGTTCTTTGCCAGAAGATATGTTAGAAAAATTTCCAGATATACTTTTATTACTAACATCAATATTTTCTTGAGCACCAGTACATCCTGCAATATAATTATATGTTGTGATTTTTCCAGAAAGATGTATATTATTTGTTGAAATTGCTGCACTGTGTTTTGAGCCAGCAGATATTAAACTAACATTAGCAGGAAAATTAATAACATTGCACTGATTGTATGTATTATCACCCCAAGCAGTTAATCCACCAATGTGTTTTTTTACTACTATATGATTATCTCCTGCTGCAATATAATCACAAGTAAATCCAGAAACTGTAATACCGCCAGCAACAATACCACTAGTACATAATGTTATTCCGAGATTTCCTTTCCATACTACAACTTCTTTATTGCTTCCTTTTATTCCCGAACAAAAGTTAGAACCACAAGCAATATTAGAAAAAGTAGCACCCATATCTGACTGAAAACCAGTAAATCCAAAATGTCTAGTAGATCCAGAAGTAGTAATAGCAACTCCACCACAAATACCATTAGAAGCCCAGGCAATTTTAGAATAATCTGTAAAAGCACTAACTCCAAAATTAGTAAATGCAGTACAATCACCATAACATTCAACAATTCCGCTTTGGTCTTTTATAGCAAGAAGTGTATCTCCATTTCCGTAAATAAAGGTATATCCTCCAATATTAGATTTCCAAAGATTTACTTCCTTAGTAAATGAAGAAATAGGAGAAAATTTACCCCAAACACGTATATACCCATTTGATGTGAGACATGCAGTAAAATGAGCACCACAAGTTGTATTGATTACGGAACTTTGATCGTCAAAATTTTCTGGAATATTGCTTTGACCATATTGCGGACTACTGCAAAAGGAATTATCACTAGTAAGACCACCAGAACCAATGCATTGAATTGAATAAGAACCAATTCCTGTTTCATAAATGATCAAATCTCCTTCTAAAATATCATCAAAATTCACTCCATTATAAGAATTAATTTTGTTATTATCAAAATTAAAAGTATTTCCTGAATTAAATGGAGAAATATTAGCAAACTGATATTCCCATCCACTATATTTTATTTCTGTTTCGGTATCATGACTATTTTGAGACAATGACCAATTTTTTAATGGATTTTTAATATTATTAACTAAAAACAAAGACCAGTATAAATTACTTTTATTGTATAATTTGTTTGATATATTGTCTGGTCGTTCTCCAGGAGTTATATACATTTCAGATATGTCTACTGCACTATCTAAGTCTAGATTAATACTCTTAAATATGTTAGTTACTGTGTGTATAGTACCATTAAAATTATAATTAATTTTTGGAAAAAATTCAAACATTATAAACTCTTATCTAATCTTTCCGACCTGCTCCAAATTTCCAAACTACCGTCGAATTTTTGTAGTGCTGGTTCTAGTTCTATGAAACTAAGTTTTATGGATATTGCCACTGGCTTAAAATCAACAGTAATAAATGGAGCATTTAATATTGGGGATCTATTAATATCCACAAGACTTAAAACTGAAACTAGGGGCTGTCCGTCCCAATATGATCTAACATTGAAATCATCAGAACCTATTACGACTGCTTTAAAGCACCATAATGGAGGATGTCTCATAGTCAAAATAGACGATGTATTCGATGAAGGAAACACATTTGTCTGAAAAGCTAAAGCAATTTTATTTGCCTGTTCCGCCTGTTCTGCACTTTTTGCAATCATAAGAATATTAAATCTATGAGTTCTTCTTGCTCCTGGTTCTAGTTGTGTTTCAAAATGATCAAATGTGATTATATTACCTCCTGAAAAAAAGGATTCGGTTGATTCAGCAAATTTGTCAAATACAGCCTTTGCCATTTGCCTAGCTCCTGCCGCTCCTTTTTCTATAATTCTATTGTTTTTGGACCCAGCCTTATTGTATAGCTGAGTGTTTGATGTTGTGTGCTCTTGTGGATACGGTAAAGTTATATGAAGATAATTTCTAGAAACAATAGAATCTCTAGTTCTACTACCAGAGAATGTACTGTAAGGTGCAGCATAAAAATTCATCCAAACAGGAATATCATTAGAAAATGGATCATTTGTTGGAGGAAATTGAAAGTTTGTCATGTGGTGTATAGATATATAGTTATAGATATGGCATACAAAACTAAGTACAAACCCGAATTTATTACAAAATATATAGGTAATTCTAATAATATTATATGTAGATCTACGTGGGAACGTAAATTTTGTAAATATCTAGACCAAAATACTAATATTATTCGGTGGTGTAGTGAAGAATTGACAATTCCTTACCTATCTAGTATAGACAGAAGAGTACATAATTATTATCCTGATTTTTTATTTGAAACAGAAAAAAATGGGATTATAGAAACATATGTAATAGAAATTAAACCAAAAAAGCAAACAATAAAACCGACTCCAAAAAAAAATAAACGTGCTCATCTCAATGAATGCATTTTATACGAAACTAATAATTGCAAATGGAAAGCTGCAGAAATATTTTGTAAAAACAAAGGATGGATTTTTAAAATTTTAACAGAAGATAATCTATTCAGATAATACTATGAGTAATGATAATACAAATTCAAGCATTGATTCTTTAATAATGTTATTTTCCAGAATGTCTGGATTTCAAAGATCTAACAGATTTAATGTAAAACTTTTTCCGCCAGAATCTCTCTCTGCTAAAAATACCATCTCAAATGACAATATATTTGCGTATATGGTACAAATACCATCTCAATCAATATTATACAGAGAAGATAATATGTCCCCATCTGGTCCATCTATTCAAATTCCCCTCAAACGAGCATATGATGATAGGTTATTAATTGAATTTATTATAGATTCTAACTGGAATATTAGAAAATTTTTTGAATCTTGGATTGATCTTGTTTTTGTAAAAACTGATCAAGTTGGTACTGGGTATAATAATTCTGCTAGAGTTCAATATTGGAATAATATTGTAGGAACAGTTGTTATTCAAGCATTAGGTCTTGATGGAGAGATTAAGAACACAATTACATTATATGATGCTTATCCCAAAATGATTATTCCGACAGAAATGAATAGTAATTCACAAAATATGTTTTTAACTATGATGGTTGATATGAATTATAGATATTATACTACAACCTAAAGGATTATATAATGCCACTAAAAGATATAATAATTTCATCTTTTCCCCAATATTGCCAAAAATTAGATTCTGGGAAAGATGTTTGTTTTAGACCAATTATAGTATTAGAAGAAAAATCTTTATTATTAGCCAAACAATCAGAAGACAAAATAACTATATTAAAAACGTTAATTGATATAATGTCTTCATGTTTTAAAGAAAATATGCAATTATATAGTATTTGTGATTTTGAACAAGCATTTTTACTACTCAGATCAAAATCATTAGGTGAAGTAGAATCGTTTAGTATTACTTGTCCAAAGACAGACGAATCAGTAAATATTAGTATAAATCTAAATACTGATGTTTCTGTAGTCAAAAAGAATAAAAATAATAAAATAAAATTAAAAGATGATCTATTAATAGTATTATCTCCCCCAACAATAAAAACATTATTAAAGTATCCAAATTATACAAATGATGATAAAATGGTATATAATTTTATTGCTTCTTGCGTAAAACAAATCATTACTCAAAAAGAAGTTATAGATTGTAAAGATAAAAACGAAAAAGAAATAATAGAGTTTATTCATAATTTAACACCACAACAATTTAAATTAATAATAGAATATTTTGATTCATTACCTTCTGTACGTATTATTTGTAAATACACAACTTCAGATGGAATATTACGTAATATAACATTAAAAGGAATTTTCAATTTAATTAATTTTTTTTTTGATCATCTGACTTTAGAATTATATTATCGACAAAATTTTCAAATGAAATATCATCATCATTATAGTCTAAATGAAATAGAAAACATGTTTCCTTGGGAAAGATCGGTCTACATAGAACAAATAAGAACATATTTACAAGAAGAAACTGATAGATTAAACCACAACACAGAAACGAATTATTATGCTTCCTAAAAAAGAACCCAAAACATCTCCAGTAAACAAAACATCTCCAGTAAATTTGAGTAAAAATACATCTCCTAATTTAAATAAAGTATATCCAGTAAACTATAATCCAGATACGATGGAATATAACGATACTACTGGTTTTTTTGAAGAAATAGAAAAACCACAAAAAGATCGTGCAGATGCTGAGGCTGATGATGAAGCTTTATATGATGCGTGGTTAAAAAAAACAGAAGCAGAAAAAAATAAAGAAAATGCTATACAAGATAAAAAAAATAAAACAGCCAAGGAACGTAAAAAAAGAGAAGAAGGACGAATACAGAACGAAAATAAAGAACTTAATAATATTAATAATTTAGATAGATTTATTAGGGAAGCAAAAAGTGCCGCTCATAATAGAACAAGTATTCAAGATATAACTCAAAAAACTGCAAAAGTGATGAATTTACTCAGTAAAACTGGATCAAATGCATTAAACGAAAGCAATGTAAATAATTCTAGTGTTTCTGATAATAGTACCACAAGTCACACCACCACAAACACAACAATTGTTGCGGATTATATTTCTGGTTTACGTAGAGATTACCAACAAATGCCTAGTTGGAGAACAAATATGGGTTAATAAAAAACCCCCATTGCTGGGGGTTTCTTTTAATTCGAGTAAAACCTGAATTATTACTCATCACCAAGTGACTTAAGATACGTATCAACATCAACGTCTTCAGTTTGCTGCTTTGGAGCATTTCGACTAGGACGTGTCGTTTGACGAGCCTTTGTGTCTGATTCAAAAGTATCCTCTTCACCCGCTTCACTACGAAGATCTCCGCCAAGGGCATCCACAAGCTTTACCTTGAGTTCTGCGTATGACTTGAATTCCTTTGGATCAACAAAGGGCTTCAGTGGATATTGACTATTCCACAAAGCTTCAATCTTGGCATCATCACCATCAAACACAGCAGATGCTGCGCTAAACTCACTCTTGTCGTAATTAACATAACCCTCAACCTTACGAACCTTCAACTTGAAATTAGCACCCTTCCAAAAGTCAAACGGATTGACTGTTGATTCGTCTGCAAATTCAGGATTCATTTGTTCTTGAATCTTGTCAAAGATCTTCTTTCCGTACTTAAACAAGAAAACCTTACCCTTGTTTTGTGGACTTGCTGGATCTTCAATGATTAGAATATTAGAAGTGTATGTAAGTTTACGCTTACGATCACGAGCAATATTTTTATCACTTTCAGTACCAGAAGCCCAAAGTTCACTATTACCTTCACAGACTGGGCACTTTTGACCAAGTGTTGTTGGGCAATTATTAATGAACCATCCACCCTTACCACGGAATGCATGTTGGTAAGTCTTAACCCACGGAATGTCCTCGCCTTGAACTGCTGGCAAGAACCGAATTACGGCGTATCCGTTACTGGCTGCATCCAGTAATGGTCGCCACATACGATCATCCTTATAATCGTTAGTTTTATTTTGCTTCTCCAATTCGGATTGGAGTTTGCTGAAATCAGACGAATTCTTCTTCAAATCTTTAAATGACATGTAGTATCTCCTTTTGTAAGAATATTATACAAGCTAAAACTGAGTTGTCAAGTCAAAATAATAATTTTGTTGTTTTTTGTAGAAAATTCAAATTTTCGCCTTCTTGTTGGATTTTCTCCACAATAGGCTTAGATAGAATTTTTGCTACGCTTTCAACAGGTAGATCTTTGGATTCACATACATTTATAACAGCATCAATGTATGTACTTTTCCATTGTTCTACATATTTTTCTACTTGACGACAAAAGTCGCTTTGGGTTTCATTATCAATAAATAGCACCATGATACACATATATATAAGAGCTTTAACAGATTATACAAATTACTTGGAGAAAAAATGCCAGATACCAATGCAAATCTAACCGTCGATATTACAGGTAATACCGCAGCCATTGCTACAGATTATATTAATAATACACATTTTCAAGTAAATAAACTTGCTTGGGGAGATACTGGTGAATCTAATAGAATAAGTACAACTTATCCTTTACCAATAAGTATACAATCAACATCTGGATTAAACATAGGCATTACTGGTAGTGTTACTGGTCTTGGTAATTTTAAAATGATTAATGGAGTATCCTCTACATTAATAGTTTCTGGAACCACTAGTTCTGCTTATGCTCCAGTTCAAATTAATGGTATTATTCAGGGTATTACAAATGGTGTATTAGTTGGAATTACTGGAAAGGTTAATGTTGATAGCATAACCATTCTCGGTGGAAGCACCATGACCTTATTAAATCCTATAGGTATTACTGGTGGTCGTAATTTAAATTATACCATAGACACTATTAGTATTCGGGGTAGTACTGTTGCAATTTCTAGCATGCCATACATGTTACAATCCACAGATAGTGTTAGAATCTATAGTGCAGCAGGAGCAACACAAATACCAGTTACTTTGTTTAGTGGTAGTGGTGCTTCAATTGGGTCTTCTGGAGGAGCATTAAATGTTAATTTAGTTGGATCAGGTTTTACTGCTACAGTTAATGTTGCTGCTGTAGTTGGAGTTTGTCAATCAAGTCCATTCTATATTGCAGGAGCTACGGCTGGTCCTGAAGTAAGAATTAAAGGAACAAAAGGAGCAGAAGAATCAATTTATGTTAAATTCTATGAAAATCCAACAATAGCAACTATTACTAATCCAGTAACAGTAGATCTTTCAGGAGTTATTACTGATACTTATCTAATAAAACAAAAATTAGATTCATTAATATCTACAACAAATAATATGTTTAGTTCTATGGGTGGTGTTCAGGGTTTATCGGGTCCTATTAAAACAGAAATTTCTGTTATTAATATACCAAACACAATATATACGGGAACTCAAGGAATAACTGCGGGAACATCAATAACCCTAAATTCAACAATACTAAAAACAGGAATTACTATTAAAAATAGATCTTCTGTTAATATTAATCTTCAGGGCAACGGAACATCTTTAAACACATATGCTCTTGGTAGCGGAGAAATAATATTTATTGAAACTAATAATTTAAATAATCTATCATTTAGTGTTAGTACAGGATCAGGTTCTTTTAGTTATATTGCAACTTAAACATATGTCTATTAAAAATATAAAATATTTACAACCTGAATCTGATTTTAGTAATTATAAAATAACAAGATCTGATATTTTTTATTTCCTAGAATTTATTAATTACGAAAATGAATTATATAACAACAATTCTACAATAACATCTAAGCCTAATATTATATTTTATAAAGAAAATAATACAGATAAATTGATATTAGATTATAGTAATGCTAATGTTGATGATAAAATATATCTAAAAACTTTTTTTACAGATATGAATCAGACAACAGGTATTTCCTTAATTAGTGGTTCTTATTTGGACGAAGCCAAAGGACTAGAAGCAGACTTATCTTCTAACTTAACATTTTCAGAATATAAAAATAATTTTGTTTTTGCCACAATAACATCAATAACAAATAAAAATCCACAAAATGATGTTTATACAAATAATTTTTTCATAACCGCTCCACAGATAAGTAGTGGTTTGTCTTTAACTAATAATATATCAACGAGAAAAAACGCAATAGTATGTATTCCCGTTGGAAATAAAACATTAGAAAATTTAGGATTTTATCCTGGGGATCTTATTGAAATTCAAAATCCAAAATCTAAAAATAAAGATATTAAATTTAAAATTTTAGATATGGTAACTTTAAATAAAAAACAAGTAATTGTTTTAGAACAAGATGCTAGTATTGAAACATTAATTGGCCAACCAACAATTGTTAATTTATATCAAACACAACTAGCAGAAACCATAGCATCAAAACCCGACATAAACGAACAGGGCGTTGGAAATTGTCTAAAATTAGGAAAAATTATAAAATTTAGTACTAAATATCAATGCGAATTTCGTGGAGGAAATTATTTTTTATAATTACGCAGGGTCGTCACCATCACCTTGACAACCACACCCATTCTGATCGCTTGGACATTCACAACACCATTTATTATATTTATCGGCACTCCTTTTTCTGGGTAGTCCTTCATCGTCAAAAAGAATATCATTACTTGGTCGTGATGTTTCTGAACAAAATGTATTTTGTGTAAAATAACCAGCATCATTAGGATTTTTACAATCTGGTACACAATAACTACACGCATTTATAGAACCATAAGAACATGTCCAACCACTAGGATCTTCAGAATTTTTTCTCCAACAAGATCCCAATTTTAACTGGCTACAAATTGGTAAAATATCAACACCAGGCATGCGTCCACTACGATCCTCGTACTGTACTCCCATTGATCCAGCAATATTTGATACATTTGATTCGTCTACATTCCACGGAGAGTTATATCCTTGTCTAAAAAATGTTTTGCCAACAATATCAGATTCTGGTGGTAATGGACTAGTCCATGATTTCTCACAAATATCACAACTAATATCTTGATATGCAACCTCATTACTATTAATGCTTGATTTTATATTTTCTATATCTGATAAATTTTGAATATTCAAACCACAATCAGCAGATACGTCTTTTCCGTTTATTTTTCCTTCATTAATAGCATATAATCCTTGTCTCCATACTGAAGATGCTCCATCACTAAACCAAGATCCTTTATAAGAATTTTCTGATTTACTATTATAGAACGGATTAGAACTAGGTGTTGGAACCCAAGAAGGATATTTAGGACAATACTTAACATTCATCGTATCCGTAGTTTCATTAGAAACTGCATTTCCTTTGTGATTTATGCTTCCTGTAACTGTGTAAGAAACAGTATCTAGTGGTCTTGGTTTATCTATATCAATATCCAATTCACTATCCCAAGATTTTAATGGCCATGGAGGACACGGATCTGTCAAATCACCAATCACCCATATCTTAACATTATCATAATTACCAGATTTGTGATTTGGAGATTTTTGTTTAGTAAAACCACCATCTTCAAAAAATTCATTACCGTTATATTCGGCTGTTTCCATACAATTATTTACTTTAAGAAAAAATGATGCACGATCTCTATGACGTGTCCAAGGTGTTGCTCTTAAATGAACACCCCAACTTCTTCCTGTAGCATATGATATAGAAGAATTTAAAAACGCCCATCTACTATATTCATCACTATTATCTTGGTCACATTCTGGGCAAAAAACATAATTTGAACTTTTACTAGAATCTATTTTGTTTACTTCTGTTGGTTGTACATAAGCAGGATGTGATGGAGGAACAGGTGGTCGATTTATGAATTTTGAACCACAACTATTATCTCTTTGACCACAACATTCAAAATTTCCTCCTCCAGTCCATCCTAAAGGTGGTGCATTTGATAAACCTCTTCGAAAACCACAAATATTTTTATTTCTTAATGGATAACTTTTGTATATTTGTGGTTGTGAAAGAGTATCAAAAACAAAAACATTTGGAATTTCTATTGGTGTTGATACATTCATATCATTTAATCTGCTATAAGGTTTAGTTGAACGTGACATAATAACTGCCATATCATTAAATAATTCAACACCACTATATGAATTTACAGAAACTTCTGGAAATACATTAAAATATCTTTGTATTTTTTTAGTTGGAATATTTATACTAATAAAACTACCACTATATCCACCATCACCACCTCGGAATTCAGATGTAAGATCTATTATTAGTGCAGTTGTAAGATTATCATCAATAGATACATATTTATCATAAGATTCTGCAGATAAATAATTGTGCATAACCTGTTCAGCAGCCAAGTCATATTTGCCATATCCCCCACTAATTGTTGCAAATCCCTCTTCAAAAATATTTATTTGAGTTTCTATTGTTGATACTGGTTTAATAACATCCTTAAGTTTTATTGGTGTTTCGTATGTTGCTGGTAATCTCGCACCACGTCCTAATGCTTCTAGCGTAGTTCCCCAAATTATTTTATTAATTTGAATAGCTTTGTGTGATAATTCTTTATTAAGAGTCATATCTTCTAAAGAATCGTTTTTACGAATTAAACCACAAATTGCAATCTTATTACATGCTTTGTTTGATTTAATATATTCAGCATCAATTCCACTTACATAATCATCATAATTATAATTAAAGCTACGTATAGGCTCTATAGTTTCTTCGTTGTAAATAATTACATTTTCGGTATTAAATGTTTGTGAATACATCTGATCATCAATATCCAAACTAAGGTTTAGTGGTATAAATTCTCCATTTTGTCTAGTTTGATATCGATCTGCGTTACCGTCTATTTTTGTGTTTGAATTTTTTTGTTTTAATCCCCAACAAACAACACTATTAAAATTATTACTTGACAACATTAAGTTTCCGTTATAATTAAATTGAATCATTTGTGCATAACCACCTGCTCTCATATATACATTTTCGTATTGTAAAATGGTATCTCCATTACTCTTATCATACCCCATAATAGGATTTCCGTTTGGACCATTTAAATTTGTTCCCATTGCAATAGCATTTACACCAGCTAAACTTATTCCAGATACAAGATTTGATAATAACACTCTAGAATTAAACGTTGTTTGTCTAACAACACTTAATGCTTCATTAACTGGTATTACTCCAGATAATTTATAAACAACATACGGAGTAGGAGTTTCGCTTTGATACAATTCCCAAAGATTAATATGTTGTTTGTTTCTTTCGCCTAGTAAACCATTCTGATTTCCATTTTCAACTGCAGTTGTATAATTTAATGTGCATAACATTCCATCAGATTGATTTATATCAATCTTATTAACTACATAATGAATATTATACTTCTCTGCTGATACCCAATCTTCGAATGGTATTATATCGTTTAATGACTCTGAATTATCTGCATATTTTCTTAAAAATTTTATAGGCTTTAGATCAAATACACCACCTTGATGATTACTAATAATAGCAGCACTAATATTACCACCTGTTGTGGTTCTAAAAATAACTACTAATTTATTATTATCTAACCATTTCATTTTATAAGGTGTTCGAATATCAAAATCATCCGATGAAGAAATTGTATTAAATTTTATTAATTTATGTTTATTGGACTTTTGAGTAATGTCCCAAACAAAAAGATTAACTTCTCCACTAACTGCTTTGCTCATAACAGCAAGCCTAGTTTTATCTTTATTTATACTTGATATTTCTGCTGCTTTTTCGTATAAAGGACCTGTACTTGAATATAAAGTATATCCTCTAGTATTTAATATTTCTGATTTTTTGTTTGGATTAAATGATCTAATCGGATCAGAACAACTATTATAAAAAGTGACAT
>Ga0209086_10000049_pt1 | contig 102679 bp, 86 predicted proteins | sample M_130207_XF_Meta_FD_187312 | JGI IMG/M metagenome (GOLD analysis project Ga0209086, IMG submission 187312) | Freshwater microbial communities from Lake Montjoie, Canada to study carbon cycling - M_130207_XF_MetaG (SPAdes) (version 2) | ecosystem: Environmental > Aquatic > Freshwater > Lake... | reverse complement strand
TGGAGCCATCTTGGTTAAGGACGGACGTATCGAAACCATCGGACCCGGTCGCCGACTCGAAAACCTCGCCGAATCGAAGGACGCCCTCGTGATTGAAGCCGATGGCTGCGTCGTGATGCCCGGCTTCGTTGATCCCCATACCCATCTCGTTAGCGGCCCCCCGCGCGTCAACGAATTTGAAATGCGAATTCTTGGGGCCTCCCTCGAACAGAGCGGCGTCCTCCACGATGGCCTGCACGCTCAGGTGCGCAACGTGCGCAGCCTGCCAGCCCGCCGCCTCGAACTCCAGGCTCGCAACATGCTGCTTCAATTCGTTCGTCATGGAACCACCACCCTCGAAGCCAAAACAGGCTACGGCCTCGATGAGACCGGCGAAATGAAATGCGTTCGCGTCCTCGAAGACCTCCAAAACTGTCCGATCACCGTCATCCCCACCTGGTTCGGTGCTCGCGCGCTGCCCCCCGAATTCGTCGACAACGCCGATGGCTATCTCCGTTTCCTCTCCAAGGAGATGCTCCACCGCATCGCGAAACGAAAAACCGTTTCCTACGTTGACGCCGATCCCGCCGCTTGCGGCTTTACCCTGAACCAAACGATGCAGTTCCTCCGCGCCGCCCGCCTCGCCGGACTCAGCCCCCGTCTTCACGCCGGCCTCCACCAAGCTGACTCCAACGTCGAACTCGCCGTCGCCCTTCGCGCCGAAAGCGTCTCGCATTGTAACTACATCACCGATCATCAAATCGGCCACCTCTGCGACTCCTCTACTGTGGCCATCTTTCTGCCCGGTCTTGCCTATCACCTGTGCCTCGACCGTCTCCCGCCCGCCCGCCGAATGATCGAAAGCGGAGTGGCGGTCGCTCTCGCCTCCGGCTACGACCCGCTTCTCAGCCCCTCCTGCAATATGCAAATGGTAGTCTCCCTCGCCTGCAAGCACCTCAACATGAGCGCTGCCGAAGCGATCCACGCGGCCACCTTCAACGCCGCCGCGGCCGCTGGCTGCTCGCGCGAATCGGGCTCCCTCGAAGCCGGTAAGTCGGCTGACATTCTCATCCTCGCCATACCGGACTACCGCGAAATCCCCTATCATTTTGGAATGAACCTAGTTTCCACCGTCATCCGGCGGGGCGAGATCGTCCACCAGGAAACCGCGCCAGAGTGGCGCGTTGCCTGAGTCTCCCTCCCCCCCTCTCGTCGAATGCGTCGCTAACTTTTCGGAAGGTCGAGACCTCGCGGCCATCGATGCGATAGCCGACTCGATCGCCGCCGTAAAGGGCGTAACCGTCCTCGACCAAACCGCCGACCCCGACCACCATCGCAGCGTCATCACTTTTGTCGGCTCCCCGGAAGCCATCGGCGAAGCGGCGGTCCGCGCAGTCGGCGAGGCGGTCGCTCGTATAGATCTGACGACCCACGTCGGCGCCCATCCCCGCATCGGTGCCGCCGACGTGGTCCCTTTCGTCCCTCTCCGCAGCATCACTCTCATCGAATGCGCCTGGCTTGCCCAGTCGGTCGGTGCCGAAATCTGGAACCGCTTCCAAGTTCCCGTATTTTTGTATGAAGCCGCCGCGCAGTTCCCCCACCGACGCAATCTCGCTGACATCCGCCGCGCCGGGAGCCGGTCGCCCTTCCCACTGCCCGATTTCGGCAACGCGGAGCCCCACGCCACGGCGGGAGCGGTCGCCGTCGGGGCCCGCAAAATCCTCATCGCCTGGAACGTTTTCCTAAACGAACCCAACCTGGAAGCCGCCAAGGAGATCGCCAGCCGGATCCGTCACGCGAACGGCGGCCTGGCGAGCGTGAAGGCCCTCGGTCTCTTCTTGGCCGAACGCAAGCAGGCGCAGATCTCGATGAATCTGACCGATTTTGAAATCACCCCGCCGCATATCGTTCTCGAAGCGATCATCCGGATCGGGGCTGAACTCGGAGTAACCGTGGCGACCAGCGAACTGATTGGCCTGATCCCGCAGGCCGCCCTAAATCCGGAAGTCGACCTCAAGATCGAGCACTTCTCGCCGGATCGAATCCTTGAAAATCGGCTTCCGACCTAGAGTTCGATCAGTTTCAGATTCTTGAACTGGCGGAAGTCACGGTCGCACGTGGCGAGCGAGGCACCGTGCTCAATTGCGAGCGCGGCTAGGTAGGCATCAGACCAGCCGCGTCCTCGCGTCTTGCTATTCTGGCCTACATCCTGAAGGAATCGCCAAAACCTCCCCCCCGGTTCCGGAACCACTACCTGCGGGTTCTCGATCCAGCCGTCAATTATCTCGGCCGCCTCGGCAAGGCTCAACGCAATCACGGACCCTCGCGGCACAGTGCAAATGCGAAGGAATGCCATAAAACAGTGCCATGGAATCCCGAGCAGTTCACCCTCGCTCAAGACGCGGTTAGCCCAATCCCAGCAACGTGGGTTCGCCGCGGCGTCCCGATCATGTAAGCACACCAAGACGTCGACATCGAGCAAGATCACTTCGGTGGTCCCCATCGCTCGTCGTCTTCCAGGGCGTCGATATCAAAGATTCGAATCGGAAACGGCATCGAATCGGTACCTAAAGAATACGTTTTGACAATGAAGGATTCCCGAGGCTTATTCGCCCGCCTCGCCAATTTGTCCCGTAACAAATCGTTCAGTTTGCTCCGGAACGGAACATTATCCTCTCGGGCCCGGTCCCGAACCCGCTTTAAAACGTCCTCTTCCAGCACTATGGTAATTCTAATGTCCATGATGCTTTACCGAAGCATCACGGATGCGCTGCGATCTCACCCCCCCAAACTAACGGGTTGTGCACTGCGATCCCGAAACGCGAAAACACCCGGTTGGCCGACCACAGGCGCGTCACTTCATGCGCCCGGCAGATCGAGGCAATCCGAGCGTCATGGACCATCGGACCGGGGATCCCGCTGCTCCGGACCATCTCCCGCAAAACGGACCAATAGCGTGGAGGCTCGGCCAACAATCGCAGGCTCGGCGACGCAAACCACGTCTCCAGATCGGCCAGAGCAACCGAAGCCGGGGTCGGTGGCCTGTATATAAATCCGCGGGTAAGGGGCAACACTACAGAACTCGTGTACGCAAGGCGAGGGGATCGCCCACGGCTCCGAACCCTAGGCCAAAGCGATCAACGCCGCCGCCGCGCGCTCGCGCCAAGGCGAATCCCGGCGATGAGCATAAACCAGTGTGTTCGTATCGACCGCGATCATTCCGTCAGCTCCAAAGGTGCCACTCCACCCCGACCCTCATAGGCCAACTCTCGAATTGCCGCCCAATCGAGGGTCATGGGACCGTTGCCGCCAAAGCCGAACGGCTGTAAACGAAACGCTTTCGTCGGATCCGGGCGCTCCAACGCCGAACGGAGCCGTCTCTCCATGATCTGTTTCATCGTCAACCCCTCTTCCGCGCAGCGCTCTTTCACCTACTAACTAAAAGAGGGGATCAGAAATCTCGATCGTCGTCTTCATAAACCCGTATTACGGCACTATATACCGATATTTATGGCGGCACTGTTCTTCGGTACCCCGTTGCATTCGAAGCGAGTTGAAAACAGAATATGGTTACCACGCGAAGTTTGTCTCGGCTTCGCGATTTCGAACCAACTACTTATCGCCGGCTACCCCTCCCTCGGCATCGGCGCCTTCAACCCCGTCGACCGCCACTCCCAAAAGCCGCTAACTCTCCGGCGACCTCGCCTTGCATCCGTAGCCGTCACAACCTCAAGTTCGGTGCCGGCCGCATCAAATTTAAAAATAACTTCCTCAGCGCCCGCAACGCCGTCGGCAACGACACTTTAAACTCCCAGTAGACCTCCCACGGCTCCCTCCTACTTCCTCCTTGGCCTCTCCCACGCTTGGACCTACGACACGCCTTCAACGTCCAACTCCGCACTTACGATCGCAGTATGTTGCTCCAGGAAGATTGGCGCATCAACCACCGCCTCACCCTAAACCTCGGCCTCCGCTACGAACTCTCCCTCCGTGGATCGAACGCTACAACAAAATGGGCACTATCGACCTAGATCCCAACCCCGGCCCAACCCGCGTCGGCTTCGCCTCCCAAGCCAACTCCAAAACAGTCATCCGCTCCGGCTGCGGCATCCCTTACCGCGATATGGAGTTCTTCGGCGACCGCGAACACTGAGTCGGCAGTCCGCCCTTCGCTTATAGCGTCAACCTCGCCTCAACCCCGGAATCGCGCACACGACCCAGCCCGCTACTCGTTGCTGATCCTTAGGCGCCCTAATATGCCACAATCGATTTTGATGCCTTCGGTTCAACTAATCACTCTCGATCCCGCCCATTTCCACGCCGCCCTCGTCCAAAAAGAGATGTACGCCGCCGTTTCTCCCCTCGTCACGGTCTACGCCCCTCTCGGCCTCGATCTCACCGAGCACCTCACCCGCGTCGCCCGCTTCAACCAGCGCGCCGACGCCCCCACCACCTGGGAACTCGACGTCCACACCGGCCCCGACTCCCTCGCCCGCATGCTCGGCGAGCAGCAACCCGGCTCCGTCGTCATTCTCTCCGGCCGCAACAGCTCCAAAATCGAACGCATCGAGCAGTCCGTCGCTCACGGCTTCCATGTCCTCGCCGACAAACCCTGGATCCTCCGCTCCGCCGACCTCCCCCGCGTCGCCGCCGCCCTCGACGCCGCCGACGAAAAAGGCATCATCGCCTACGACATTATGACCGAACGCTACGAGGTCACCTCCCTCCTCCACCGCGAACTCGTCAACGCCTCCGCCATCTTCGGCACCCTCCTGCCCGGTACCACGGAGGAACCCGCCATCTACATGGATAGCATGCACCGCATCTCGAAAACCGTGGCCGGCGTCCCCATGCTCCGTCCCCTCGAATTCTTCGATATCGAACGCCAGGGCGAAGGCCTCTCCGACGTCGGCACTCATCTCGTCGACCTCACCCAGTGGATCGCCTTCCCCGATACCGCCATCGACTACCAAGCCGACATCGAGATGCTCGACGCCCGCCGCTGGCCCACCACTTTGAACGAGGAGCAATGGCGCACTGTCACCGGCACCGCCCCCCTTTCCCCCGGTAACTTCGACTATTACGGCAATAACTTCGTCTCCTATTGCCTCCGCGGTATCCACGTGCAGATGGACGTTCGCTGGGACCTCGAAGGAGTAAGTGATACCCACATGGCCCGCTTCCACGGTTCGAAGGCGAGCATCGAAGTCCGTCAGGGCGCCGACGAAAACTACCGCCCAGAAGTCTACATCGTTCCCAATACGCCCGAACTCCGCGCCGAAATCCACTTCGCTTTGCGAGCTAAACTCGACCAACTCGAAGCCACGATCGACGGGGTCACCATCACCGACAGCGGCCACGAGTTCCTGCTCAATATCCCGGACCACCACCGCGTCGGCCACGAAGCCCACTTCGCCGAAGTAACTCGCCAATTCTTCTCCTACCTCGACGACCCGAAATCCCTGCCCGCGTGGGAGAAGCCGAACATGTTGGCAAAATACTACGTCTCCACCAAAGGCGTTGAAATGGCCGCCATTAAAGGATAGTCGGCTTCCAATGGCATTCTCATGGTACCGAAGCCATAGCAACCAGCGTATGCATGGCGGGCGACACCATTGATATTCTTTCTACGCTCACCTCCAAGGTAGGCCAGTCGAAAGTCATCGAAATCGCTCCAAAGGAAGGGGAAGAGCGCATCTTCTGGGCAGAAGTCGCCGGTGCATTCGACCGCATGGTGCCATAGCTCACAGCTTAACCAGCTACTCCCGAAGAGGCGGGGGGCGGCGTAACTCCATCAGCCCTACCTGGACTTGGAACTTCCACAGCCGAGTCCTGGAACGAATCGTCCGCCCCCACGCCGACGACCTCGAAGCCCTGCTCCGCAAGCAGCAGGGCCGCACGATCGCGACCCTCAAGCCAAACGCCTCGCCTACGCCTACATCCTCCAAACCGTCGCCTTTGACGATCGCACCCTCCGCTGCATCGCCATGGAAGTTTCGACCACTTTGCCACCCTCTTCCTCGAAGGCCCCTTTCCCGCCACGGCTGCCCTGCGCGCCGTCCCGTTCCTACCCGCCAATGCCTGGAAGCCCCTCCCGCCTAGAAAATAAGTTTCAGCCCGAACTGAATCACTCGCGGCTGATTGTTCTGCGCCGCAATCTGCCCAAACTGCGGATTCCCAAACGTCTGATTCGGCGGCGAAAAGCGAACCGTATTCGTGATGTTGAACATCTCCGTCCGGAACTGCACGTTTAACCTTTCTTTAATCCGCGTGTTCTTCGTCAGCGTCATATCGATCTGCGAAGTCACATCGCTCCGGCAACCATTCATCGTCCGCCCCAAATTCCCAAACGTGTACGCCGAAGGATTCGAAAACACCGTCGCGTCCAGCCACCGGTCCGCCGTCGGATTCGAAACACACGGCGATGTCCCGTTCCAATTCGGCCGCTGCCCTCCCCCTTGCGAAAACGTATTATTCACGTTTGACCCAATACCCAACGGCCCACCCGAAAATCCCATCCAAATTCCGCCCATCTGCCACCCGCCAAACACTTTCGGCAAAAACCCCGCTTGCTTCTTAAAAAACGGCAGCTCATAAACCGCGTTCATGATATACCGATGCGTCTGGTCGATCGTCGACGAACTCCACTCCGCCGCCAAGTTGCTCCAGTTCTGCACCCCGCCCCCGCCCAGCGTCTCCCCGCCAAACGTCCCAATCCCATAGTCCATCGTCTTCGAATAGGTGTACGAAGCCATCACGTTCATCCCGCTCGCAAACCGCTTCTCCGCCTTCATCTCCAGCGCGTGATAGCTCGACGTCGCCCAACTCGCGTTTTGGGACGAAACACCATCAAACTGGGGCAACGGCCGTAGCAATTGCGCCCGCGCCACCGTCCGGCTCGCCAGCGCTCCCACGGCAATCTGCCCAAAAAACGGATTTGACACCTGCTGCCGCAACGCGTCTCCCTGGCTCAACTGGCCAGGATCAAGTTGGTTCCACTGCCGATTCTCGTACAGCCCCACACCCCGACTCCCCGCATAACTAACTTCAAACAACACGCTCCCCGGTAACTCCCGCTGAATTCCCAAATTCCACTGTCCGCTATAGGGCGTATAGTTCCCATAGTCGAAGAACTGTACCCCCTGCCCTAGCAGCGTCGAGAGCCCCGCCGAACTCCCCGTCGGCTTGTTAAAACCGTTGGGGAAAGGGTTGCTCAACGACACAATCGGTGTCACTCCGTCCAAACTTGAAACAATGTTCGTCGGTGCCTGATAACCACTGATCCCGAACGGCCCCGTACTGCCGCCCAACCCGGTCAACCCCGCATAAAACAGCCCACCGCCCGTCCGAATCACCGTCTTCGAATTCACCCGCCAGGCGATGCCAACTCGCGGTGCAAAATTATTCCGGTCCGGCTTCGCGTTATATCGGCTCCGACCATTCACCCCCGGAAACGTCACACCCCCCTTCAAATCCAAACCCGTCACTTTCAACGGCGAGGGCGCCGCGAAATCAAAATTGCTCAGTTGGTTAAACCGGTCCGTTCGCGGCGTCTCAAAGTCATAGCGAAACCCCAGATTCACCGTCAACTTCGGAGTCACCTTCCAAGCGTCCTGCACGTACCCGGCCATATACTTATTCGTCTGTGCCAACGCCGGCGCCGGGTTCACCCCACCCCCGGGAATCCCCAACAAAAACGTAGCCAATCCCAAGCCCGTGTTCGCCGTCGGCGACGCCGGATTCGGCCCCTGCGTGAAATTCGGCCCAAAAGAGAAGTTCGTCGCCTGATCCCCCGTCTGCCAATTGTTGAACTGAATCACCCGATACTCCCCGCCCATCTTTACCGTGTGGTTGGCAAAGTTCCGCGTCACCGCCCCCTGCAAATTCTGCTGCGTATTTCCGAACCGAATTAAATCCGTTGCCCCGATGATCCCGCCGACGACGATGTTCGGAATCGACCCCGCCACGCTCAACCCATTGATCGTAATCGCCGGTAGCGATACCGGATCCACCATCCCCTGCCGCAAATTGGTCGGAAACCCCAATGATTCAAGATCAAAGTTATCCGAGTACGGTCGCCGAAAGTTCACAAGCCGCGTCGCTGAATACCGCAACGTAGCAATCATCGTCGGCGAAACAATGTGTGTATCTTCAATCACACTATTCCACCGCGTAAACGTCTGCGGACCCGCCGTCGGAGCAATATTCTTCCGCTCCTGCCCATATACCGGTGCCCGCAGGTACGGGGTATCATCGTACGAATAACGGAAAAACAGCCGATTCTTGTCCCCGAAATTATGGTCCACCCTTGGACTGAACGAATCTTTGTTCACAATGTTCCCGTCTGTCCGCGCGTAATTAATCGCACCGTAGTTCGCGCCCAACACCGTCGGCGGCGGCATCAGCCGAGCCAAATTCCTCGCCACGGGATTAATCCGTCCCGCCGGAATCACGTTATTCGGAAACGGGGACCGCGTAAAGCCGGTCCCGACCGACGCCGTCGTCGCCGGATCAAACAAAGTCACCGCCGCCCCGTTCGTCTGCCGCAAATTCGAAAAATCACCGGTCAATTGCCGCGGATCCGGCAACGACGCCGTAAACGTAATCCCCTGCACAAACCGCACCGTCTCACTGTTGAAAAAGAAAAACGTCTTATTCCGGCCGTCATAAACCCCAGGAAGCCGCACCGGACCCCCAATCGTCCCCCCAAACTGATTGAACTTAAACGGTGGCCGCTGCCGCCCCGCCCGGTTCGCAAACCAGTCGTTCGCGTTCAACTTTTCATTCCGAAAAAACTCATACAACGTAAAGTGCAAATCTTTGGACCCACTCCGCGTCACCACGTTGAATACGCCGCCCGCCGCCCGCCCAAATTCCGCCGAAAAACTATTCGTCTCCACCTTGAACTCCTGTACCATGTCCGGGTTCGGGTTGATCACCGGCTGGTTCTGCGCCGCCGCCGAATTCGGCGCCCCGTCTAACAGAAATTCGTTCGAACTCGACCGCTGGCCGTTGATCGAATACGACACCGTCGAGATCTGATCAATCACCAAGTTATTCACCCCCGATGACGGCCTTACCCCCGGCACGAGCATCGCCAGCGCGTAGCTATTCCGCCCCAGCAAAGGCAACTCCGTCACCTGCTTACTCCCAATCACCGCCCCCAGTGACGACGTCTCGGAATCCAGCAAAATCGCCCGCGCGTTCACTTCAATCGCCTCGTTCACACTCCCCACCGCCAGCACGTAGTCCAACCGCGCTACCTGGCCCACGGCCAGTTGCAGATCCCGCTCTCGAATCGGCTTAAACCCCGACTTCTCCACCGCCAACCGATACGCTCCCGGCGGCAACAGCGACACCGTGTAGTACCCCTCGGCATTACAAATCGACCGCGTCTCGAGCGCCGTCGCCTGGTTCACGACCGTCACCGCAGCCCCCGGCACCACCCCGCCCGAAGCATCCGTCACCCGGCCCGTCATCGACGCCGTCTGCGCCCACATCGGCGCACAAACCAGCGCCACGGCAATCATGGAAAATGAAAAGGGAAATCGCACGCAACCGTTATATCATCACCAAAGCACCATGACCCGCCGACACCTCCTATCCCTCCTCGCCCCTACGCCCCGCCCCTGGCTCCTCGGCGCCAATACGGCCGTCCAAGGCTACGGCCTTTACGAAGCCATCGACCTCATCCGCCGCCTCGATTTCCCCGTCATCGAAATCCATCCCATGGGCCGCCCCGAACCCACCCCCAAAGCCTTCCCCGGGTTCCGCTTCGACGAACTCACCCCCGCGGACCGCCGCAAACTCCGCGGCGCCCTCCGCACCTTCCAACTCATCTCGACCCACCTCCCCTACACCGGTCTCAATTGGCTCAGCCCCGACCCCGCCATCAAACAGAAGGCCATCCACACCATCGACACCGCCCTAGAAGGCTCCGCCTATTGCGGCGCCCGCCTCGCCGTCCTCCACCCTCAAACCCTATCGAGCGAACCCTTTCCACCCCGCCAAGCCGAGTACATCGAACTCATCCGCCGCTGGGCCGACCGCGCCCATAAACTCGGCCTCCGCCTCGCCATCGAAACCGGCTTCCCGAATTCTGTCGATGCCTTCGTCAGTCTCGTCCAAGCCGTCGACCATCCTCAAGTCGGAGCCACCGTCGACGTCGGCCACCAAGGCCGCTTCGCCGAACTCATCGCCCAAGTCCAGCCGGAGGACCGGGCCAAACCCGCCTCCATCAAGGCGTATAACGACACCACCCTCGAGATCATCTCCCGCCTCGGCCCGAAGCTCTTCCACCTCCATGTCCACGACATCGACCCCTCCACCTGGGTCGAGCACAAGCCGCTCCAGCATGGCTTCGTCGACTACCCCCGCCTCTTCGCCCAACTTCACGCCATCAAATACACAGGTGCGCTAGTCCTCGAAATCGGTGGCGACCCCCTCAAAATGCCGACATATCTCCGTGACGCCCGCGACCAGCTGCGCCGCTGGCTCACCCCCAACTAATCCCCTCTTCCGGACCCGCCTCTAGCGCCGCCGCCAACACCGCCCTCGCTTTCTCCACCTGGTTCAGCGCCACGCTCACGTTGAACGGCATACTCGAAAATCCAATCGCTCCCTCCACCACCGCTTCAATCCCCACCGCCCGCAACACGCTCTCCACCGCACGAGCCTAACTTTCGCCGTTTGGCCCATTAAAATTCGCCAGAATCTCCATATCCAGTTCACTTGTCAAATTAGGTTGTTCGCCATTCATCGTGCTTTAAAGTATCATGGTCGCCGTGCGCCTATTAATCCTCCTCGCCCTCTCCAGTCTCTCCCTCCTCGCCGCCGACTACTTCCCTCCCCCCGATGCGAAGGGTGGCTGGCGAACCAAGGCCGACCCCGCCCTCACCGCCAAGCTCGACGAAGTCTTCGCCTACGTGGGCAAGACCACCCAACACGGCGGCCTCCTCGTCGTCCACAAAGGCCACCTCGTCTACGAACGCTACTTCGGCCGTGGGCATCGGGAAGCCCTTCCCGAACTCGCCTCCACCGGCAAAGCCTTCACCTCCCTCGCCACCGGCATCGTCATGAAGCAGAAACCCGCCCTTTTCCCCCAGGGACTCGACACCAAAATCTTTTCCCCCAAACTCCTCCCCGCCGAAGCCTTCCCCCTCAACGACCCCCGCAAAGCCCAAATCTCCCTCGGCCAGGTCCTCTCCATGGCCGCCGGCATCCGCGGCACCAACCCCGTCTACGTCAAAGGTGCACGCCAAACCTGGGAAAACCCCACCGAAGATAACGGCCCCTACTCCACCACCGACGGCTTCGCCCTCAAACAAACCCTCTGGTGCGCCCCCGGCGATTGCTACTCCTACTCCACCGCCTCGAGCCACATCCCCGCCGCCATGGTCCGCCACGTCTCCGGCATCGAAATGGAAGATTTCATGCGCAAACATCTCACGACGCCCCTCGGCTTCGGCACCTGGGGCTACGCCATGTACCGCCCCAAACTGAAAGGCGGCATCGATGCGAACGGCCGTATGCTCCACACACCCGGCGGCGGCTCCATCGCCGTCCGTTCCACCGACATGCTCCGCTTCGGCTACCTCCTTCTCCACCAAGGCCGCTGGGGTTCAAAGCAAATCGTGCCCGCCGACTTCGTTAAACTCTGCGGCCAAGCCGTCAGATACAACCCCCACTACACCCACTCCTTCAACTTCAACACGAACGACGACGCCCACGTCACCGGCCTCCCCAAAGACGCCTTCTGGAAAGGTGGCGCCGGCGGACACGGCATCTTCATCGTCCCCTCCCTCGATCTCGTCGTCTTCAAACTCGGCGGCACCGAAGGCCAATACGATCCCGCCCTCACCCGCCTACCCGTCCCTTACACCTACGACGGCTCCCGCGATAAATGGACCGCCCCCGATAAAAAACTCCTCGGTGATACCTCCCCAAAAACCCTCGAACTCGTGGTCGCCGCCTTAGCCGCGCAATAACCAAAGCCCCCCCTCTCTACCCCCATGGCATTATATGGGCGATCAAATTCCGCCAGAATTTTTGCAAAAGCGAGTTCTCTCAAATCATGCAGGACGCTTACGGTACTGGATCCTTGCTTGGCGTCCCAGATCCTCACTTTTGTTTTTCAAAAAAAGCGAAACGACAAACTTGCAACCGAGGGACCGCGGCCTGTCTCGTTTTTATGCCTAGGCTGAATCGTCCGGTCCTCCTATATCCGTCTTGATGCTTCCTCTTGCCTCGCCTCAGCCCAGCCAGATCGGCCAGTGGACCGGCCTCACAGCTTGACCCTTCGTCCCCATGAGCCTCACCCATCTCTCCGACGGCCGCATCGTCACCTACTCCTCCACCCGATCCACCACCTTCCCCACCGGAGAAACCTTTTCCTACGTCGCCGTCTACGATCCCACCACCCGCTAAATCACTTCCCTCAGCAACACCGCTCACGGTATGTTCTGTGCCGGCCTCGCCTCTACCGTCGACGCCCGCACCACCTCCACCTTCGACATCCGCCGCCGGTACTCCCTCCATGGACGATCCCATCCAGATGCACACCCCCACCACTGGCCCGGCGGAGTCGCCAGTGAAACCACTCTCGCCAAAGGCAAACTCGCCACCCAGTCCTCCACCGACTCAAACGGTGCCAACGTCGTCACTGCCAACCAGGCTCAACCGTGCTGGCCGGTCGACCTCGGCGCCTGCGCCGTCCTCACCTCCGTCCGCCTCTGGAATCGTACGGACAGCAGCACCAAACTCCACCGCCGCGGATGCCCCCCTCGGCCTGCTCCCTGTCCGCCTTCTACGAAAGCCTCCACTCCGGCCTCGACCCTGCCAGCGTCCAATTCTCCCCCGTCATACCCCGCTACCAACCCTCCTCCACCGTCTGCCAAAATCTCTGACCATTCTTGATTTCAACTCGCCCGTAGCGAATCTGCTATTGGATTCTGCCACGCGGTCGATACCCAAGGGGAGGAACTTGATTGCAGATGCTCGGCCAAACGTCGCTACCCGATGATTTCCAAAACCTTTTCGGCTCTCTCCTCTGGGGCTGCGGATTGGGACTCTCCGTTAGCGATGCCGATGGAAACTTCCTCCACGCCAACCCCGGCTACTGCCAAATCACCGGCTACTCCCTAGAACAACTCCGCCAACGCAACCGCTTCAACCTCGTCCATCCCGAAGATATCCCCACCGTAAAAAGCACACTCGAATCGATTCGCGGGGGCTACACAGCCTCCGTGCGAATCGAAAAACGTTATATCCACCCCGATGGTAGTCTCCGCTGGGTCAGAACCAACGCCACCCTCGCACCCGGTGCCCAGAGACTGCTCCTGATGGTCACCGAAGACCTCACCGCCCAGCGTTTGGCCGAGCAGCAAAGCAGCCTCCTCGCCCTCGCCCTCGCCCAGGTCCAGGATTCGGTCGTCATCACCGACGCCCAACTCATCGCCCCCGGCCCCCATATTATCTACGCTAATCCCGCTTTCACCGCCATGACCGGCTACGAGATCGCCGAAGTCCTCGGGCGCTCGCCCCGGATCTTTCAGGGCCCCAGCACTAACCCGCTCGTCGTCCAAACTCTTCGTGATTGCATGGTGTCCGGTACAAAGTTCCACGGAGAAACGATCAACTACCGCAAAGACGGCTCACCTTACACCGTCGACTGGACCGTCGCACCCCGTCGCGCTCCCAACTGCCAAATAACCCACTACGTCGCCGTCCAGCGCGATATCACCGCCCTCCGCTCCGGCGAATGGGAACTCCGCGAGGCCCAGCGCCTGGCCGGCGTCGGCAGTTGGCGTTGGCAGGTCGAATCCGATACCGTCCTCTGGTCCACCGAACTCTATCGCATCGCCGGCCTCGACCCCAGCACACCCGCTCCTAACTACCTCGCACATCAACTCCTCTATACCCCCGAAAGCTGGCTCCGTCTCCACGCCGCCGTGACCGAATCCCTCACCCACGGCACCGCCTACGAACTCGATCTCGAATTGATCCGCGCCGATGGCACCCACATATGGACCGTCGGCCGTGGGGAGACCGAATTCGACACCCAGGGCCGAGTCCTCGGCCTTCACGGAACCCTCCAGGACGTCTCCCACCGCAAAACCACCGAACTCGCGCTCCGCCGCGCCAAAGACACCGCCGAAGCCGCCACCCGCGCCAAAGCCGATTTCCTCGCCACCATGAGCCACGAAATCCGTACCCCTATGAACGGCATCATCGGCTTTGCGAACCTCCTCGTCGATACCCCCCTCGATGACGACCAACGAGAATTCGTCGAGACGATTTGCCACTCCGGCGAATCCCTCCTGGCCATCATCAACGACCTGCTCGACTTCTCGAAAATCGAAGCCGGCAAGCTCTCTATCGAATCCATCCCCTCCGACGTTCACCTCGCCGCCATCGAAGTCTGCGAACTCCTCGCTCCTAAACTCACCGATTCCAACGTCGAACTCGTCCTCGACTGGTCCCCCGACGCCCCCAAACTCCTCCTCGGTGACCCTGGTCGCATCCGCCAGGTGATGCTCAACCTCCTCAGCAACGCCATCAAATTCACCGCCCAGGGTCACATCATCCTTCGCGCCTCCACCCCCCAACCAGGTACCTTCCACTTCGCCGTCATCGATTCCGGCCTCGGCATCCCACTCGAAAAGCAATCTCTGATCTTCAATAAATTTACCCAAGCCGACTCCTCCACCACCCGGAAATTCGGCGGCACCGGCCTCGGCCTCACCATCTCCCGCCAACTCATCGAAGCCATGGGAGGCGAAATCGGCTTCTCCAGCGCCTTCGGCGTCGGCTCCACATTCTGGTTCACCATCCCCGCCAAACCCGTCCTCGGACTCGACATCGCCACCGAGCCCCCCGCGCTCCCGCCCTCCCTACGCGTCCTCATCGTCGACGATTTCGCCGTCAATCGCCGCCTTCTCGAAGCCCAACTCGACCGCTGGAACATCCCTCACGAAAGCGCCGCCAACGCCGGCGAAGCCCTCGAAAACCTCCATGCCGCCCTCGAACGACACCAACCCTTCGATGTTGCCCTCCTCGACCACTGCCTGCCAGGAATGGACGGAGAACAATTGGCCGACGTCATCCTCAACGACCACGCTCTCTGTTCCACCGCCCTCGTCATGCTCAGCTCCGGCGGCACCAACCGTGAGCAAACCCGCCGCCTTGTCGCCCGCGGCTTCTCCGACGTCCTCCAAAAACCCATCGTCCGCTCCGGGCTACTCCTCGGCGCCCTCGAACGCGTTGGCCGCCGCACCGCACCGCCTCCCGTCGTCCAACCGCCTTCCCAACTCGCCCTCGCCCACTCCAACACCATCGCCCAAAAACACTGGCGCGTCCTGTTGGCCGAAGACAACTGCGTCAACCAAAAACTAGCCTCCCATCTCCTCGCTAAAGCCGGCTGCTACGTTGACATCGCCGCCGACGGCCTCGATGCCGTCTCGATGGCCCTCGCCTTACCCTACGACTTCATCTTCATGGATTGCCAAATGCCCCGCATGGACGGCTTCGAAGCCACCGCCACCATCCGCCGCAACCAATCCCTTCCCCCCATCATCGCCATCACCGCCAACGCCCTGCTCGGCGATCGTGAACGCTGCCTCGCCGCCGGCATGGACGACTACCTCTCCAAACCCGTCCAACTCCGCGAAATCGAAGCCATCCTACAGCGTTGGGCTCCTAAACCCTGAATCTGTGCGATCATCTCGACTATGCGCCGCCGTGATCTCCTCGCCGCCTCCCTCGCCCCCTCCATTATCCCCGCATCAGCCCTTGGACTCCAAAACAACGTCGCCCCCAGCAGGCGCGTCACCGTTGGCCTCATCGGTTGCGGCAACCAAGGCATCAACGACCTCAAAAACTTCCTCACCGATGAACGCGTCCAAGTCGTCGCCGTCTGCGACGTCAACCGCCAATCACCAGGCTACTGGAACGGCGCCCTCGCCGGTCGCGAACCCGCCCGCGACCTCGTCCAATGGCACTACGCTCGCGCACAACGATCCGGCAATTACAAAGGCTGCACTCCCTACGAAGACTTCCGCGACGTGCTCCGCCGACCCGACATCGACGCCGTCCTCATCGCCCTCCCCGACCATTGGCACTCCATCCCCACCATCCAAGCCGCCAAAGCCGGCAAAGATATTTACGGTGAAAAGCCCTTAGCCCTCACCATCGCCGAAGGCCGCGCCATGGTCACCGCCGTCACCGAAAACAATCGCATCTTCCAAACCGGCAGCCAACAGCGCTCCGACCCCCGCTTCCGCAAAGCCTGCGAAATCGTCCGCAACGGCCGCCTCGGTAAACTCCATACCGTCCTCTGCGGCCTGCCCGGCGGCACCCCCGACTTCGGCCAAACCGGCGACCGCCAAGGCCCCGAACCAGTCCCCCCCGGCTTCAACTACGATATGTGGCTCGGCCCCGCCCCCGAAGCGCCCTACGCCCCCGGCCGCTGCCACGTCAATTTCCGCTGGATTCTCGACTACTCCGGTGGCCAAATTACCGACTGGGGCGGCCATCACCCCGACATCGCCCAATGGGGCATGGGCACCGAACTCTCCGGACCCGTCGCCATCAAAAACGGCCAAGCCACCTGGGCCAAAGAGACCCTCTGGAACACCGCCACCGACTTCCATTTCGAAGCCATCTACGCTAGCGGCGTCAAACTCATCTACTCCAGCCGCGTCCGTCAAGGAGTAACCTTTCAGGGCACCGAAGGCTCCGTCTGGGTCAATCGCGGAGCCATCGAAGCCACGCCCCTTTCGCTCCTCGACTATGAACCCGGCCCAAACGACGTCCGTCTCTACCGAAGCTCCAACCACTCCCGCAATTTCATCGACTGCGTCATCTCCCGCCAACAACCCGTCGCGCCCATCGAACAGGCCCACCGTTCCATCACCATCGCCCACCTCGGCAACATCAGCCTCCGCCTCGGCCGCGATCTCCAGTGGAATCCCACCACCGAACGCTTCACGAACGACGAAAAAGCCAACGAAATGCTCTCCCGCCCTTTCCGCAAGCCGTGGAGCGCCTAAGCCGCCACCCGCCTCAGCCGGACCGTCCAGGCCAGCCAATCGACGAAGTACACCAACGACCAAACGGCAATAAGCAGTGCCGTCAACATTTCTACGGTCTACAGCTGAATAGACCTCCGGCGAACTGACTAAGTAACTTAACACCAAAAGGTACTAAGTCCCTACCCCAAACAAGCTACCAAACGTGCAGCGCCACAAACCGCGGCGGACTCGCACTCACCCCAATCACCTTCGTCGACACCACCATCTGTAAATTCTTCTTCTCCCATCCCGTCGGCGCCCCCCGCAACCCCTCGTTCATCCCCACCTCCGACAATAAAAACTCCCCCCCCGCCTTCGTCCCCAAATGCGTAATCCCCCCCACGCTGATCACCGGATTCCCCGTCGTCTCATCAAAAACCCGCGTCAACACCGCATAGTCCACCGCCTCCGTCCCCAGCGGAGCATCGATGTAGGATCCCCGCCACTTCGCCGATCCCACCTCCTGCCGATCCTCCACCGCCCGCCAGCCATCCGCCCTCAACACCACCCGAAACCGCAAATCCTTATTCGTCCGCAACGTCCAATCATTGCTGAACGCCCCGATCAAAACCGCCGCCCCTTCCCGCAAATCCGCCAACGTCGTCGTTCCGCTCCCCCGCAGCCGATAGTCCTTACGCCGGTCATGGAAAAATACCGCCAACGCCGTCATGCTCATCGCATCCCCCATCGGCGCATACCGGTCCCACGACGGGATCACATCCCGCGGCGACAACGCAAATTCCCTCGACAGCCCCCGCGCCGGAACCCCAGAATGTCCCGGATCCAAATCCGCCTCCGCCGCATTGGCCACATCCTTCCGCAGCGAGTACACCCGACTCTGCCCCACCGACACCAACACCGGCCCATGAGCCGCTAAAGTTGGACCCCAGAATCGCTCAAACGCCGTCGCTCCCCCCAACCCAAACCGCCACACCCCCAATCCCGCCAGTACCACCGCACCCACCACCCACCCCCAACGCCATTCCCTACTCGCCGTCATCACCTCCGGAACCGCCACCACCGGCAAGTGAAACTCCGGCACATAGCTCCCCGCCACCATCTCCACCCGCGGCTCCCCCAACCGCTCCGGATCCTGGTAGTACTGCGCCAACCGCTTCCGAACCTCCCCGGCCGTGATCCGCACCACCGGGTCCTCCGTCGTGTCGTACCCCGACGCCCGGCCAAACGCCTCCACCCCAATCACCTTCTCCCGCAGGCTCTCCCCCTGCCCCGCCAAACGCCGCGTCACCACAAAACTCAAAAACGTCCGGCACCGCTTACTCGCCTTGAACATATCGCTCTCCAGCAACCGCCCCAGTTGCTGCCGCACCGCCTCGTCTGACAGACCCACGTCCATTCCCCTATTCTAAACCAGCTTATACCCGTACTGTACCTACCGCCAACTCATTGTAAACATGATGCGATACACGAAGTACCTTCCGCCCGGCCACGCAACACTACAAACTTGTGGAATCTTCCTCTTCAGGATCTTTCTCCCTATGAAAACTGCGTTTACCAAGATGTACGCGTTGCCTGTCCTGTTCGCCGTGGCCTCTATCGCCTCGGCCCAACAGAATACGGCCACGCTCACCGGTCTCGTCACCGACGCCTCTGGAGCCCCCGTCGCCAACGTCCGCATCAAAACGATTGGCTCGCTGACGAATTCCGTCCGTGAGACTACCACCAACGACGCCGGCACCTACACCATTCCCTTCCTCACCGCCGGTGAGTACAGCATCGAAACCAATAAGGCTGGGTTCCAGTCCGGCCGCGTCGCCAGTCTAGCCCTCCAAGTCGGTGTCACAGCCCGAGTCGACATCCAAATTAAGGTCGGCGCCGTCACCGAATCCATCGAGGTCTCCGCCTCCGCCGCCGTCCTCCAAACCGAAAACGCCACCGTCGGCTCCGTCATCGACGCTCAAAAAATCGTCGCCATCCCACTTAATGGACGCAACTTCATCCAACTTGCCCAGTTGATCCCCGGCGCCCAAGCCGGCACCCCGGGTTCGATCACCGTCCGCCGCGGCCGCGGCTCCATCGGCCAAACCGATAGCTCCTTCGGCTCCACCGGCTTCTCCGCCAACGGCTCCCGCGACACCGCCAACCGCTTCTTCCTCGATGGCATCGAACTAATGGATTATGATGCCATGACCTACTCCTTCTCCCCTTCCATCGACGCCCTCGCCGAGTTCAAGGTCGAAACCTCCAACTACTCCGCTGAATCCGGCGGCGCTCCCGGCGGCCACATCAATATGCTGACGAAGCGCGGCGGCAACGCTTTCCACGGCACCCTCTGGGAATTCAACCGCAACGACGCCCTCACCCAAACCTACGACGCCATCGGCAAAACCTCCCTCCCCAGCCCCCGCCTCAACCGCAATCAGTTCGGTGCCAACATCGGTGGGCCCGTCCTCTTCCCCAAACTCTATAACGGCAAGGACAAAACCTTCTTCTTTTTCAACTGGGAACGCGGCCGAAACCTCCAAGGCGCCGTCGCCGGCTTCCGCATCGTCCCCAACCAAGACTTCCGCAACGGTAACTTCTCAAGAATCGTCAACTCCCGCACCGGCGCCCCCATCGTTCTCCGCGATCCGCAACGGGTCCCCATCGCCAACAACATCATCCCCCGCTCCGCTCTCAGCCCCCAATCCCTCGCTTTCCTCGCCTTCACCCCGCTCCCCAATACCTCGAACGGCCTCCAAAATTTCATCAATTCGCCCGTTCCTGCCATCTCCAAGCAAGATAACTACAACGCCCGCATCGATCATCAGCTCACCTCCAAGGACTCCATCTTCGGCCGCTACGTCTTCAACGACACCGTCGAATCCGGCGTTCCTTTCTGGGGCAACGATCAACGCGACAACCTTGGCCGTACCAAAAACTTCTCCCTCGGCTACACCCGTACCGTCTCCTCCAACATCGTCAACGACCTCCGCGGCGGCTATCACAACTTCTACGAAAACGAAACCTTCGGCACCACCGGCCGCGCCGACTTCGACGTCGCCAATAAAATGGGCCTCCCCCTCGTCTCCAAGGACCCGAAATTCTTCGGCCCCCCCATCGTCGGCATCGGCGGCGATGACGGTAGCTTCTCCACGTTCGGCCTCCAACGCACCATCGGACCGCGCGAACGCTCCAACGGCATCATGCAGGTTGTCGACAATCTCTCCTGGCAAACCGGCCGCCACTACCTAAAATTCGGTGCCGATATCGCCCGCCGCCTCGTCACCTTTAACCAAGCCCGCGACCCCCGTGGCAACTTCGGCTTCGATGGCACCTACACCGGTGCCGCCCTCGCCGACTTCATGCTGGGCTACGTCCGCACCGCCAGCCTCAACCCCGCCGTTACCGTCACCGACCTCACCAACACTTGGCAGGCCTATTATTTCAATGACGACTTCAAAGTCTCTCGCAGCCTAACCCTCAACTTCGGCATGCGCTACGACTACTTCGGCAAAATGGTGCAGAAGGACGACAAGTTCGTCAATATCGAACAAAACGGCCTTCAGGTCACCGGCTTCGCCACCCCTACCACGTCGAAGTACGGTCGTGGCCTCCTCCAGCCCGATAAAAACAACTTCGGTCCCCGCTTCGGCTTCGCCTATCAACCCAGCTTCGCCAAAGAAATGGTTGTCCGCGGCGGGTACGGCATCTACTACACCCCCCAAATTTCGAACGCCATCTTCGCCATGGCCGAAGGGGCCCAAGCCACCGCCGGTGCCAACGTCGCCGGAAACATCTCCGGCGCGCCGAATCTGTTCTTCTCGAACCCTTTCGCCGGCGCCGCCACCACCGGTGCTTTCAACTTCGCCGTCTCCAACGATCAAAACATGCGCGATAGCTACATCCAACAGTGGAACCTCAACGTGCAAAAAAAGATCTTCGGTGGCTTCGTCATCGACGCGGGATACGTCGGCAGCAAAGGCACCCGGCTCGTCGCCACGCTCGGAGACCTCAACCGTCCCGTCAACGTTCTTGACCCCCGCGTTCCCGGCACCCCGTCGCTGAACTCGCGTCGTCCCAACCAACTCTTTCAACGCCCCGTCACCGGCGATAAAGCTATCGGCAATTCCATCTACCACTCCTTCCAACTCAAAGTGGAACGTCGTATGGCCACCGGCCTCACCGTCCTTTCCGCCTTCACCGCCGCCCGCGCCTACACCGGCCCCACCGACATCGGCGGCCAAGTCGGCGGCGGCAACTACATCGGCAGCGTCCAGGACATCTACAACCTCAAAGGCGAACGGTCCATCGCCGGCTTCGACCAGAAGCTCCGCTCTGTCAACACCGTTCTCTATGAGATCCCGTTCATGAAGGGGCGCTCCGGACCTCTCGCCTATATCGTCAAGGGTTGGCAGTTGTCCACCATCATCACCGCTGCCTCCGGCTTCGGCGCCCCCATCAGCTACGGCGTCGACACCACCGGCACTGGCGTCGGCTCCCGCCCCGATCTCGTTGCCGGCCAAAACGGTAACCTCTCCGGCTCCGACCGAACCTTCAAGCGCTGGTTCAACACCGACGCCTTCACCATCTACACCGATCCGGCCACCAAGCAGAACCTCTTCTTCGGCCGCTTCGGCTCCGCCCCCCGCACCAATGCCATCCGCCTCCCCGGTCTGTTCAACTCCGATTTCTCGGCCAATAAACAGTTCTCGCTTGGCGAAAAGCGTTACCTGGAATTCCGCACCGAGGTCTTCAACCTCTTCAACCATTACAACCCCGATGTCGCCACCCTCGACCTGAACATCCGCTCCCAAACCTTCGGGTCCATCGGAGCCGGTGTCCGAGGCACCACCGTCCGCGTCATTCAACTCGGAGCAAAGTTCGTCTTCTAAGCCGCTCCATAATCAGAGAAAAAGGGGGCCGTCACCGGCCCCCTTTTTTAATTTCACAATTACCAGCGTCGTCTGCCCCGCCGCCCCCGCCTACTCTGATCCCACCGATATCGTCGACCTCGACCACACACTCCGCTCCGTCAACACCGTCTACTATGAAGTTCCCCTCCTCAAGGGCCGCTCCGCACCCCTCGCCTACAACGTCAACCGCTGGCAGCTCACCACCATAATCACTTCCCCAATTTTGTCGTCGGCCAAAACAGGAACCTCCCCGGTTCCGAACAAACCTGGAAACGCTGGTGCATTACCGACGCCTTCACCATCTTCACCGACCTGGCCACTAGAATAAACAGTTCTCGCTCAGCAAAAAGCGTTGCGTGGAATTCCGCCCCTAGATCTTCAACCAATACAACGCCGAGGTCGCTCCCTTCGACCTCAACATCTGCTCCCAGAATTGGCACAAGTGCCCAAGGAAACAACACCCGCGTTATGCTGCTCGGAGCAAAGTTCGTCTTCTAGAGAAGAACCTGACAGGGACAGAGGAGTTCTGGAGATTATGGTGTCGGCGGACAGGTATGGCAAGAGCCGACCCAGACGATTCGCGTTCAAAGTTTTTGACTGCCTATGAGACGGGGAATACAGGCCTGAAGAAATTGGCGCCAACTTTTCAAGTAAGCCGCGCGCGGGCCGAGAGAATCCTGACAACCAAGCGGTCTACCGGCAGTTCTTAACGACCAGCCCCGGTAGACCCCGCGGCATTCCCAGCCGTCTGACCCCAGAGATTCTCCCACTCCTTAGCGTGCAGATCGGTAAACAGCCTGACGCCACGGTCAACGACTTGCGGGAAAGGCCGAACTACAACGTCCTCATTTTGTTGACAGCAGCCGTTCCCCATTCCCGCTTGTCTCCCCAACATTCCGCAGTTCTTGCCCGATTCGGACTTTCTCAGGTTTGAAACGTTGCTTTTCGTGGTGCGAGACGCCCCCCCGGGGTTGCGTTCGGACCCCCGTGATTTTTCCTGCTAACTCTCAGTTTTTTCTATTGACAGGTCGCGTTTGCTTACGGCCCCGTACAACGCGGGGTATGCGAGCAGACAAACTTCAAACTCCAAGTTTCCGTGGAACTCGGATTCGAATCAGGACGCCACCTCTCTAAATCCTCTGCAGTTGACGCAGGGGAGATCCTTTGCAAGTACGACTTCAGCCGGGCAATGCCGAACACATTCGCGTCGCGTCATGTGACGGACAGCGTTGTGGCTATTCGTGCTTCCGAGGTGGGTACCAAACCGTGCCAGCCAGGTTTATCTGAAGAGATAGCGGGCAAGCCAGACAAGGATCATGCCACCAGGAGTCTCTCAGAAGCGGGGTGCCCGCGTGGGCGGGAGCAACGGGAGAGGAACACGACGTTGGTTGCCCAGCAGGGGAATGATCAAGCGGAAAATCTCCCGCCTTTTTATTATCAAAAACTTATGACGCGTTGCTCAGAAGAAGACAAGCTTTGGGGTACTTGAAAAACTCGATAAGAGCGTTCCGCGCCTGGAAGGTACGATACTGGCAACCCGCAGAAATATCGCAGCCTCTATTGAGCGTGTTGAAACCAACCTCAGCGCCTTCGATAGACAAGCCCGACGATACAGGTCTCGATAGGTATCGACAATCGTGTAGACTGATGCTGCCTATGTCTTCAACCGATCACCAAGTAAGTGCAGCACCATGGCTCTTTGGCCTCCTCGCGCTTCCCGGGGGTGTTGCTTATTGGGGCGTGAATGCTCTCCTGCTTCCTTACATGCTCCGCAAGCACGGCGTTGCCGTCGATAGCATCGCCGCAGTCCTTGCCATCGCCTCTCTTCCCGGTGCCTGGTCATTTCTGACCTCCCCCGTCATCGACCTCAGCTTCAGCCGGCGAACATCGGTGCTCCTGTTCGCAGCACTTACTGCTTTCTTCGGATGTGCCGCCATCTTCTGCATAGATAGCTCTCTCACTGTGATGACTGGTCTTCTCTTTGCCGGGAATGCGACTAACACGATGATCAACTCGGCTGCAGGCGCGCTGATGACCACCGTGGAGCCGAGCATCCGCGGCCGCGCCGCCGGTTGGTATCAGGCGGGCAACAGCGGTGTCGGCGCCGTTATGGGAGGGGCCCTGATCTGGCTTTCGGATCGCGTTCCCCTACCCCTGCTCGCGCTTGCCTCGTTCGCCATGATATTCGTGCCGTCACTGGTGGTGCTCTTTATCCCCGAAACGCCGCTCCCTCGCCTCGTCCCGAAGCTGTTGTTCACCGCCTTCTTCCATGACGTTTGGCTGGTGCTCTCCGCGCGACGCACCTGGCTCGGACTCTTGTTCTTCTTATCACCCGTTGGCGGTGGAGGCCTCACCAATCTGATCTCAAGCGTAGGCCCCGACTACCATGCCTCCGGCGATCTCGTCGCTCTGATCACCGGCGCAGGCGGCGGCGTCCTGATGGGAATCGGCAGCCTCCTCGGCGGCTGGGTCTGCGACCGCGCGCACCGCAAGACTTGCTTCGCAGTCTTCGGGATGTTCGTCGCCGCTTCCGCAGCGTACCTTTGGCTGGCTCCCGCCACTGCCTTTACTTACGCGAGCGGGTACGCCGCGTATTCTTTCGCGACCGGGCTCACCTTTGCCTCCTACTCAGCCTTGGTTCTCGAAGTCCTCGGCCGCCGCCAGCGTGGTGCTGCAACCGGCTACGCCTTGCTCAATTCGAGCGGCTACTTCGCGTTGATCTATATGACTTGGCTCGACGGGCTCGGCTACCGATACGGCGGCGCCCGCGGCTTGATGATAACCGAGGCTCTACTTGGCGGCATCGGTGCGATCATTCTCCTTCTGATCGCTCGGCACTGCGTGCGCTGCTGGCCCCACCTAACGGATATCCATATGCTTGCCGCAGCGAAAACCGCGACGGCGTGACAGCGAATCCGCTACTACGGCCGATTCTGAAGAAGATGAACCGCGAAGTCGACCACCCCCAGCAAACCCTCTCCCGCGCCGAGCGCCGCTTCAACTTTAAGCTCACGAGAGCGTAGCCATCAGTCAATAACGCCTCTGTGCTGTGATCGATGAAGTAGGACTTCGAGTTAAAAACAGTTTGCACTCCAGCCAGCAGGATAGTGCGGAGGGAGTTCGGCGGCAAGAGCAATAGCGAGCAGAGGCGGTCGATATCGATTCGAAGTGGTTGGTATTTATCGACGAAAGAGGAGCGACCACGGATATGACCAGTTGCCTGGAAGAGAGCCGTGCGGACAACGCGTGGATGGGCGGATCCGTTCTGCGCGGTTCCTTAGAAGTGAAAGGCCCGAAAGAGCTCAGCGAAACTGCGGGTGCCCAACTTCCAATACCTCCCGCCCTATTCCCCGGACTTCAACCCCATCGGGCCCTGCTAGTCAGTCGTCAAACAACGCTTGCGCTAACGCAACGCGAGGTCGGTAACTGCTCTTGAAAACGCGTCCCGAGAAGCTGTCGCCATCAGGCCACCTCAGATTGCCGATACGTCGGCCGCAGTTGCGGATATGCCCTCTATTCAGTCCAGACTCGCTCCAAACCGCGCCATAGCCAGATACAAGAGGGGGCCGTCACCGGCCCCCTTCTCTTACTTTACGATCACCAGCGTCGTCGTCTGCCCCGAAGCTACCATGGCCCCCACATTCGCACCGATCTGTAACGTCGATGTCCCCGCCGCCGCACTGCTCGCCACAGTCACGTTGAGCACGTAGCTGTTCGGCGCCGCCCCTGCTACCCATCCCAACCTCGCTCCCGCCGGCAACCCGCCCACGCTAAACTCAATCCGTCCCGATATCCCCCCGTTCGAAGTCAATCGTACCGGAATCGATCCCACCGTACCTGCCTTAATCTCCGTACGCGCCGCGTCGATCGTCAACGTCAACGTCTGCCTCACTGTCACGTTCACCGCCGCCGTGGACGTAGCCGGTGCTTCCCCCGTCCCCACTAAACGGACTGCCGCCGTGCCCCCCGTCGCCGCCGCCGTCGCTACAAACACCACGTTCCCCGTCGTCGCCCCGCTCGCAATCGTCACCGGAGCCACGGTCAACCCCGCGCTCAAACCCGCAGCCGTCACCGTCACCGGGCCTGTAAACCCCGCAGCCCGTACAATGGTCACCACCGTCGTCACGTTCCCTCCGGGTGCAATTTGCAGAGCCCCCGGCACCGTCATCGTAAACGGCACACGTACGATCACAGTCACCGGTGCAGTCACACTTCCCGCCGGGCTTCCCCCCGTTCCCACCACCCGCACGTTCGCCGTCCCCAATGTAGCCCCCGCCGTCGCTACAAACACCACGTTCCCCGTCGTCGCCCCGCTCGCAATCGTCACCGGAGCCACCGTCAACCCCGCGCTCAAACCCGCAGTCGTCACCGTCACCGGGCCGGTAAACCCCGCACTCCGCACAATGGTCACCACGGCCGTGGCGTTCCCGCCGGGCGCAATTTGCAGAGTCCCCGGCACCGTCATCGTAAACGGTGCCACCGGCACACGAACTGTCACGCTCATCGGTGCCGTCACACTGCCCGCCGGGCTTCCCCCCGTTCCCACCACCCGCACGTTCGCCGTGCTCAAAGTAGCCCCCGCGGTCGCCACAAACACCACGTTCCCCGTCGTCGCCCCGCTTGCAATCGTCACCGGAGCAACGGTCAACCCCGCGCTCAAACCCGCAGCCGTCACCGTCACCGGGCCGGTAAACCCCGCACTCCGCACAATGGTCACCACCGCCGTCGCGTTCCCACCGGGCGCAATTTCCAGAGCCCCCGGAACCGTCATCGTAAACGGTGCCACCGGCACCCGTACGGTCACAGTCACCGGTGCCGTTACACTTCCCGCCGGACTTCCCCCCGTTCCCACCACCCGCACGTTCGCCGTCCCCAAAGTCGCCGTCGACGCCGCCCCCAACGTCACCGTTCCCGTCGTCGCCCCGCTCGCAATCGTCACCGGAGCCACCGTCAACCCGGCGCTCAAACCCTCCACCACCACCGTCACCGGACCGGTAAATCCGCTCGTCCGCGCTATCGTTACCGTCAGCGCGCTACTCGTACCCTGCACCACGTCAATCGCTCCCGGTGTCGCCGCCAACGTGAACGGAGCCGTCACCGTCGCCGCCTGCACCACCAGCGTCAACGAGGTCGTCGCCCGCAAACTCCCCATCGCCAACGTCGCCGTCAACGCATAGGTGCCCGGCGTGACGGTACCCGCCGTCGCCACGCTCACCGTCGATCCCGTCCCAAACACCATCTCCCCGATCACCGTCGCCGTCCCCCCAGTCGGCAAACCCGTCACCTGCAAGGTCGGCGTCCCCGTCACCCCGCCGAAACTCCCTGGCGTCAACGTAAACGTGGTCGTCTCCCCTGCCTTCAACACGCGCGAACTCGGGCTCGCCTGCAATGTCACACCCGGCGTCGCACATTGCCGAACCGCCTTAAACACATTCAACCGCCCACCCGTAGCCGTCTTCCCCGTCAACACGTTGAGAGGATCTACCGTCTGCAACAAAACACGTTTCAAACCCGCCGTATCCAAACTCCCACAAGCCGACAACACCAGCGCCGCCGCTCCCGCCACGTGCGGCGTCGCCATCGACGTCCCGCTCATCGTCGCATACTGTCCATTCAAAAACGTCGACAAGATCTTGCTCCCCGGAGCCGCCAAATGCACCTTCAAACCATAATTGGAGAAACTCGACAATCCGTCCAACTGATCCGTCGAAGCGACGCTGATCACGTTCACCTGCGCCGAATTGGCCGGAAAACTTCCCGTCGTATCGTTGTTGCTCGCCTCGTTCCCCGCCGCCGCCACAAACAACATCTCGGCCGTGTTCGCCTGCCCGATCGCCGTCTCCAGCGCTTGCGAATTCCCGCCCCCGCCCCAGCTATTATTCAACACCCGAATGTTAGCCTCGGTCGGGAACTGCGCTTTCAACTGCACCGCGAAATTAATCGCCAAAATCGCGTTCGACGTGCTCCCGCTCCCGTCCGCCGCCAGAAACTTCAATGGCAACACCATCCCCGTCCAGCTAATCCCGGTCACGCCGCTCCCGTTGTTCCCCGCTCCCGCAATCGTGCCCGCGACGTGCGTCCCATGCCCATTGTCGTCCATGGGCATACACGTCTTCGTGATCGCGTTAAAGCCCCGCGTACCCGCCGCGCAAGTCACCGTACCCGTCCCCAACGCTACCGTAAACTCCCGCGGCGCACTCCATACATTCGCCGACAAGTCCGGATGCGTAAAATCCACCCCCGTATCAATCACTCCCACCATCACACCCTTTGATCCGGTGGTAATATCCCAAGCCAGCGTCGCGCCTATATCAGCCCCAGGCCGAGCCGCATTCAGCAACCCCCACAAATTCCCGAAAAGCGGATCGTTTGGCAGCTTGCTCGCCGTCAAAATGTAGTCCGGCTCCACATACTCCACGTCCGGATGCTGGCTAAGCTGCTCCAGAACCTCCGCCCCGCCCCGCCCCGTCCGCACCAAATGCAACTTCGACGTCCCCAACCGCGACATCTGCCTGACACCCCCGCTGGCATACGCACCCACGGCAGCGCTCTCCGGTGCCTGCTCCGCATCCCGGAATTTCACAATAAACTGCGCCGCCACGTGCGGCCGCTCCAGCATTCGTACCGCCCGGCCGCGCTCCAACCGCTGCCCCCACGCACTGCCCAACGGCAGCAAAAGCATCAAAGAGCATAAAAGGGCGCGTCGGCCCGTAACGAACGGATTGTTTGGCATCGAAAAGCAGTCCTTAGTACCGGATAGTATAACACCCGACCAGACAAATCCGATGCTGAGCCGAGACCCAATTTTAGTTCCACTATAGCGTGCCATACGATCAAGCGTACCAGTACTCATCAAGCCATTATTCGTATCCCCCAACAAATACACCAACACCGCACATTCCCCAATCGCCACCGCCACATCCACATTCAAATTGAACTCTAACTTCACCCCAACCACGAAACCGATTCGGCCACCGGTATCGTGATCAAAACACTCCCCATATGCTGCAGCGTCATCCATCCCTCAACCGACGGCACCCGCTCCTCCATCACCACCCACTCCGTCACCAACGAATTGATCCCCGACAAAACCAACCGGAACATGGATAGCCCGATAGCCTCCGGAATACCTCCTTATTACAACGTCACCATCGCCGCGTTGCTCTTCTACCGGTTTGCCGTCACGATCAAAGAACACGAACCCGGAGCCAAACCCGGCTCGCTGAAATCCACCTGCATCCGCCCCACAAACTCTGGCGGCAATCCCGCGAACACCACGTCCACCGGCGCCCCGTTCAACGTCGCCGTCACCGAGCTTCGAATCCAAGAATATTGGCCACATGGGCACGCGTCAGAGCTTGGGGAAAACACGGCCACGCCAGTAGTAAAGCAACAACGAAAATCCGCGTTATGGAAACCCTTTCAAGAGGATTTGCGGATTCAGATTCGAATTCGGGCCAGCATCCAGCTCACCTCCATTCCCCAATCGTCGAAATGTATGATAGAGTCCCTGTTTTCATGCTCACTCGACGCACCCTTCTCTCCCTCGCCGCCGGCCCCGCCCTCCTTCCGGCTGCCTCCTCCAAAACCAAAGTCGAAATTCGCGCCAACCAGTTCTTCATCAACGGCAGGCCCACTTACAAGGGCCGCACCTACAAAGGCCATAAGATCGAAGGGCTCCTGATGAACTCCCGCATGGTCCAAGGCATCTTCGACGACAAGAATCCCGCTACCGTCTCCAGGTGGGCCTATCCCGACACCAAAAAATGGGACGCCAACCGCAACGTGAACGAGTTCCTCGCCGCCATGCCCCTCTGGCGCAAACACGGCATCCTCTCCTTCACCATCAATCTCCAAGGCGGCAGCCCCGAAGGCTACTCCAAATCCCAACCCTGGCAGACCTCCGCCATCGCCCCCGATGGCACCCTTCTTCCCGACTTCATGGCCCGCCTCGAACGCATCCTCGACCGAGCCGACCAACTCGGCATGGTCCCCATCGTCGGCTACTTCTACTTCGGCCAGGACCAAGTTCTGAAAGACGAAGCCGCCGTCCGTCGCGCCGTCGAAAATGCCACCAACTGGCTCCTCGACCGCAACTACCGCAACTTACTCATCGAAGTAAACAACGAAACTAACGTCAAAGCTTACGACCACGAGATCCTCAAACCCGCCCGCATCCACGAACTCATCGAAGTGGTCAAGGGAATGAACCGCCAAGGCCGCCGCCTCCTCACCGGCACCTCCTACGGCGGCAACGGCATCCCGGAATCCAACGTCGTCAAATCCTCTGACTTCCTCCTCATCCACGGCAACGGTGTTAAGAATCCCAACCGCATCGCCGCCATGGTCCGCGAAACCCGCGCCGTCCCCGGCTACCGCCCCATGCCCGTGCTGTTCAACGAAGACGACCACTTCGATTTCGACAAACCCCAAAACAACTTCATGGCCGCCCTCTCCGAATACGCCTCCTGGGGCTACTTCGACCCCGGTGCCAGCGACTACGCCGACGGCTACCAATGTCCCCCCGTCAACTGGGGCATCAACTCCGATCGCAAAAAAAGCTTCTTCACCCTCCTTAAACAAGTCACCGGTGCCTGATTTCCACAGATGTTCCACATGGAACATCACAACTTTCCCACAGTTCGCAGGCAGCGGCTTGGCGCGAGTCTCTCGATCCTGTCTGTTTTCTGTTTACCGGCAATTACGGTACCGACGACCGTTCACCGAAGTGTCATTCCTGCCGGCGCAGCCGATCCCCAAATCGGCTCCGAACATTTCAATTTCAACTGGACTCCCAACAATCGCTGCCGCACCAGCAGCGGAACGAACCCGCAGGAGTTTGCAGCCCCTTCGAATAGACAACCGGGACGGAACAATCTGGTCCTTCGCAAAACGGGAAGCGTCCAGTCAACGCCGCTCCCCGTTTTGCGATTTACGGTTTAGACGGCGAGAAACTTCACGCAGACTGGAACTGGCGCCTCGACCGGTTTGCCGACCGGAGTCAACTTTCCGGTCGAGCCGTCAATGCGGAAGACGACTAGCGAATCGGAATCTTGGTTGGCGGTGATCAGAAATTGGCCAGTCGGATCAATATTGAAGTTGCGCGGGATTTTTCCTTGGGTGGATTCGTTTCCAATCCGCGCGACTCGGCCGGTCGAGACGTCAATCGAAAAGATGGCGATCGAGTCATGCCCGCGGTTTGAACCATAGACGAACCGGCCGTTTGGATGCACCACCGTCTCGGCCGTGCTCAATCCCGGAGCCACGGGTATCGGCATCGTCGGCTCGGTGTTGATCTCGGTCAGTTTTCCGGCCTTGGCGTCCCAGTTGAGGGCGGTCAAGGTGCAGTTGATTTCATTGATGACGAACGCCCATTTAGCGTTTGGGTGGAAGGCGAAGTGGCGCGGACCGCTGGCCGGGGCTCCGACAAACTCGCTGTGCGCCATCATGGTCCCGGTCTTCGGGTCGAGCTTGTAGACGAGTACGCGATCTTTCCCAAGATCGGCCACCACTGCGTGCCGGTTGGCTTTATCGAGATTCACGGAGTGGGCATGCGGTCCGCTTTGGCGTGGCTTCAAGGGCCCGAAAGGCTCGACATGTTGATGGAAGGCGGCGCGTTTCCCGATTTTGCCATCCGCGCCGAGCGCAAAGGCGGCGACGCTGCCGCTGTTGTAGTTCGCACAAAGCACGAACCGACCGTTGGCGGTGACTTTTACGTGGCACGGGCCACTGCCGGCGCTCCCGACTTGGTTGAGCAGAGTGAGTTTGCCGGTCGCCTTGTCGATGGAGTAAGCATTGACCGAGCCAACTTTCTCACCATTGAACTCGGACAACTCGCCGACCGAATACATCAGGTTGCCCTTCGGATGCAGAGCGAGAAAGGAGGGATTCTCGGTAACCGCGGCGACTCCCATCGGCTTCAGGGCCCCGGTCGTCATGTCCATCTCAAACTGATAGATCCCCTTGCTCGCCTTCCGTGTGTATGTGCCCACGTAGACTCGAAGCGTCTTCGGCGTCTTTGCCCAGAGCGGCGTCGCCAGCATCGTCAATCCAAAATCTCTTCGTCTCACAGATCTCTCCTTAAAACATGCGCTCTTGTCGGCGCAAGGTTCCGAAACTGCCAATGTTGGCTACGGCAAACGATACCAGATATTGGTTCTCGTTGCGCGTACCGAAACTGAGCCGCCGGTATTGGAAGCTTAAACCGCAGCAATCGGAGTTGTAGGTGACTTCGGTTGTGGCGAATTGCATCTTCGCCAAGCGGAAATCGTAAACACCGGTATAGCCAGCGCTCCATCCCTGGCGTCCGGGCGCGCCGAGCCCTCCGCGGAGCAGTAGTTGGTTTGCGTTCGGACTCACGCGCGGGATTCCACGGACCTGATTGTGGCCAAATCCGAAGAACACCTGTTTTACGCGAGCGTCGGCGATGAATGAGGAGTTGGTTATCCGCTTAAATAGGGGATCCCAGTCGGTTCGCCATTCCAGGGAGGCCGTGGAAATCGGCATCATCCGGAATACCGAGATGATCGGGGAATAGTTGCGTGCTCGGTCAATAAAGCTGTAGCCGGTCAACGAGGTGGACGAAAGAAAGACGTTTCGCGCGCCATCCACCACAGCACCACCGAAAGTTGGGTCGAAATAGCGTCTCTGCATGACCTGCCAGCTCAAGACTTCCAGCACCTCTCCATTCCGTTTGGCATATAGCCGGTTGGTGAGTGAAAGGTCGGCTTCGGTGGTCGAAGTCAGAATGTCGGTTTCGTCAAAGCGTATGATCTCTCGAAAATCTCGAACTCCGGAGACATGGCGGAACCGCACAAGTGGTTCAATTACATGTTTCACTTCTGCTCCTAACCATTTGGGCCCATTGAAGATTTTCTCTAATGTTGGCATGGTTAGCTCGGCCGCGAAGTCATGGGCCTGCCGCGTGAGGGTGCGGGTAGAGGCGGCACCTGTCCTCAAATCTTTCCGATCTCCGTAGTGTGTTGCGTGAAAGGTATAGGAAGGGGAAAAGGCGAAGCCTTTCCACGGCAACGCGGCCATGACGCGAGGGGCGACGTTCAGCCGATCGGTAAACTGGCGGGTGATGAATCCCGGCTCGCGTCTCTTCAGGAACCCCGCGCTCGAGTCAAAGGAAAACCAGACGGGGACAATTTTGCCAAAAACCCTGCGCTCGCGCGAGTGAAAATTCGCTTCTGGAGTTTTCCGGATCACCACTTGGTCATCGGGCAGGGTGCTCTGGAAGAATTGGTGGCGGGAGAATTCGATGCCGAAGGTGTAGGTATCCCAGGACTTCTTAACATGTCCGTCAGAGTTCACCGCCGAGAAGATTGCTTCATTAAAGCTTTGCGTGAAGGATTGGCGGAAAAGGAATGAGGATAAATAGTTTATGTTTGTCGCTCCATTCCATCCGTTGCCGAGCGACGACCGACCGGATCCGTTAATCAAGAACCCACCCTCCTTCACCCGGGCACCGCTATCGGTTAGCCGTCCGCGATCGTTCACCCCATAAAGGTAAAAATTAAAGTCGGTTCCGATGCGCGGTTTGCCTCGGAGATTGACTTCGTGGGCGAAGCCACGCTGGGTGAACAACTGCCCGCGATACATCGCGTCATAGCTCCGACTGATCGCCCAATAGTAGCCGCCGCCGAGCATGAAGCCCCGACGGGTGCTATTGCCAAAGTTGGGAGTGAGGAAACCACTCTTACGTGGTTGTTCTTCCAGGGACTTATAAAACATAGGCGCGTAGAAAATCGGCATCCTTCGCACCTTAAAAACGGCGCGGTAAGCGATGGCCCGGTCGCCCGGGATGATATCGAATTTCGGGCCGGTCAATCGCCACCAAGGCTTGGGCAGGACGCAGTTGGTGATGAAGCCATCGTAAAGGATAAAGCGAGTTTTGATCTTTTCTGCCCAACGTCCCTGAAAAGTAAAGGGGTTCTGCGATATGAGAAGACCTGGTCGATATTCGATTTTGCCCTGCGCGTTGCCCTTAACTTCGAAGAACACCCCCGACTCGGTCTTCAGGTTGTACCTCACCTTTTCTGCCCGCATCTCCTCGGAGCTTGTGTAGTTTTTGTAGTAGACGCTTCCCCGGGCATCGACGTCACCGGTCAATTCGTTGTAGTCGATTTCGTCAGCTTTCAAGAAGACTTCGGATGTCTCCACCTCAGCCGCTCCCCGCAAGTGGTAGACCTGGCCGTCCACTTCCTGGGCTACGCCTCGGACCAGCACCTCGTCTTCGGCGGGCGCATTTTGTCGATTCCCCTTCACAGGAGCCGGACCAACCCTTGACTGAACTGGAGCTACGGGCGGCAAACGGCGGATTTGCCCGGGCTGGGCACACAAAATTTCGCTGAATAGGCTAAGGAAGATTAGCGAGACCGCCGATAGTCCGAGAGTAGAGCCGAAGGTCAGGCAGAAGTCTGAACAAAAGTCTATGAAAACGTTCGGAACAGTGCTATACTTCGTGCGAAGGCCCGTCCTCAAGCTTTTGGTGTGGGTTCGGCCCGCCAGTCGCCCGTGGGTCCGCATTTGATTCGGTTTCGTCAAACCTGCAACCGTAGCACGTCCACTTTCAGAGAGGCAATACGCTCACAAGGTCAATTATGAACTGCCTTCATTGCAACGTATCTATTCATGAAGATGAACATCGCTGTTCAAACTGCGGCCGCCGTATCGGGCACAGCTCGGCTCCGCTGTTAGCCTCCCGCTCCGGTGCGGCAGTGCGTAGCGCTGCGGCCTACAAGCTGGAGACAGTGGCAGCGACGTATGCGGAACCGGCGCCCGGCCCTCGACTTGAATCCTCGAATCCATCGGCGATTTCTTCGCTGCCTCGGCACTTGGGTCCGATGCAGAGTGCGTTGTTTGTGGTAAGAGAGGCGAGCAAGGTAATGTCGATCGATGGAACGACTGAGGTGGCCGAACCGCCTCGCCGCGCTCGGAAACCCGCAGCCAAATCCTCTTACCTGCCGTATCAGGGAGTCCTTGAGTTCGTCCCGGCCAGCGTCCCGGCGCCTCGGACGCTTCCCACCTCGGTAGAGGCTGTGATTTATTGCGATTACCCGGTAGCGACCAGGATGCACCGTTTTCTGGCCGGTTTGATGGATTTCGCTTTAGTGGTGGGTTGCATGCTGATGTTCCTCGGCGTTTTATTTTTCAGCTGTGAAGAACTTCCGTGGGCTGGGCTTGATTTGACTTCGATGGTTGCCATCGGGGTTTCGACCGGGCTACTCGGATTTCTCTACGAGGCATACTGGATTGTTGCCGGTGTTCCTTCGCCGGGAATGGAATGGGCAGGGCTTCGTCTGGTTCACTTTGATGGTCACGAACCTTCGTCGTCGGACAACGGCAAACGAATCCTAGGCGGTCTGATCAGTGTGATGGCTGCGTTTATCGGCTTAGCTTGGGCCTTTGTCGACGAAGAATGTCTGACTTGGCAGGATCACATCTCTCGCACATTTCCGACGCCGGTTCGCGCCCAGTTCGGTATTCGCCAGTAATCTGCCTACACTATCCTTATGGGCATTGTTTTCGACGAAACGAATCTTCTCGCGCAGATGGTCGGCGAGGCCGACGGAATTACGCCTGCGGAGTTAGAGGCTGCTGCGGCGCTCGCCGCTAAAGCCCTCTCCGGAGTGAAGGGACTTTCCGTTTCGGGAGTGATTGGCTTCCCTGATCTTCCGCAGCACTCCGTTGTGGCAAAAGAGATCCTGGCTTACGCGGACAAGGTTAAGGGTTCCTATGACACGGTGTGCTTAGTGGGGATCGGTGGCAGCGCGCTTGGTGCCTGGGCGCTCGACTGTGCCGCCCGCGGCCCGCACCCTGTACAAGGAGAATATTCGACGTCTAAGCCGCGTCTTGTCATCCTCGACAACGTTGATCCTGAATTCGTGCAGCTTGCGCTCGCCTCGATGAAGCCGAAGAAGACCCTGGTCGTCGTCATCGCCAAGAGTGGAGCCACCGCGGAAACCGTGGCAACATTCTTGATTGTTCGAGCGTGGCTGACCGCCGGGGCGGGAGCCAAGCTTACTAAATCCCGCATCGTCGTCGTCACGAGCGAAGCACGTGGCGATTTAAAAGTGATGGCGACCGCCGAAGGTCATCAGACGTTTCACCTGCCGGAGAACGTGGGGGGTCGATTCAGTGTGCTTTCGGCGGTTGGCCTAGTTCCGGCGGCGCTTATCGGCATTGATATTCTTGCGCTATTGAAGGGCGCGGCGAAGATGACCGCCCTAGCCTGGAAGCCTGAACTGAGGGACAACACTCCGCTTCGTGCTGCGCTACTTCACTTTTTGGCGCTGACCAAGAAAGGTAAAACGATTCAGGTTGCCTTCCCCTACGCCAATCGTCTTTGGGGAACCGCATTCTGGTTCCGTCAACTTTGGGCTGAGTCGCTCGGCAAGGCCAAGAACCGCGCGGGGGAAACGGTGCACGTAGGTCAGACTCCGATTGCCGCCCTAGGTACGACCGATCAGCATTCGCAAGTCCAGCTGTACATGGAAGGCCCCAAGGATAAGTTGTTCTCGTTCTGGACCGTGAAGAAGCCAGCCGACCCGGGCAAGATCCCCGCGGAAAAGACGGGCTTCGAGGGTTTCGATTACCTCACCGGCCAATCCCTCGCCAAGCTTTTGGACGTGGAATGCAAGTCGACGCAAGCTGCGCTAACCGAGAATCAGCGTCCGAATTGTGTATTCACTCTTGATAAGGTGGACACTGAGCATATCGGTATGTTTTTCCAGCTTCTGGAGTTCGAAACTGCGTTTGTCGGGGAAATGCTAGACATCAACGCTTTCGATCAGGAAGGGGTTGAACTTGGCAAGAAGTTTACCTTTGGCCTGATGGGTCGGAAGGGCTTCACCGATTTCAAGAAGCGCTACAGCGACTACGAAGCGCGGCGTAAGGGCTAGGCATCTACCCCATGTCTTTTGCACCCATCCCTGAGGCCTTAGCGGACTTCCGGTCCGGCAGCATGCTAATTGTTGTCGACGACGAAGATCGCGAGAACGAAGGCGACCTGACTGTCGCAGCAGAACACATCACGGCGGAGGCCATCAATTTTATGGCCGTCCACGGGCGAGGTCTTATCTGCTTGGCTCTCAGCCCGGACAAGTGTGACGCGCTCGATTTGCCGCTGATGGCGGCCTCCAACACATCGCGTTTTGGTACAGCATTCACGGTTTCTGTCGAAGCGGCGCAGGGAGTGACGACCGGTATTTCCGCCGCAGACCGCGCCCATACGATTCGCGTCGCCATCCGTCCGGATGCCAAACCCGCCGACCTTGCTCGCCCCGGTCATATCTTCCCTCTTCGCGCCCGCCCTGGAGGCGTCCTCGCCCGCGCCGGACAAACCGAAGCGGCCGTCGATCTAGCGATCCTATCCGGCCTTCAACCGGGTGGGGTGATTTGCGAAATCATGAACGAGGACGGGACGATGTCCCGGCTTCCGCAACTTACCGAGTTCGCCCAGAAGTTTAATATTCGGATTATCTCGGTCGCCGATCTCATCCGCCATCGCCTGCAAAACGAACGGTTCATGGACCGCACGGCGACCGGCACTCTCCTAACGCGTCACGGCCAGTTCACCACCTACGCCTACACCTCCACCCTCGGCGCGGGTCGTCATACGGCGCTGGTCCTGGGCGACGTTGCCAGTCAGCCCAACCCCCTCGTGCGGGTGCATGCCCATTGCGCCTACGGCAACCTGTTCCAGTCCACCACGTGCGATTGCGCACACATTGTTGATCGGTCCCTAGCGATGATTCAAGCCGAGGGGGCGGGCGTACTCGTCTACCTGCACCAGACCACGGCCGGATATCGGCAAGTTGACGGCGCGATTGTGCCGCACTCGCGCGACCCGCTGACTCACTCGACGGTCGACGGGGCTACGGTGATTCAGCACGAAGCCGGTTTGGGAGCGCAGATCCTGGCTGACTTAGGCCTCCATCGGATCCGCCTTCTGACGAATCACCCGCGCAAGGTTGTCGGACTCGAAGGGTTTGGGATCGAAATTAGCGCCCAGGTTCCGATCCCCTGATTTTCAAATCACCGCCTCAATCACCCGCGGCCCCCGCTCCCGCATCGCCGCCTCGAACTCACGCACGAACTCGCCCGCCGTCTCGACGCGCACCGCCATTACGCCCATCCCCCTAGCCAACTGGACGAAATCCAGCTCCGGCCGCCCGATATCCACCATCGCCTCCGACTGTGCCCCGAAGCCATTCGCCCCCGTCCGCCGCATCTCAATATCCAAAATCCGATATCGCCGATTCGCGAAAATCACTGTCACGACGTCCAAGCCCTCCCGCGCCATCGTCCACCAACTCTGCGGCGTATACATCCCACTCCCGTCCCCTTCCAGCACCACTACTTTTCGTCCCGGACACGCCACCGCCGCCCCTACCCCAACCGGCATCCCCTGTCCGATCGAGCCACCCGTCACCGGTAAGTAGTCAAAGCCCGCCGCCCGCGGTAAGGCGGCCAACACGGGCGGCCCCGAAGACACCATCTCATCCGATACGATAGCCCCCTCCGGCAATAACGCCGCCACAGCCTGCCCGATCGCCTCCAGTGTCAAGGGCCCGTCCGCGGGCACTGGAACCGCCTTCGGCTCCTCCCAGGCCGCCGCGCCGAGCCCCAACGAATCCACGAGCGCCTCCAGCGCGCCCGTACCGTCCTCTTCGATTCCGGCTAATTGATGCACTTGGCATCCCGACGGCACCAGGTAACTGGCCTCGTCCGGATACCCAAAAAACGAGACCGGAGCCTTCGCCTCCACTAACACCAAATCGGTCAGTCCGGCCAACTGCGCCTGGGCCGGTCCTGGAAAATATTCCATCCGTCTGGGTTGAAACCGGCCCCGCCCCGCCTCCACCCGCGCCGCATTCCGATCGATCAACACCCGCCAACCCGCCGCCGCCAACCGGGCCGCTAACGCCAAGCCCTTCCCGCGCACGGTTCCCCCGCCCAGCAGGATGCCCCAGTTCCCTGCCCTCCGCCCGATCTCGCCCACCGCCGGGACCCGAGGCCGCTCGATGGCAGGCGTGATGCCCACCGCCCCAGCCTCCGACCACGAATAGTCCGCCGCCACGATCATGTGCGCGATCCGTCCCGGGTACCGCCGCGCCGCGGCCATCACCCGCGCCGCCGTTTCTCCCATCGCCGCCGCCGACCCCAGCCGAAACACCTCCTCCGACACCGTCCGCGCAAACGCCTCGATATCCGACGTCAGCGGCGCGTCAAACGACAAATGCTTGGTCGAATGCTCGCCCACCAGACTCACAATCGGGCTCCGCGCCTTTCTCGCATTGTGGAAATTCGCCAACCCGTTTGCGAGCCCGGGACCCAGGTGCAGCAGCGTCGCCGCTGGCTTGGCCAGCATCCGGGCATAGCCATCTGCCGCTCCCGAACAGACTCCTTCGAACAGGCACAGCACCCCCCGCATCTCCGGCACGCGGTCGAGCGCCGCCACAAAATGCATCTCGGAGGTTCCGGGGTTCATGAAGCACACCTCCACGTCCCCCGCCACCAGCGTCCGCAACAAACACTCAGCGCCAGTCATCGACTTACAGCTTGACCTTACCGGTTGCCGGATCCCACGCCGCCCGGGTCTTGTGGCGCCAAGCTAAGTTACACAGGTGCGCCGCGGCCGCCGCGTAGTGCCCTTCCTCGGCGTTCTCCCGACTCGGCTTATTGTTCCGGATCGAATCGATGAACCACCAGTTGTGACTCGGCCCCTTCTCTATCGGGACGTCCTTCGCCTCCGGCCGCGGCTGCCTGGTCTCGCCGGTAAATTGAGCCAAATACTCGTCCCGCAGCTTCTTAGGGAAATTGATGCTCCCATACAACTGCGCCTTGCCGCCCTTGGATTCCGGAGTCAACGTCAACCGGTTGAATTCCACGAGCAGCGTCGCCTCATCTCCGTAAATATAGATGCCGCGCGGCGATTGACCGTTCGCTTGGTTCACATACACATCCACTACGAACCCCTCGGCATATTCCACTAAGGAGTTCATCACATCCGGCACCGTCCGTCCATCATTCCACTTATAGATGCCGCCCTGAGATACGGCCGACAGCGGCGCTTTCACCCCCATGATCTGGTGCATTTGCGTAAACTGATGTACGAATAAGTCCGCCGCCACCCCGCCCGAGTAATCCCAGAACCGCCGCCATTGAAACACGATCTTCGGGTCAAACGCCCGCTTCTTCGTCCGGCCCTGCCAGGTCGCCCAATCGATCGTCTTCTCGGACGCGTCCGAAGGCACCGGATACTGCCAGGCACCTTCGGCCGAATTCCGATGGTTCGCCATCCGGATCATATTTACCTTACCCAAGGCCCCACTCGCCACCAGTTCCTTCGCCTTCGCCGTCAGCGCCGATGTCTTCGCCTGGCTGCCGACCTGCAAAACCTTTCCGCTCCGCTTGGCCGCTGCCATAATCCGAGGCCCTTCGGCAATCGACCAAGTCATCGGCTTCTCGACGTAGACGTGCTTGCCGGCGGAAAGCGCGTCCAGGACGATCTTCTCGTGCCAATGGTCGGGCGTCGCGATCACCACGGCGTGAACGTCCTTGTTATCGAGTACCGCCCGATAGTCCTTCCCCGTCCAAATCCCTTCGCCCAACTGCTCCTTCGCCCGTTGCCGACAACCGTCGTAAAGGTCCGCCACCGCAATCCCCTTCGCCCCCGGCACCTCGGTAAATTCGTCAATCAACTGCTTGCCGCGCACCCCGCTACCAATGTAGCCGAGGTTGACGGAGTCGTTGCTCGGCTGTCCGAACAAAGTCGTCGCCGGCGAAAGCGAATAGACCACCGAAGCGGCCGAAAGAAAGGTACGTCGAGTTGTAGCCATACCCTACTAGCCTACCGCTTGCTGTATCCTTTGGTTAAGTGATCGCGCGCCGCCTGCCTCTGCTTCTGATCCCGATCGCCACCGCCGCTTTTGGCTGGTGGTGGTTCGTCAACCGTCCCGTTGCCCCGGTGGCCGTCTATGGCGTCGTCGAATCCCGCCGCATCGAAGTCGGATCTAAGATCGGCGGTCGCGTTACCGAGGTACTGGCAGAGGAAGGCACGATCGTCGACCCCGAAGCGCCGCTGGTCCGGTTCGATTTTTCTGAAGTGCGCGCCCGCCTGCGCCAGTCCGAAGCTCGGCTGGCCGAAGCCACCGCCCGCGCTGATCACCTCGCCCGCGGCCTCCGCCCCGAGGAAATCGCTCAAACAGAAGCCGCGGCCGCCCAGTCCCGTGCCTTTCTCGTCGCTGCTCAATCCGGTGCCCGCCCCCAGGAAATCGGTCAGGCCCAAGCCGATCTACGCGCCATCGAAGCCGACGTCGATACGGCCACCACCACCGCGACCCGTCTGGCTTCTCTCGCCCAATCCGGCGACATCTCCCGCCAAGCGCTCGACGATGCGACCGGCCGCCGGGATGCGCTCCGCGCTCGCTCGGAGGCCGCCCGCCAGCGCCTCGCTCTGCTCCAAGCCGGCACCCGAGCGGAGGACGTCCAAGCCGCCCAGCAACGGACCATCCAGGCGGAAAAAGTGGCCGCCGTCGCCCGACTCGGCACCCGCCCCGAAGAACTCGCCCAGGCCCGGGCCCGCGTCGACCAAGCCCAAGCCGAAGTCGCCCAGATCTCGGTCCAACTCGCCGAAGTCGAAGTCCGCTCTCCCTCGCGCGCCCGCGTCGAAACCATCTCCGTCCGCCCCGGCGATCTGATTCCCGGCGGCCGCCCGGTCGTAACGCTGCTTGAAGAATCGCAAACCTGGGTTCGGGCCTTTGTCCCGGCCACGCTGCTTTCGTTCTGGCCACTGGGGGCGAAGGTCGATGTCATCCTCGACAACGTTCCGCCCGTCTCGGGCTTCGTCCAACAGATCGCCGCCCAAGCCGAGTTCCTCCCCCGCAACGTCCAAACCCGCGACGACCGCTCCCACCAAGTCTTCGCCATCAAAATCCGCGTTCCCAACGCCTCCCTCCGCTCCGGCATGGCCGCCGAAGTCCGCCTCGCCCCCTAGCCATGCCGGTCATTGAAACGAAAGACCTCACCATCCGCTTCGGCGATTTCACCGCCGTCGACAAAGTCTCCATGTCCATCGAGCGCGGCGAAGTCTTTGGCCTCCTCGGCCCGAACGGCTCCGGCAAAACCACTATCATCAAGGCCCTCTGCGGCCTCGTCAAAATCGCCTCCGGCTCCGGCCGCCTCCTCGACCTCGACGTCCGCCAGCAGGCCGCCGAAGTCCGCCAGCGCATCGGCTACATGTCGCAGCGCTTCGGCCTTTACGAGGACCTTACCGTTTGCGAGAACATCGAGTTCTACTCCGGGGTGTACGGCCTCTCCCCCGAACGCCACGCCCGCCGCTTCGCCGACGTCGTCGCGCTCACGACCATCAGCCCCTACCTTTACCGCCGCGCCGGCCAACTCTCCGGCGGCTGGAAACAACGCCTCGCCCTCGCCTGCGCCATCATCCACTCCCCCGAAGTCGTCTTCCTTGATGAACCCACCGCCGGCATCGACCCGGTCGCCCGCCGGGCCCTCTGGGACCTCGTCTTTCTACTCTCCGGCCAAGGGGTCACCTTTCTGGTCACCACCCATTACATGGACGAAGCCGAACGCTGCGGCCGAGTCGGTTATCTCTACAACTCGAAGTTAGTCGCCCTCGGCACCGTGGACGAACTCAAGCGTCTCCCGGCGGCCAACCCGCCCGGCACCGCGCGGTTCGAAATCACTTGTCCGAACGTGATGGAGGTTCTCGCCGCCGTCCGCCTGCTGCCTTACGTGCAGGAAGCCACCATCTTCGGCCAGTCGATCCACGCCCTCGCCGACGTGTCGGCCACCGCCGCGCTGGCGGCCGCTGTCAACGTCACCCCCCGGCTGATCGAACCTTCGCTCGAAGACGTCTTCGTCACTTTGACTCATCAAATCCGGAACGCCGCATGAACCCTTTTTCCGGCACCATTCCGATGATGCGCAAGGAATTTCTTCACCTCCGCCGCGATCAGGGCACGGTGATCTTCGCACTCCTCATTCCTGTCATCCAACTCATCATTTTCGGCTTCGCGCTGAACATGAACGTCCGGCAGATCCCCACGATCGTTTACGACCAGTCCCCGTCGCAACGCAGCCGCGAACTCATCGAACGCTTCCGGGCCACCGATACTTTCGCGCTCCGCCGCCATGTCAGCTCTGACGAAGAGCTTTACCGGGAGATCCGTCAGGGGCACGCTCAAGCCGCCTTGAAGATTCCGGCCGACTACGCCGATCGCGTCCTCGAAGGCCGGGGCGCGACCGTTCAACTATTGGTCGACGGCTCGGATTCCACGGTCTCCGGCGCGGCGCTGAACGTCTTTACTGCTCTGATCTTGCTTGAAAACCAGCGGCTCTCGAACGCCGGCAAGTCGATTGTCGAAGCCCGTCCCGCCGTTCTCTTTAATCCCGCCACGCGGTCTCCGAATTTCTTCGTGCCCGGCTTGGTCGCAGTTCTCGTGCAGATTATGGTGATCCTGCTGGTGGCCCTTTCCGTCGTCCGGGAGCGGGAACGGGGCACCCTCGACCAACTCACGGTGACCCCGGCGCAGCCGCTCGGCGTGATGGTCGGCAAGATGATTCCCTACGTCGCTCTCGGGTTCCTCGAAATCTGCTGGGTTTTGCTGATTATGCGCGTCGTTTTCGCGGTCCCCATCAACGGCAGTCTCGCCACTCTGTTGATCATCGCCGTCCCGTTCCTGGTCGCTTCCTCAGGCATCGGCCTGCTCATCTCCACGAAGGCCCAATCCCAAGCCGAGGCGTTTCAAATGTCGTTCGGCACTATGCTACCGTCTATCTTTCTTTCGGGATATATCTTCCCGATCAACAACATGCCGGTACACTTCCAATACGTAAGCAAGATCATTCCGACCACTTACTACATCGATGTTACTCGCGGAGTCATCCTCCGCGGAGCCAGCCTCTCGGATGTCTGGGTCAACGGAGCCGTCCTCTCCCTCATGGCCCTCGTCACCGTCGCCCTCGCCGCCCGCCAGTTCCAACGCCAACTCAGCTAGCCCCTCGCCAATCATTCATCATCCTGTCACGTTGAGTTCTCGATAATTAGAGAATATCAATCATCTTGTATCAGGTGCCATGAAACATCTCTTCGTCCTGCTGGCCTCGGCCTGCGTTCCCGTCTTCTCCCAACCCACCGTCTCGGCCGTGCTCGACGGTGCCGCCTACACGCAAACGATCGCTCAAGGCTCGGTATTTGTAGTCAAAGGAACCGGGCTCAGCGCGGCCGGCACCGTTTCTGCCGCCGCGCCGACCTACCCCCCCACCCTGAACGGGGTCAGCCTGTCACTCACGGCCGCGGTCGGCGGAGCGGTCGTCACCCCGCCGTTGATCTACACCTATAACCTTAACGGAGTCCATCAGTTGGCTGCTCTGCTGCCTTCTCCTACGCCCCTCGGGCTCTACGATCTCCGCGTCACCAATGGCACCGCCACATCGGCGCCGATTCGCCTTGGCGTCGTCGCCCGGAAACCCGGCATCGTCACCGCCAGCGGCGATGGATCCGGCCCCGCGCAGGCGACCCTGGACGGGAAACTGATTCTTCAGCGTACCTCCAACGTAGGCAAAATCGGCGAGTTCGATTCCCGGGCGGCCCGACTCGGCGAACGCGTCGATCTCTGGGGCACCGGGCTCGGTCCCGATCTAGCCTCCGATTCCGGCGGCACCTCCGGCGATCAAACCGCTGCTGCGCAAATCCGCGTCATCATCGACGGGATCGAAGTTACGCCGGCGTACGCTGGCCGTTCGCAAGGCTATCCCGGCCTTGATCAGATCGTTTTCACCCTTCCCAACAGCACCGCGTTGAGTTGTAATGTCGATCTCCAAGTGCGCTCCGGCGGCGTGCTCAGCAACGTGGTCACCATCGCCACTGCGGTGACGGAAGGCTGCCCCGCCGGCCCCGCCCTTCGCATCAATGAAGTCGAGTCCAATGGCGGCACCCCCGGTGATTGGGTGGAGCTTTTCAACCCCGGCGCCACTCCGGTCAACCTTACCGGTTTCGTGTTTAAAGACAACGATGATAGTCGTAACTACGTCATTCCCACCGCCGCCATCCCGCCCGGCGGCTACCTTCTCCTCGAAGAAGCCGCCTTTAACTTCGGCTTAGGCACGCCGGACTCCGCCCGTCTCTTCCGGCCCGATGGCAGCCTCGCCGCATCTTACTCGTGGACGCCTCACGCCGCGACCACCTACGGCCGATGCCCCAACGGCTCCGGCGCGCTCACGACGACGACTTCGTCCACCAAAGGCGCGAGCAACGATTGCTCCATCGCCGTTAAAATTAACGAAATCGAGTCCGACAGCGGAAGCTCCGGCGACTGGGTCGAGTTCCTCAACAGCGGCACCGCGGCCGTCGACCTCTCTGGATTCACGTTCCGCGACAGCGAAGATACCCGTGCGTACACAATCCCAGCAGGAACCACCATTGCCGCGGGTGGCTATTTGGTTATAGAAGAGTCCTCGCTGGGATTTGCTCTTGACGCCGCCGACTCCGCCCGCTTGTTCGATCCCTCCGGCGGCTTGGTCGACTCCTACACTTGGACCTCGCACGCCGCAACTAGCTTTGGTCGCTGTCCCAACGGGGCCGGGCCTTTCGTAACCACCTTAGCGACGAGCAAAGGCACCGTGAACGCGTGCCCTGGCGACGTTAGCTTCCTCCCTTGGCCGGGCGCTGCCACCGTCGCGGTGGTTGGTCCGGTGGGTCTCTTCAATGGCAATCTGAGTGGGTTAGTTCACGAAGTCATCGGTTCGACCAACGTGCTTTGGGGTGCCCGCAATGGACCTGGCTCGCTCTTCCGTTTGGTCCCGAACGGAACGAACTGGGCTGCCGATACAACCAACGGCTGGGCGACGGGCAAGACACTCCGCTACCCCAATGGCACCGGCGATGTGGACGCCGAGGGCCTGACCTTTGCCGGACCGGACTCTACCGGCGGACTGTTTGTGGCGGCCGAGCGAGACAACAGCGTGAATAGTATCAGCCGGAACAGCATTCTTCGCTTCGATCCCGCCGCGCTTGGGGCGTCGCTGACGGCGACCCATGAATGGAACCTCACCGCGGATATCCCCGCCACCGGGGCCAACGTCGGCCTCGAAGCCATCACTTGGATCCCCGACAGCTTGCTTGTCGCCAGGGGCTTCTTCGATGAAAGCAAAGCCCGCGCTTATTACCCGGCGGACTACCCCAATCACGGCTCCGGACTCTTCTTTGTCGGCGTCGAAGCCACTGGGATGGTCTACGCGTATTCCCTCGACCAGGCGGGAACCAACTTCACTCGCATCGCGATGATCACCACCGGCTTGGCCGGCGTCATGGATCTTCAGTTCGACCGCGACCTGAACGATCTGTGGGCGGTCTGCGATAACGGTTGCGAGGGTCGATCGGTGGTCCTGCGCATCGACACGACCGGCAAGTTCACCGTTGCCCGGAGATTCGAGCGCCCGACCGGGATGCCGAACTTGAATAACGAGGGCTTCGCAATTGCCCCGGCCTCGCTCTGCGTCAGCAACACGAAGCCAGTCTTTTGGGCCGACGATAGTGAGACCGACGGGCAGGCAATTCGCCGCGGCACGCTGCCCTGCTCCGCGTTCTGACGCCTTTACTTCACCGGCACGGTCTCGATCGAAGGAAGCATGGCCTCCCATGCCGCCTCGAGCGCGGCTCGGTCGCTCGTCCCTGACTTGCCGACAATGTCAATTTTCGGCTTCGTTCCCTCTCGACCAACCCCCGCGAAATGCCACGTAAATCGCACCTGCGGCTCCTTACCGGGCAACCCAATCGTAATCCAAATCTCTCGCCCAGCCATCCCTGCCACCGTCCGGTTGCGCTCCCGGAGAACAGCAAAGCTCCCGCCCGCCAACCCCGCAAAGCCCCGCTCCTCGTCAACATCCATAAACGTCTTCGTATCCGGCGAGGTCACCGTCTGCGTCGAAAACTCCACCCGCACGCTATTCCCAATCCCCTTCCACACCATCCGCACCGACTCACTCAGCGATGGCCCCATCCGAATCGCTCCCGGTCCGATACAAAACCCCGCCGCCGTGCCCTCCACATAGGCCGCCAGCACATCGCCGGACAACCGCTCCGCCACCGCCTCCTTCCCCTCCGGCGCATCCCGGACAATCGTCACCGCCGTCTCCCCCCGCACCTGCCTCGCCTCCAAAATCAAGTCCGATGCCTGCCGGTACCAAACGGCTTCCACCCCGCTCGCCATCGTCGGACGCGACACCACCTTCTCCCCCAACTCCGCCATCCGCAACGCCCACGCCCCCAACTGCGCCGCTTCGACGCGCACCCCGTAGATCCTCTGGCTCCGGCTCGCCGCCTTCACCGCCTCCGGCACGCCCACCCGAAATCGCCCAATCGCTTCTTTCTTCAGTTCCACTTTTTTAGCTCCCGCGCATCCTGCCAACCCTGCCAACAACAAACACCACCCGGCCCACTTCATTTACCCTTCCGCTGCTCGTGATACCGTTGCTTCACCATCGCCGTCACCGCCTCAATCGCCCACGCCTGCACCGCCTTGTCCTCATATGCCGGTTGGTGTTCCGCCTCCAACCGAACATCCCCCGGCTTCGGCCGCTCCGCCGTCTCCAGCGCCGCCCCCGAACTCCACGGCACCGTACCATCTCCAATCTCGGCCGGATCCTGCAACACCGCCTGCCAATCCTTACCCGCCGCATCAGTGAAGAATCCGCGGAAGCCCTGGTTCGGGTACGGTTCGCTACGGACCCAGTTACTCTCCACGCGCATCTCGATCACCGATACCGATTTGTGCCCAATCCCCGTCATCGTCAAGGTATGCGGATGCTGTTTGGGAACTCCGCCCTTCGGACACAGTTCATCGTGCAGCGTCTCCGCCAACTTCAGATTCTGTAAGTACATGTCCCAGGCCTTATCCAGCTCTGAGCTCATCGCATCATGCGCATCGCCACCCTCGGGAGACAATTTCTCCGGATTCAATAACTCCGGATCCACCAATCCCCAGTAAATATTCTGACTCGGGTTCTCACCCTTTTTGGGATGGACAATCGCCTTGATTCGATAGATCTCCGCGTACGGGTCCCCGTTCTCCGGCAGCTTCTTCACCGCATTTCCGTCAACGGTTACGGTCAGCCATTCGCTTTCCTGATTCGTCGTCTGGTACACCTTGTTGGGCATCAGTTGCAGGCCCCCGGGAATGTTCCCCAAAACCGCCGTCACCTTTGGACCATCATTGCCCAACGCCCGCTGCACCAGCCCCAAAGAGTTAAACCCTTCAAACCCCGCCTTCATCCTCCAATACGCCCCCGGTGCCCCGGTCACCGGCTGCACGCCGTGAATGATCCCCGCGACCTTCCCCTGCGCCCCCGAAATCTCGCTCGCCGTCCGCGTCACCAGGCCCCCCATCGAATGCGAAATCAGAATTACCTTTTCGCATAAACCGGTCACCTTCCGCGACTCTTCAATAATCGCGTCGATCCGCTTCGCTAAGTAAGTCCCCGCGTTCTTCACATCGTCCGACCAGTTGTAACCCACCGCGTAAACCGGCAGCACAAAGTACTTGCTCAACAGCCCCCAATCATGCTCCCGCAAAACCTTCAGGAACTTATGGTAATCTTCCATGATTCCCCGAAAGCCATCTCCCGGCGGGCTATCTTCGTCCACCTCCAAATAGTTCGGATCGAACGATTGATCCGGCGTCCCCACCAGCAGACTCCGCCGCCGCGCCCCGTCCGAACACGCGAAAATCAGATTCGAAAGCATCCACCCGGTGTCCGTGCTCCACCGCAAGTTCGGCAGTTCATCGGCGTCCTCCCCCTTGCCGTCCGTCCCCGGCCGCCGCAAGTGCGTCCCCATGATTCCCGGCACAAACACCAGCGGAATCGCCTCCCGCCGTACTTCAATCTCGTGCTTTTCCGTCGTCTCCAGCCCCGCCAGAAACTCATCCACCTTGTTCCAATCAACCGTGTGCTTCTTGGCCATGGTCTTACGGCTTCGCCGCGTCCCCGTTGATCTTCGCTAACGCTGCCGCCACCTCCCGCCCCGCGCCATTCTTTTCCCACCATACTCGCGCTTCCGCTACCGACGCAAACCCCGGATAAACCCGCTTCACCCACTTGTCCGCAAACGCCTTCCCGTCCACCGTCCCGGCCTCATCGCCTAAAATCCCCAACAACGCCGGAAACGTGGCAGCCGAATACTCCACCCGGATCTCAATCGGGTTTGAAAGAACCGTCTCGTTGTCGTCCGTCAAATCCGTCACCTGAAGCCGATTTAACCCCGGCACGAAATGCTCTGGCCAACGCTTCCCCGCGTCGTACTCAAAGGCGTGCTTACCACCCGCTTCCAGAACAATCGTCTCGGCGTCCTCGATCGACCAGCGAACTTTTCCCTCGCCCGCGTACCGCATGATCTTGCCGAAGGCGACCTGCATCGCCCCAATCTTGATCTGCACCTCCCAAGTCCGTTTCGGATCGGAAAACTCCATCCGCTTTCCAGATCCGTTGGTGTAGCGGACCCCGATCGGTATGGCTCCCCCCAATGAAAACACCCGTGTTGGTGCCGCCAATTCAATGGTCTTCTTGGCGGCCGCGGCCCCTTGCACTCGGTCACTCATCACACAACCTCCCAGAATTATCGGTAGCACCACGGCCCAGGCGGACCTCACAAGATCCCTCGCAGGATTTTCTTCTCGCCCGGCGTGAAGGCGTTCACGCTGCCCGTCGGATCCATCAAGCCCGCGCCAGCCGTATGATCCCCGGGCCCAAAGACGTCTTTCTTAAATTGGTTCTTCGTCTCGTGGCCCGCCTCGTGCGTTACCACCACTTGCGTACGCGCCGCCGACATCCCCGCCGTTACGTACGCCCGATTTCCGACCGAAACTCCCTGACCACGAATCCAGCGCGCGTCAGGATGGATGTTACGGCCCTCCACATTGATCCGCAGCCCCGGAAACGCCGTCCATTCGGCCGTAGTCGCATCCGCGCCCGAGTCCGCCGAGTACTTCGGATGCTCCAATTCTATCGACACCAGCGAATTGACCGGCACGGCGGCGTCCGGCGCCCAACTGGCAATTCCGGCATCGTAAACCCCGATGATCCGGTCGCGCCAAGCGTTGGCCTTCGCCTGAACCGCCGCCAAGCCGGCAACCCGCGCCGGTCCCGCCGGCCCATTCGCCGCCGCAGTCTCGGCCGCCGTGGGCGTCTCCGCCGCCGTCTTCACCTGATGGGTCGCCCAGTTCACTTGCGCCTGCGTCGCATGGTCCCACAGCCCGATGTACTTCACGGTAAACGCCGCCGCCACGGCCGTTACCGCGCCCAACTCGTACTCCACAAAACTGTCCGCCGTATAGAAGGGCTGGATCAACGCTACCGTACCCTGCGTCGAAACATCGGTCTGGCCAGCCATCTCGAACGGCTCCAGACGCACCTTGCGGAAAACTGTCGTCTGCGGAGATTCCTGACTTAAACCCCCAATTACAGCCTTAACCTTGTAGGTGTTCCCCCCCACGCCCGAAGGCAGGAAGAAGATCGCGGCCAACCCTTGAGCTGCCGCTGTGCCCGTTTTGGCCAGCGCCGACGTCTTAAAACCATCGGGAGAAGTCGCCGCGGAGTTTGGATGGGCGGCCCAATACAATGCCGTCGCATCTCCGGTCTTCCCCAGCGTTTTCGGCGCGGCATAAACGAAAGACGCCGCGGCGGTCGTATTCGACCCGCCAGCAGTGAATGTGTAAGTCACTTCAAGTTCCACCGGCGTCAGCGCTCCGCCTCCGGCCTTCTTCGTCAGAAACACCTTGGTCGTCACAAGCACCTTGCCGTCCGGATCATTCAGCACAATCCGGTTGTTCGGAGCGACCATCGCCAACTCGATCTTCTCCACTTCAACTTTCGTATCTTTGGAGTCTCGTAACCGCCCATTCGCCCACTGGATCCGCACCGTATACGGCGACCCCGCCGGACCGATAAACTTCCCATCGGAAGCCTTCCCGTCCCATGCGATCAACTTCCCGTTCCCGGTGGCAAGCTCCGCCGCCGTTAAATCCCGCTCAAACAGAACCACATTCGGAGTCTTTTTGCTCACTAGGGATAGCGTCGCCGTCTCTCCCTCCAGGTCCTGGCAATCATACTTCACCGCCAAACTCTCCGCGCCAGGAGCAAACACCGCATCCACACTCCGCATCACCAGCCGCGGCGTCTTCGGCGGCTTCGGCTTCGGAGTGGGAACCGGCACCGGCAAAGGAAATGGCGTTGCCGCCCCCAGAAGCTTATCCACTTCGTCGTAGAACTTCGGAAAACGAACCTCGCATGCCCCACCGGGAATCGGCTCGATCCGCACACAACCTTTGTCCCCTAACGCCCCCGTCCTCGGCCCGTTCGTCAACTTACTATCGAACGGCGCATTCGGAAACGGCTTGGCTTCCCGCTTCGGCCACCACGGCCGCGTCTCCAGGTAAGACTTCTCGGCCAAACAAAACTCAATAAATGTAACCGTAACCTGCGGCGGAGGCGGCTTCACGCCTTCGCAAGGCGACTTAATCGTCAAGCGATGATAGAACCGGCATCCGAACGTATCCAGCGTGTCGCCAAACTTACGCCGTAAAGCCTGCGGATTCCGTCGCTTATCCCCGTCGGACCAGAACCGCGTCCGACATCCCGCCGTCCCCTCATTCACCCGTGGACAAGGCCACTTCGCCGAAGGCGGTGTCCCCGGTCGAAACAGCAGGATCATTACGCGTCGATTGACGCGATTCTCCCGGTCCCGCTCCGGATGATTCTGCGACTTATTCAACTCCTGACTCTCTACCTGCGAGAACACCATCGTCGGGTTGAACTCGCTACATCCCTGATAGTCGCCCTTCCCCCCCGCGTCCACACCCTGCCCCAGAAACTCCGTCTTCGCCAACTTCATCGGACACAGGGAATCCATGTAGGCAGCGAATAACTTCTCCCGCGTCTTCGCCCCCGCATCGCCGTCCACCGTCAGCCCCCCGGCCTTGGTCTGAAACGCCTTCACCGCCGCCTTGGTCTTCGGCCCGCTCACCCCGTCCACCAGACCCGGATCATGCCCCAGCGCCTTCACCATATGCTGGATCGAACTCGTTCCCCAACCTTCGGCGTTCCCCCCGGCTTTGCGCAGTTGTTCCCAGCGGGCCACATCCCGAATCAGCACCGCATACACCGACTCCGCCCGGTTCCCGCTCAACTGTTTGTTGAAGACATCATCACCCACCGGATCCGCGTGCCCAAACACCGTCAACGGAGCCTTCGGATGCTTCTTCAATAGAGCCGCAAGTTCATCGAACTCCTTCTTCGTCTCCGGAAGCAGAAACGACGATGCAAAGGCAAACCTCACATCCTCCAACTTCCAGCACCCCACCGGAACCAACTCCATCCGAATCGTGTTCTTACCCTTCCCCGCCGTCGAAGGAGAAGCCAGCACGGGCAGCAAATCCCCCGCCGGGTGATCCGCGCTCAGCCCGCCGATAATGTCGACTGCATCCTCATTGGCCATCGGTAGTTATACGCGGATTCCTTCCGCACATCCCATCACCACTCGCTTCCCACCCTGCCAGTATACTCAAGAAGTCCATGCACCCTCTCCTCTCCCCGAACGCTCTCATCGCTTTTCTCGCCGCCGCGGGCATCACCGCACATCTCGTTACCGGCTCCCCCGGGCCGCTCTGGACCGTCCTCGCGCTCGGCGGCATTCCCCTTCTCTGGGAGCTTCTCAAGAAACTCTTCGCGCTCGATTTCGGATCCGACTTACTCGCCGGCATGTCTATTGTTACTTCGATCTTACTGGAGCAGTATCTGGTCGGCTCCATTGTGGTCCTGATGCTATCCGGCGGCGCGGCCCTCGAAGACTACGCCATGCAGCGAGCCTCCGCTGTCCTCGCAGCCCTCGTCAAGCGTATGCCCCGCGTCGCTCACCGCCGCCTTGGACCCGATCTAGTCGATATTCCTCTTGACCGAGTTGCCCTCGGTGATGTGCTCGTCGTCTTCCCCCACGAGACCTGCCCGGTCGACGGCTCCGTCCTCGATGGCCGCAGCACGATGGACGAATCCTTTCTCACCGGCGAACCGTTCCGCATCGGAAAGCTCCCCGGTGCCTCGGTGATCTCCGGAGCGATTAACGGCGACGCCGTCCTCGAAATCAGAGCGGCCAAACTTCCCATCGATTCACGCTACGCCCAGATCATGAAAGTAATGCAGCAGGCCGAGGAGTCTCGCCCCGCTATGCGCCGTCTCGCCGACCGCCTCGGCAGTTGGTACACGCCCCTGGCCCTAGCCGTCGCCGGCCTCGGCTGGCTTCTCAGTGGCGACCCCAGCCGTTTCCTCGCCGTCCTCGTCATCGCTACGCCCTGCCCTCTGCTCATCGCGATCCCCGTCGCCATTCTAGGCGCCATCTCGCTGGCCGCTCGCCGCGCCATCATCATCAAGGATCCCGCCCTGCTCGAACGCATTGATACCTGCCGCACCTTCATCTTCGATAAGACGGGGACACTCACCTACGGCCGCCCCAATCTTACGGAGATCATCACCGCCCCCGGCGTGGACCGCCGCCAAGTCCTCGCCTACGCCGCCAGCCTAGAACAGTTCTCGAAACACCCACTCGCTGGCGCGGTCCTCAGCGCCGCCGAGTCAGAGGGCGTTCCGCTGGCTCCCATCCTCGACGTCAGCGAGAAGCCCGGCCAAGGCCTCACCGGCCACGTTGGCCCCCTGCTTATCGCCATCACCGGCCGCGCCAAAGTCGACCTACCCGACCTTCCTCCCACTGCCCCGGGCATGGAAGCCATCCTCCTCGCCGATGGCAAGTTCTTCGCCGCGCTGCGCTTCCAGGACGCCCCCCGCGCCGAATCCCACCCGTTCATCGAACACCTGAAACCCCGCCACGGCGTGACCAAAATCATACTGCTCTCCGGCGACCGCGAAGCCGAAGTCCGCTACCTCGCCGCGCAAGTCGGCATTACGGAAGTGCTTTATAGCAAAAGCCCGGAAGAGAAGGTCGCCATCGTCCGCGCCGAAACCGCCTTGGCCCCGACGCTCTTCGTCGGAGACGGCATCAACGACGCCCCCGCCATGCAGGCGGCCACCGTAGGCATCGCCTTCGGCCAGCACAGCGACGTGACGGCCGAGGCGGCCGGTGCCGTCGTGCTGGAAACCTCGCTGCAGAAGGTCGACGAGTTGATCCACATCGGCCAGCGTCTGCGCCGCATCGCGCTGCAATGCGCTGTGGGCGGCATGGCTCTGAGTCTCATCGGCATGCTCGCCGCCGCAGCCGGGTACCTACCGCCGGTGGCTGGCGCCATCGCCCAGGAATTCATCGACCTGGTCGCCGTTCTCAACGCTCTCCGGATGGCTTTACCACCCGGAGAGCTCAGCGACATCAACCACGCTTAGAAGAGGAGCTTCATGACCAACACCACGGTCCTCGTGCCGTTGTTCTGCGCCGGGTTCAACTGGCCAAACCGCGGATCCGTGACGTTCGTGCTGGCCAACTGTCCAAAATAAGCATAGTCAAACGCATTCTGGAAGTCCGCTCGAATCTGCCACTTCACCCGTTCAAAGAACTGGAACTCTTTGTATGCCGAAATCTCCCAGCTCTCCAAATGCGGGCTTCGCACGTCCGGGAACCGCGTGGGGAAGTCCCGCAGCGTAAATGGAGCTTGCGCCGACCGCGGAAATAACGTCGTGTCAAAGTACTTATCAAAGAACGGATTGAAACTCGACCGACCCGCCGTCACCGCCAAACTATCCCGCTGCGAACCACTCAATTGCGCACTCCGCGCCGCCAGCGGACCGGCGTTCGGGAAGTCAAACGGCACCCCGCTCCGAGTCATATATTGGACGTTCAAGCCCCACCCGCCGAGGACCGCCTGCGTCACCCCGTGCGCCCCACTCATGAACTTTCGGCCCTTGCCGAACGGCAACTCATAGGCCACCAGGGCGGTAAACGTGTGCGGAATATCGAAATTCAGTAGGCGCTGTTCGAGGCCGGAGCCTAGGAGGTTCGTCACGTTCACATCTTGCGCGTTCAAGATCGAAACCCGTTCGAGCGTCTTCGACCACGTGTAGGACAGCGTCGAAGCCAACCCGTTGGCGAACCGGCGCGACGCCCGCGACTGCAGCGAATGGTAGCTCTGGCTTCCCACCGGTACATTGGTCAACGTCACTTGGCTAAAGTGCGGATACGGGTTCAGCAACGCCGACCGCGGCACCGTGGCACCGTTGATGGCCGAGCCCGGCAACAACCCAGCCAGCGGATTGGGCACCTGTCCGTTAAAGAACGCTGGGCGCTCTCCCACCGGCAACCGCGTCAAATCGGTGCCCGGAATAAAGTTCTGCGCCAGATTCACCGGTAACTTCTTCGACAAATTGCCCGAGTAACTTACGTCAGTCAACCAAGTATTCCCAATCGTGCGTTGAAAACCGGCCGAAAACTGCTGGGAATAAGGCATCGGGCGGTCCAGGTATTGCGCCGCCACGCCCAACCCTAAGTTTGTCGACAAGCCTTGGCTCGAACCGATTGGTTGTAAGAGGCCGCTCGGAAACAAGGCCTGAGGGAACGGATCGTTCAGAAAACTCGCTGGCGTCAGGTTGTTATCCGTGCTTGCAATCACCGTCGTCGGCTGGCTGAACCCCGTATCCGGCCCCGCCGCGTTCTGCCCCAGATAGCTCAACCCGTAGCCTCCGCGAAACACCCATTTCGGCAAGAACTGCCATGCCAGTCCAATGCGGGGTTGCCAATTGTTCAGATCCCGCGTGAACGCCTCCCGCGCCGCGCCGCTCGTGCCGGCGTAGAGCAATCCGCCCTTCAGCGTTAATCCGTTCACCCGGCTTTGCAGCGGGCTCGCCTGGTCGGAAGCAAAGCCTCGCACCTGGCGATTGAAGCGCTCGACGATCGGACTTTCATAGTCCCACCGGAGACCGAAGTTCAAGGTCAGCGTCTTCGTGATCTTCCAATCATCTTGGAAGAAGAACGCCGCGTAGTCGTTTCGATACGCCGGCCACACGTTCTTCTCCACATTCCCCGACGTGATCGCCCCGACGAGGAAAGTAGCCAACTCATTCCCGCTCGTCGCGTCGGCCTGCTGCGCGTTGCGCTGGGTCCAGTTCCGTCCAAAGTTGAACGTGCCGCTGGAGGCGCCGGGGTTATGGGTATTCGCGTTGTACCGTCGCAACTCCGCCCCCATCTTCCATGTCTGCCGTCCGCGAATCACCGTCAGATTCGGCTGTACGGAGTAGGTATCGGTCGCTTCGTAATTCGCCGTCCGCGTCGAACCGAGCGGCGAGATATTATTCCCTGTAAAGTTAAAACGCGGAAACTGGCGCACATCGAACTGGCTCACCAACCGTTCCGGCAGGCCCAACTCGGTCGGATTAAAGTCCCGGCCGAAGATATTCCCTGAGAACCCTTCGTACCGCGCCAAGCCGCCGCGCAGGTTGAACACCATGGAAGGGCTCAGGGTATAGGTCCAGTCCGCCCCCCAGTTCCGCGATATCCGCGTCGACGGAGCTTCCGTCGATGGCTCCGCCGCGTTCGTTCCCCACTGCACGCGCGCAAAATTGTTCCACGGCGTCTGCCCATACCGGAAGCTCACTCGGCTCCGGTCCGACGCCGACCAGTCCATCTTGCCTAGCCACTGGTCGTAATCATTCCGGGAGCTGTTCACGAACAGGTAGTTGTTTTGTCCGTCGGGGCTCTCGCTGATCCGATTCGGTGCTGGATAAAAGTCGATCGTCTTTGCCGCCACCGGGTTGATCCGGTTCCGCGGAATCGCGTTCCCCGCAAACGGGACGCGCGGCGAAGTCAAGGGATCGAAAATCGCTATCTGCTGGTTTGCGTTCGTCACCAGCCGGGAGAAATCACCGGTTTTTTGTGCAGCCGTCGGCACGGTCCAGAGCTGCGTCTGCGGATTTCGCTCCCGCAACCCTTCCAGCGACAACATCCAGAACAGCTTGTTTTTGCCGTTGAACATCTTCGGAACGAGGACGGGTCCATCCACTCGAAAGCCGAACGTGTTGTTCTTGTAAGCTGGCTTCCGGATCCCCACTGAGTTCCGTGAATAGCCGTTTGAGACCAACTTCTCGTTCTTGAAGAATTCAAAAAGTTCCCCGTGAAACTGGTTCGTTCCGCTTCGGATATTAATCGAGGTCGTCCCTCCGCCTACCCGGCCGTACTGGGCGTCGTAAGTATTGGTAATCACGTTCACTTCTTCGATCGCCTGCAAGGCGGGCGCAAAGGAAGCCCCCCGGTTCCCACGGGTGGAAGTCAGGCCATCGAGCAAGACTTCGTTTTCTCCGCTCCGTCCGCCGTTGATCGAAACACTGTTCATGTTGCCGAAGGCGTAGAGTTCGAAGTTGCCCCAGTAGTTACTCGTCTTCGTCACGCCGGGCAGGGTGTACTGGAATTGAAACAGGTTTCGTCCCGCCGTCGACATATCGGCGATCAGCTTCTGATCAATCGTTCCCGATCGAACCGCCGTTTCCGTCTGCAGCAAAGGGGACGCGGCGGTGACGGTCACCCGCTCCGATAGCGAACCTACCTGCATCTGCACATTCAGATTCACGCGGTCCACCGCGCTCAATTGAAGCCCTTCCCGGAGTAACGGCCGAAAGCCGTCTTTCTCAAACCGGATCGCATACGCACCCGGCGGCAGGAAAGGGGTCACGTACCGACCGGACTCGTTGGTCACGGCTGCATACTCGACCTTTCTATCCACGCTTTGCGCCGTAACACGCACGCCCGGGATCGACGCGCCCGACGCATCATTTACGTCTCCGGAAATCACTGCCCGAAACTCCTGGGCGTAAGCAGCCGTCGTCAATAACAGCAATCGAAGTAGAGCTCGCATGAAGAGACAATATCAAATGCGAGTTACGATTTGTTGACTAGTACTCGTACCAAGCAGAATGGGCCGACCAGCCGTGACAAGACAAGCATTCGGTAGACGTCCATTCCTGAATGCAAGCCGGACAAACGCCGCCGGTATCGAACGTATGCCACGCGTGTCCACACGTGCACGTCCAGGTATCGGAAGCCTGCGGCTCCCAAGTGCACAAAGGGCAGCGAATCTTTGGGCCCGTTAAGCCCGTGTACTGGCCCTGCTCGATCTCGGTAATTGTGGGCTTCCCCATGTCCTTTAGATGCCCGGCACGACACCGAGGTTACAAAATGGCGAGTGGACGCATCGGTGCCCCTGTCGCCCCCTCCAACTTCAACGGCGCGCCGACAAACAGGAACTCTTTCACCCCCGCCTCCGCCAACTCTTCGAGCTGGAGCGCCTCAATGAGATGGATCCCCTTTTCGAAGAGTAAATGAACGTGCACCGGCATATCCGCCGCCGGAACCTTTTCAAACGCCACCGTATCCGACCCCACCGCCACCGGTTTCCGTTCGCTCAGCCACTTCGCCCCAGCCAGCCCCGGCCCTGGACCGGTTACCGCACCACTGACGGCGTTAATGTAACGCCGCGCGTCCCGCCAATACCGCCCCCAACCCGTCCGTAGCAAGACGACGTCCCCTTCCCGAATCTCCACCCCGCGGGCCTCCAACATCGCTGGCGTAATCTCCACATCCTCTGCTAATGGCCCCGCCTGCGCAAAATCAAGCAAAACCCCGCGCCGCACGAGCGGAGTAATCCCGGCGGCCGTATGGACACTCAAGCCTGCCTGATAGCTCTGATTACCGTCCACCGGCACGCCGCCGTGCAAAGTTCCGCCGCACGAAAAATGCCCAAATCCGTCGATGTGCGTCCCCACGTGCGACCCCATCGCAATTGCGTCCGCCGCCGAACTGTGGCCCGCTGGGGTTAACATATCCCCGTGTTGCTTCGTTAAGCCAAACAAATAGGGCGGATGCGACGGATGATGCGGCATTCCGACAAAATACGGCTGCGCCAAGTCGAACACCCGCGCCCCTTGCGCCGCCTCCCATATCTTCAATGCTTTGCCCCCGCCATCTCGGGCAGAAAGTAGAATACCGCCCCCATAATCACGTAGACGGCGAGTAACTGTACCCCTTCCATCCAGTTACTCTCCCCATCGTTGGCAATCTGTCCTGTGATGAAGACGCTAGCCGTGACCGCCAACACCTCAGCCGGGCTGAAAACCAAATTCATCGGGTGCGGCCCGACCCAGTAGCTCGCGATGACGAGCACCGGAGCAACGAATAGCGCAACCTGAATACTCGATCCCACCGCAATGCCTACCGACAGATCCATCCGATTCTTCATTGCCATGATTACCGCCGTCGAGTGCTCGGCCGCGTTGCCGATAATCGCCACCACAATCACACCGACGAACACGCCGGTCATGCCGAACGAATGCGCCGCCGCTTCCACGCTGCCCACCAAAATCTCCGAAATCCACGCAATCATCGCCGTTGCCCCGGCCAACACGGCCATCGACTTCCCCTTCGACCACGAGACGGTTTCCCCCCCGTGCGCCTGTCCGCCTTCCCCGCCGAACAGAGCCTTGTGCGTGATCAAGGCGAAGACCAGACTCAGGCCGTACACGATCAGCATCACGATCGAAATTTCCAGGCTCAACGCCCCCTCCACCAGCGGCGAAGCCGGGGTCGCCAAGTGATGAAACGCGGCCGGCATCACGAGCGAAATGGCCGCCAACATCAGCATCGTGGCCTGATTGTTCGCCGCCACTTGATTAAACCGCTGCGCCTTGAACTTCACCCCGCCCGCCACCATCGACAGGCCCATCACCAACAGGACATTCCCAATAATCGACCCTGTCAACGACGCCTTTACGACGTCATGTAAGCCCTTCTGCAACGCCACCAACGCAATGATCAACTCCGCCGCGTTGCCGAACGTGGCATTCAGCAGAGCCCCTACGCCCTCACTCGTATGCGTCGCCAAGTTTTCGGTCGCCTTCCCCATCCATCCCGCGAGCGGCAGGATAGACAGGCAAGCGGTCACAAAAATCAACGTCGAACTCTCCGGCGATAGGAAGCGCAGATACAACGTCACCGGTATAAAAACCAGTAGCCAATTCATGGACGGCTTCAGCAAGGAACTCATTGAATTTTTATGGCAGGCACCGGCACCGATTTCACCGGTTCAAACAAGCCAAAGCTAAATATCGCCTTTGACGAGGCGATGGCCACATACTGCTTGCCGTCCGCCGAATAGATGATTGGCGACGCGTAAACATCGTCCCCTGTTTGATAATGCCACAGATGCTTCCCCGTCTTCCCATCGACGGCGACCAAGTGTCCATCGTCGTCCCCGACAAAAATCACCCCTGTCTTGGTTCCGACGGCCCCGGCCCACATGTTTCCCTTGCCCGTCATCGGATACTCCCACACCTTCTGCCCGGTCAGCGGATTGAACGCCCGCAGGAAAAACTGCCCCGCGTCCTTTGGCTTTGGCCCGGCCCCGCCTCCCGCGAAGCTTTTCATTGGCTCGGGTTTCTGCTCGGAGCTCGTATAGACGTCGCACTGCTCGAGGGTCACCACCGCCAGCAGCCCAGTGGCCGGGTTGTAGGATTGGCTCATCCAATTGGTCGCCCCGCGCACCCCCGGGCAAACCCGATTTCCGTTGGGCGTCGGATCTTTACCGTTCACTTTCAGCGGTCTGCCTTTTGCGTCAATCCCAGTGGACCAATCCAACTTATCGATTAACTTACTCGCCTTCAGATACTCGCCCGTGACACGGTCCAGCACATATAAGTACCCGTTGCGATTGGCATGAAACACCAGCTTCCGCAACTTGCCTTCGTAAGGCAAGTCGACCAGCACCGGCCAGGATTGCGCGTCCCAGTCGTGGGTATCCTGCGGCGTAAACTGGAAATACCATTTCATTTTCCCGGTCGTCGCATCCAGAGCGAGCAAAGAACAGGAGTACAGATTGTCGCCCTTCCGGTCTCCATCGTAGAAGTCGGGCCACGGGTTCCCCGTTGTCCAATAGAGGGTGTTCAAGGCCGGGTCAAAGGTTCCGGAAAGCCAAGTCGCCCCGCCGCCCCATTCGACATACTCGCCCCAGGTCTCGGCGCCTTTCTCTCCCTTCGCCGGCACGGTGTAGGTCTTCCATTTCTGCTCGCCGGTTTCGGCGTCGAGCGCCGTGACCGCCCCTCGCATCCCCAAGTCCCCTCCGCCATTTCCCACAATTATCAATCCGTTGATTGCGAGCGGAGCCGACGACGCAAACTCGCCCTTCTTGATGTCTCCATACTGCTTCCTCCAAATCAACCCGCCCGTTCGCCGGTCTAACGCCACCAAATGGACGTCCACCGTCGAAAAGTAAATTTTGTCCCCCAGAATCGCCGCCCCTCGATTTGCCGCGTCCTTTTTCTGTGCCTTTAGATCGGTATACTTCCAGATCAATCGCCCCGACCGGGCATCGAGCGCATAGACCTCATTCGAATTCGTGAAGTACATTACGCCGTCGTGCACAATCGGCCTCGTTCGCAGTCCGCTCGCACCCGGCACCGTGTAACTCCACTTCGCCGTCATATTCGCGGCGTTTTCCGGGGTTACCTGGTCCAGCGAACTCAGCCCCAGCGCCTGGTAGTCTCCCGCGTAGGTCAGCCAGTCTTTCCCGGGCCCTTTCACGATATCTTCGTACTTCACTTGGGCGTTCACACCAAGCGCAACCACCATCGCCAACATCAATTTCTTCATTGTTTAGCCGCCATTGCGGGAGCGCCCGCCGCCTGCTGGGCCAAAAACGCCACCAGGTTATCCATCTCCGTCTTCGAAAGCTTCTTCGCGTAATCCACCGGCATCATCGTCGCCTCCCGCAGCGTCATCGTCTCCACATCGCCGACGTTCAGAAGGCGTAGTGACCCGTTACCCAACTGCACCTGAATCGAGTAGTTCGTCCGATTCTTTACGACGCCCCGCACCCGCTCGCCCGATCGGAGGACGAGATCGATTCCCTGGTAGCCTTCGGCGATCGCGTCATCCGGGTCCACCACCGCCTTTCGAATCTTCGGCAGCGGCAGCCGCAGCCCGGCATTCGAAAGATCCGGGCCCAACTTTCCACCCTTCCCTTGCAGCGTATGGCAGCTCGCGCAACCATTCGCCGCGTAAACCGCCTTTCCGGCTGCCGCGTCCCCCGGCGCCTTCATCTCAAACGCCGGCGTCGTCAGGCTGCGCACGTACGCGACCAACCGCCAGCCCTCATCGACGGAAGCGTTCGCCCCCGGCATCAACCCCTGACCCTTCTGGATCAGCTTATACATGTCCTCGTCACCCAGCGGATGCCAGACGCCTCGATCCTGCAGATTCGGCCCTCGGCCTCCTCCGCCCTCGGGCCCGTGGCAGCCCGCGCAACCGGTCGAAAACTGTTGCCGACCGGCCTCGATCGCGGCCAAGTCCCCGATAAAAGGGTGCTTGGCCTTCTCCCCGTCTTTCGTCTCATGTTGCGCCCATGCCGCGAAGCATAGGACCGGGGTTAGCCAGAGCAGTCGAAGTAGCATCTCGCTACAAATTATATGCTGTCTACTCGTCGAACCGTAACCGGCAGATCAACAACTCGCGTTCGTAGATCATTTCTGGTGGCAAATGGTCATGCAACTGAATAAACAGCTCCTCATGGCCAATCACTTCGGAGATCCAATCGGAACCCTTAAAGCTCTGCAGCTCTTCGAATTTCTCGCGGGGGAAATCGAGCCCCTTCCATTCGATATCCTCGAAACGCGGCATCCATCCGATCGGCGTCTCGCGGGCCAACGCCCGCACCCGGCTCCGGTCCACGATCCATTTCAAAATCCGCATGTTCTCGCTAAAGCCAGGCCAAAGGAACTTGCCCGCGATATCCTTGCGGAACCAGTTCACGTGGAAGATACGCGGCGTCTCACTCAGGTTCCGCTGCATTTTGAGCCAATGCCGGAAGTAATCCCCCATGTGGTAGCCGCAAAACGGCAACATCGCCATCGGGTCGCGACGGACCTTACCCTGCACCCCGCCCGCCGCCGCCGTCGTTTCCGATCCCATCGTCGCGCCCATGTAAACGCCCGAACTCCAGTTGAACGCCTGATACACGAGCGGGATGGTCTCCGCGCGTCGACCGCCGAACATAATCGCGCTGAGCGGAACTCCCGTGGGATCCTCCCACGCCGGGTCAATCGTCGGGCACTGCGACGCCGGAGCGGTGAACCGCGCGTTCGGATGGGCCGCCTTTGTCGCCATCTCCGGAGTCCAGCGGTTTCCCTGCCAATCGGTGCATTCGGCTGGCGGAGTTTCGGTCATCCCTTCCCACCAGACGCCACCGTCGGTCGTCAAAGCTACGTTCGTAAAAATCGTGTTCGACCGTAGCGCCGCCATCGCATTTGGGTTCGTCTGGTCGCTCGTCCCAGGCGCTACGCCAAAGAAGCCCGCCTCCGGGTTAATCGCCCGCAGCTTACCCTTGTCATCCGGCTTGATCCAGGCGATATCATCGCCCACCGTCCAAACCTTCCAGCCGGCAAAACTAGCTGGCGGAATCAACATCGCCAAATTGGTTTTCCCGCAGGCGCTCGGAAACGCCGCCGCCACATATGTCTTCTCGCCCTGCGGATTCTCCACCCCCAGAATCAGCATATGCTCGGCCATCCAGCCCTCGTCCCTAGCCATATTCGACGCGATCCGCAGCGCAAAGCATTTTTTCCCCAACAGCGCGTTCCCGCCGTAGCCCGAGCCGTAGGACCAAATTTCTCGGCTCTCCGGAAAATGCACAATGTACTTTTCCGTGTTGCAGGGCCACGTAGCATCCTTCTGCCCTGCCTCTAGGGGAGCCCCGACGCTGTGCATGCACGGCACCACGCGCTTCACATTTTTGTCTATCAGCTTGCACACCGACAGGCCGATCCGCGCCATGATCCGCGTGTTGACGACGACATAAGGCGAGTCCGTTAACTGTACCCCGATCTGTGACATTGGCGAGCCCACCGGACCCATGCTGAACGCCAGCACGTACATGGTCCGGCCGGCCATGCTCCCGTTGAAGAGCGCTTTCAACTTCTTGCGCATCTTGAACGGATCTTCCCAGTTGTTCATCGGCCCCGCGTTGTCCTTGGACAGCGAGCAAATGTACGTCCGATCCTCCACCCGCGCCACGTCGTTGGCGTGCGAACGCGCGTAGTAGCAGCCCGGCCAGGTCTCCTGGTTCAACCGAACGAAAGTCCCCGCGTCAACCATCTCCTGACAAAGTTGCGCGTTCTCCTCCTCGGAGCCATCCACCCAGTGGATCGCCGCCGGCTTGGTCAGGTGGGCCATCTTTTCCACCCATTTCAGTAAATGAAGGTTCTCGCTCAAGGGACGCGAAGGATCACGCGGTGTCGTCAACATTGTTTTGATTTGGTCTCTCAATTATCGCCCGGCGGCCTTCTTCTGCGGGGCTGCCCGCTTCGTTTTTCCCGGAACAATCGGCCCCCGATTGCCGCCCCACCGCCCGAGACGGTATTTCCGCTGGTATCCGGCCGACACGTTGGTAATCTCGACCTCCAACTCGCCCCCCGCCCCGCACCGATAGGTTTCCACTATTTGCTGGTTCAAGTAGATCTGCCGGACTGGTTCGGCAGTCAAATCCGCCAGTTGCTGCAACGCCGGGGCCATCGGGAACCGGATCTCGTCCCAGACGGTGGTACTTCCTTCGGGCTGCCCGAACTTGTCCAAGTGCGAACACTCCAGATAACGGAAGTGACCGATATTGTGAACCGCCGTGTAGCTCCGCCGCTGCTCCAGGAAGGCCTCCCCCGCGTGCGGCAATTCTGTCCCTTTGGCGAATAGCGGATCGAAGCGCACTAACCGGCCCCCCTCCCATTCGCGCCATACGCCGAAGTACCGCGTAAACTGATCCCGGAGCAGGTAGTCCGCGCTTTTGTCCGCCTGAATCGCTAAACCAATCGCCGTAGCGGCCCGGGTATACGGGCTCCGCTTCACTTTCCGCCCGTAGGTTTCCCGCAGGAGTCGGGCGACGAGGGGCATCTCGCTCCCGCCGCCGGTGACGTAGATCGCTTCGAGGCTCTCAGTCCGCGACGTCAAATCCGCCACCGCGTGCACGGTCTCGGCCACCAACACCTGACACTTGTCGTAGAAGTCGGCCACCGGAATCGTGACGGCTCCCAACCCAGACCGCACGACGTCCAAATCCAGAACCACTTTCCGCGAGTTCGGGTTCAACGACTCCTTCTGCAACCGACACTCTTCGTGCAACCGGAAGTACTCGCTCTGGGTCAGTTCCTCGCCCACCGGCCAAGCCAGATCGGCCAACAATCCGTCGAAGTCGTCCCCCCCCAGCGTCGGGATCCCTTCGCTCGCTACGACCCCATGCGATCGTTCGTCGAGTTCGACGAGCGAAGCGTCAAACGTCCCGCCGCCGAGGTCGTAGACCAAAATGTGCTGTTTGGCGTTGGCCTGCTCTCGATGACTATGCCCGTATTCGATCGAAGCCGCCGACGGCTCATTCAACAGCCCCACCACCGAAAACCCCGCGGCCCGGAAGGCGTCAACGGTCAAGAACCGTTGGTTCGAATTCGCGCTTACCGGCACCCCCAACATCACTTCAATCTCCTCAGTTGCCCCGAGCTTGACATTGGAAGCGGCCAGTAACGCCCCCCGGAGACTGTCCGCCAACTCCACTAGCAACGTCGACAGCGGAGCCGCCACCCCTCCGATCTCGACCGACGTCTGCGGACCCGCCTCGGACAGATATCGCTTTAACGACCGGACCACGGTCGCCGACGGGTCCTCCTGCAAGCTCCAGGCTTGCCATCCGTAACACCGGACGCCGTCCTTCACGGCGACTAAAGCGGGAAACCAGTCGCGCACCGCGCCGTCACTTCCTTCGAAGGTGACAACCGGGTAGTTGCCGCGATCACATGCAGCCACCACGATGCGGGTGGTGCCAAAATCTATGCCCAGCCTCATTAGTCCAGAATAACGCATTCCCCCCTCACCGGCCCGCCGTCAGACTACGGTACAATTTTGCGTAACACCGTACCTTCTGACATTACGATGGATTTAGATCAGCTACATACGTTTCTGGAGATAGTTCGCCTGAAGAGTTTCTCGAAGGCCGCTCTCACGTGCTTCCGCACGCAGCCGGCCATCAGTGCCCAAGTGCGTCAACTCGAACAGGAGCTCAACGCTACCCTGTTCGATCGACTCGGTACCCGCATCTCCCTGACGACCGCTGGAAAAATCTTTGCTGACTATTGCGAACAGATTCTCGACCTCCGCCGCCGCGCGCAGGATGCGATCAACGAACTTGATAAAATGCCTCGTGGGGAACTCATCGTCGCCGCCAACGAAGCCACCTGCCTCTACGTTCTGCCCGACGTTTTCGGGGAATTCAAAAATCTTTTCCCCAACGTTCAAATCCAAGTCGACCGGTCCTACGGCTCCCGGGTAGTCGACGCGGTCATCGACAACCTCGCTGACTTCGGCATCTGCCAACTGCCGATCCAGGAAAAAAAACTCCAAGTCGTTCTCATTCATACCGACGAGTTGAAACTGATCGTTCCGCCCGGTCACCCGCTCGCGGTGGCCGCTTCGATCACGCCGGAAGATCTGATCCATCACCCGCTGCTGCTGCCGAAGGCTGGCACCACCCGGAGCCGCCTGAATCAATGGATGGAAAACGTCGAAGACAACACGCAGATCTCGATGGAGCTCGACTCGACAGAAATGATCAAGCGTTTTGTCATGGCCGGCCTCGGGGTTTCGTTCTTGTCCACGTCAAGTTTGGCCGAAGAGATTAGGGAAGGAAAACTAATCGCCATTAGCCTTGCACCGGAGCCGATGCTCCGCCGTCTCGGTTTAATTTATCGCAAAGATAAAGCTCTATCGAAGGCTGCGCTGGGCTTTATACAGGTTATCCTGAACCAAGCTGCTTCTACTTCGGGAACCGGTTTAATCGCTTCAGGCGGTTGAGGCGTCCCCCCCCCTGCCCTATGGCTCGAAAGACCATCAAAACCTCCACGATTCTTGTATCCGACGCTGAAGGATTCCGGGTTTATCCCTCCCGCGAAGACATGCCGCAGCAGGTGCGCGAGCGCCTCGACAAATCGATTACCGGCGGCATGGCGGCGACGGTCTTGATCGCTGATCCCCGGGGACGCGACGAGATTCTAAAAGCCCTGCGGGGCGAACCGTCGGCTCTGAATAACGGAGTCCCCGGCCTTGGGCGTCGGGCGGCGGCGGCTCTGGTTTCGGGAAAGCCGGTGCCGGCCGGTCCGCTGTGGCTTCAGTCGCGGTCGGTTCGTCTCGCCGTCGCCTTCGGCGTTCCACTCGCTTTTGCCTGTGCCTTTTGGGCGCTACTCGCGCTGCAAAAATAAGCCGGATGGTTTGTTCCGGTCGGCCGATATGAATCCTGACAGCGGGGATTCTGTCATCTGCCATGTTTCTTTCACTCAAAAAATCACTCGACCACTCTGGTACGAGCCGTCAAGCCGAAGCCTTCCGGAGAACGTTACAAATGGTCTTGGCCGCGCTCCGCGTCCATATGGTCGAAGCGGACGTCAATTCTCGGGACCGTTTCAAAACGGAGATCCACGGCTTTTCGGAGACTCTGGGGACTAATTCCGACCCGGACAACATCCTCGTCACGGCTGGCTCGCTCGTCCAGATCATCGAGGACTACTCCGCCGATACCCGGCGGCGTATCCGGGCCCAGCAGCACGACTGGCAGCAGATGGTCGCCTTACTCGCCGATACCATCGCCGCCGTTTCCCTCTCTGGCCATCCGGCCGCCGACAGCCTCAAGATCCTCGTCAAACAACTAGAGAACGCCACTCCTAACTCTAACCTTGCGCCGCTTAAGCAGCAGCTCGCAGACTGCCTCGCCACTCTCCGCCACGATGCCGAATCGGAAACCCACGCTGCCCCGACCTTGCACACTCCGACCTCCTCGGATGCCGTCAAGCTGGAGCCGGTCAAGAACGCCCTCGAACTGCTCCCCCGCCTTGCCGTCGAAGGGGCGCTCGAAGAGGCCCGCCAAACTCCCGGCTCCTTCATTGCAATTCTCCCGATCGATCGATTCTCTATTTTTCAGACCCGCTTCGGCCCGGACATCGCCGCGGAGATCTTTCAGTTTTTTCTCATGCATATCCGGTCGCGCCTGTTGCCAACCGATCAACTTTTCCATTGGAACGAAGGCGCTATTCTCGCGATCGTCCAACGCCCATTTCAACTCGATTCGGTACGCGCTGAATTTGCTCGCTTTGGCAGCCACAAGCAGGAACATACGGTCTCGCTCGGAGGTGGGCGCTCCATTATGCTCGGCATCGGCAGCACATTTGCTGTCTTCGGCGCCGACGAAGGACGCTCCACCCTCCAGTTCATTGGTAGGATTGAAAGCTTTCTCCTCTCCCAATCCGTCCACATCAACTAATTTCGCTCAGATTTCGTTGCTCGCTGCCAATGAAAACTGCATGGAACACCGAAAAGAACCCCGAATCCCCGTTGAAAAGACTCTCACACTTCGCATCCTCGGCAACGCGCCAAGTGACATCGAAGTCCAAGTGATCGACGTCTCTGCCGACGGCATGCGTTATCTGAGCCCCCGTGCCGTGGCCCCCTCCAGCGCCATTCGCATCGACCGCCCGGACGGCATGATCCTCGGCGAAGTCTGTTACTGCGACCCCGCACCAGAGAACCAATTCCACCTCGGCGTGCTTTTCCATCAGGTCCTCAATAACCTCCGGAACCTCGATCCCCTACTCCGCACGCTACACCCAACACACGCCACAAAGGCCCTGAAGCCGAGCTCCCGCTAGTCTCGTGTTATTCTGCAAGTCGTGCAAAAACGTGTCGTTGTCTTTGGAGCCGCCGGCCAACTCGGCGTCGAATTAGTTCGGGTCTTCTCCCTTCGCGGCTACGCCGTAACTGCCTTTAACCGGGCCTCGGTAGATATCTCCGACCTCCCCACCCTCGAGTCCAAACTCGCCGAAATCGATCCCGCCATCGTTCTGAATTCCGCCGCTTACAACATGGTCGACGTCGCCGAAAGGGAGCCCGCCGTTGCCTATCAAGCCAACGCCCTCGGCACCCGCAATCTCGCGACCGCCTGTCGTCAGATCGATGCCCAACTCGTCCACTTCTCTACCGACTACGTCTTCGACGGTAGCCTCGGGCGCCCGTACGTCGAAACCGACCTGCCCTGTCCCATCGGTGCGTATGGCGTTTCGAAACTCTCCGGGGAGTACTTCGCTCGCGCTGATCACGACAAATCCCTCATCCTTCGCACCTGCGGAGTCTTTGGCCCCGGCGGCCGCAACACCGCCCGCGGCAACTTCGTCGAAACCATGCTCCGCCTCGCCCTCTCCGGTAAACCCATCCAGGTCGTCCAGGAGTATGTAGCCTCCCCCACTTACTCCCCCGCTCTCGCCGAAACCACCGCGGACCTCATCGCCGGAGGCCACTCCGGATTATACCACGCAGGCGGCGGAACACCCATAAGCTGGTACGATTTCGCTGCGAAAATCTTTGCCGCCGCCAACCTCACTCCCACCCTCAACGTCGCCCGTCCGGAAACCTATCGCACCGAAGCCCGGCGTCCCAAATTCTCCGCGCTTTCCAACGCCCGACTCGAATCGCTCGGCCTCCCTCCCATGCCCTCGCTCGATGCCGCCCTGGCCGACTACATGCTCCGCCGCTAACAGGCTCCTACCGTTCTTCATTCCGCTGCTGTGATACGACAAAGGGAGGAGCGTTCCCGGATAACGATCTGGTCGGGAGGGCAGACATCCGGAGGGCAGACATCCGGACCGCACACAATCGTCAGCCTGAGTTTCGAGCACAACGTTCTCAAGTGCGTCGGTCTACGCGTCGGTGTGAACCTGGAGAAACGAACCCTTATCGCGGGTTGTCGGGCCGATGGATCGGAAAAACTGGCTCCGCGCTGTTTGCCATCGGTAAAAACGCCAGTAAAGGCTCATCCGGGAGGGTCGAGCGTGCGTGCTTGGCCCCAAGGCCGCCGGTGGAGATGGCGGGCAGTGGAACGTGAGGAAAACAAATGGGCGGTTTCCACTCACTTCCCACCGTCCCAGGATATCGCCCCAAAGCCCGATTCCCTCATTCTCACCGCCGCGACGGCTATGCGGTCGCCTCCCCACTCGAGCCCAAAGGCACCAAGCCGGCACCGCAAACCGTCAAGCGCCGTCGCTTCGCTCTTGGCAGCCTTACCCACACGAAATAGGGAAGAATCGACAAACTCCATGAATTCGATCGAGTCTCGTCGCACGCGACAGCTTGTGATTGAAGTCAAGACGAACGCACTGTAACCGAAAGGCCGTTACAAAAGTACGATCAAGTAGGCTCTCACTCATGATCTGGACACGCAGTCGAGACGCAACGCGAGACGAAAAGTGCTGGGCCTGACGGATCACCCGCTGATCGACTTTTCTACCACGGACCTCGATGGCCTGTTGGCCACCGACACATCCATCATTCGCTGCGCTGCTAACTAGCGCTTGCCGGCGTAGTAACCCTTCCGCGACTGCGCCTTCAGGTTCTTATCCGCCAACCGGATCTCGAGTTTCCGAAAAGCCCCATCGCGCGTCTCATTCGTCGACGAGTAACCGATCACGTACTGGCTTCGCATCTCTTCCTGAATCTGCGTGAAGATGTCGCCCAGCGATTGGTTCCGTCCCACACTAAAGAACCGCCCCCCGGTCTCCTCCGCCATTTTCTTCAAATCCCCGTCCCCTCCGCCCCCAAATCCACCCATTCCCCGCATGCCATACCCGCCGTAGTCGACAAAATAAACGCTATAGATGATCACATCGGCCTTGTGGGCAGCCTCCACCGCTTGCTGGCGGGTGTAGGTTGAACCTACGTCCACACCGTCGGTAATCAAAACAATCGCCTTCCGCCCGACTTCGGTCTTCAACTTCTCGGTCGCCGCCAGCGCCACGGCGTCGTACAGGATCGTGCCCTTCTGCTTCGCGTTCGGAATCGTCCCCGCGTGCAGGCCGCCGACGCCCGAATTCAGACGTAATTGATTTAACCCTTCCCGCAGTAACTTCGGCGAACCAGTCAAGTCCTGTAAAAGCTCTGCTTCCGCTCCGAAGCTAATCAAGAACGCCATATCTTTCTTGCGCAGAACTTGCTGAAAAAACTGCCCCGCCGCCGCCTTCTCCTCCGGAATCAGCCGCTCCTGGCTCCCACTGACGTCCACTAACAAACCAATCGTTAACGGCAGATCGATCTCCCGCGCAAACACCTTGATCGTCTGCGGTTTGCCCTCTTCAATCATCGTAAAGTCTTCTTTCTTACAGGTCGCCACCAACGCATTCTTCTTATCGCGAACCGAGAACAAAACGTTCACCAAGTCCACGTCTACCTTGATCACCGGCAGATCTTCGTCAACCTTCGCCGGAGGTTTCTGCTGCGCCATTACGAGCGGCGAAGTTCCGAGTATAGAAAGGAGAGTGCGGCGTGTCATCATTCTCTTTGATTCGCCCCTCGGCTGTTGCGTTCCCATGAAAAAAGCTCTCCTCTATCTCGAAGTAACGGACCCCATTCTTGGCAACATCATTCGCCAAGTCGGTCCCTACGCCATAACCTACCACGCCCCGGACTTCACCACCTTGGCGCGTTCGATCATCTACCAGCAACTCAGTGGCAGAGCCGCCGGCACCATCTTCGCCCGCGTTCTCGCTGCGGCCGGTCGAGGGGGCAAACTCTCCCCCGCCAAACTGATCGCCCTCGGCCCGGAAGGCCTCCGCCCCCTCGGCCTCTCGCAGCAGAAAGCATCCTACCTCGTCGACCTCGCCAACCGTCGAATCCGGTTCTCCCACCTCCCCACCCTCCCCGATTCCGAGGTCCTCGCGGCGCTCACCGCCGTTAAGGGAATCGGCGTCTGGACGGCGCAAATGTTGCTGCTTTCCGCCTTAGAGCGCCCCGACACCTTCCCCACCAACGAACGGGGCATCCGCAACGCGATTCACAAGGCCTACAACCTTCCCACCCCGCCGACGCTCACCGAAATGGCGCAAATTGCCCAACCCTGGCGCCCCTACGCTTCGGTCGCCACCTGGTATCTCCGGCGCTCTCGACGGTGCCGCCGGTTTCCCCACCACTTCCGACTAACACTTCTGATACCCTCAGCCTATGCTCGAGTACATCGTTCAATCTGGCAATAGTCTCTCCGGCATCGCCAAGAAGTTCGGCATCCCCCTTTCGGCTCTGATCGCCGCCAATCAGATCACCGATCCCAACCAGCTCAAGGTTGGCCAAAAACTGCTCATCCCGAGCGTCACGACCGACGAGGCATCACTCCCCACTCGCCTTCCGGCCCCCACGCCCGTGCCCTCCACTCTCGCGATCGACCGTAAAAAGTTCGGCCTCGCCGCCGGTCAATTCTTCACCGAAGAGTTCCCCAAAGACCTTCTCGTCCTGCACTTTACAGCCGGCCAGTCGGCCCGCAGCGCCTACGACACTTGGCGCGGTACCCCGCTCCAAGTCGCTACCGCATATGTCGTTGAAACCGACGGGTTCATTTACGAATGTTTTTCCCCTCGAGCCTGGGCCTACCACCTCGGCGTCACCGGAGCGGCCAGCGCCAACTGGAAACACGATAAACGCTCCATTGGCATCGAGATCGCCAATCCAGGCCCGCTCGTCCTCGACAATACGAACCCTCAGCAGCTCAACTGGTGGCCCGGTGATTTCACCGCCAAATGGTGCACCCTCGCCGAAACCACCAAGTATGTAGCTGCCCCCTATCGCGGCTTCTCTTATTTCGCCGCGTTCCCTACCGTCCAATCGGACGCCGTCATCGCCTTGGTCGACCATCTCTGCCAAGCTTTCTCCATCCCGAAGGCCCTCGCCCCCGCTGCCCAACAGCCCGAATTCGACATGACCTTCTTTAACACGTTTAAGGGCATTGCGACCCACCAAAACTTCCGCAAGGATAAGGCCGACATCGGGCCGGCCTTTCCCCTTGCCAAAGTGGTCGCCTAGAAGTGTGTCGGAGATAAAACCTATTCTACTTATAATCAACAACTTACAGGAATTCCACATTCGCGAATTGTCTGTAAGTTGTTGATACTAGCTGCGCCGAAATCTGTCTCCCTCAGACTCCTAGATCGTGTTCAAGAAGGCCACCAAAGCCCGGCGCTCGGCCGGTGAAAGCCGATCGTAGTTGCGCCGGACCCCGTCGGCTTCCCGTCCGTGCCGACGAATTGCCTCGTCCGGACTCGTCGCGCTGCCGTCGTGCAGCAACATCCGCCGGTAACTCAACCCCCACAGCGGAGCTGTCCGCATTTCGCTTCCCCGAGCCACACCCTGCGGAATTCCGTCTCCGGTGCCGATATCGTGCAGCAACAAATCCGAGAACAGCGGCACCGGTCTGCGATTGAATACGAGATTTCTGCTCTCCTCAGTGAACATCTGCGGAGTATGGCATTTCGCGCAGCCGACCGCGGTAAAGATCGCCCGACCCCGATCCGTCTCCTCCGTCGACCGCCCCGGCGGCAGCGGAGCGAGCAGTTTCATGAAGTTCTCAAAGTTGTCGATTCCCCGTAAGCCGTTCTCTAAACTCCGCTTGTCTTCAATCGTCGAACTTCCTCCGCACGCCGCAATCTGGGCCGGGGTGAAGCCCAACGCGTATTCGTCCTTGAACAGGTCGTTGGTGATTCCCATCTCCTTCAGATAAGCGTCCCCGGCGAACGTAAGAAGCGTCGCCACCTGCGCCTTCCATCCAAACCGACCCACCCTAGGCAAACGCGACGCTACGTCGATCATCCGATGCGCCCTCCCCCGAATCCCATCGTTGTTGCGATCATCCGGATCCTCCCGCGCAATAATCGCTTGGTCCGGAATCGCCTCGATCAGCCCTGCCCCGAACAGCGGCGTCGGAATCCGTCGCGCCACGGTGTTCGCCTCCGCGGGCAAGTTGACCTGACACGCACGGTCCCCGGTCGAAAACTGACTAAAGAGCGTGTCCCCGTGCAGGGCCACGAACCGCCCGTCCGCAGTCGTCTGGCCGGCGCGAATCACCGCCGTATTGGCCACCCCTCCAATCGCCGGGCTTGCATGGCACTGGGCGCAACTATCTCCGTTAAACGCCGGCCCCAAGCCGTCCTCGGCCTTCTCGACCTCGTTAAAGTCCTCTTTCCCCTGCTCAAACAGGGTCCGCTCGGCAGCGGTAACCCCCGGCAGAACGCCCCCCAACACGGGTCGAGGCATCGGATTCTGGCTGAAAAGCAGGCCTAAAGCCAGCGTCGGTAACAGGGGCAGGTATACGATTCTTTTCATATCTTTACGTCCTGATATGAGTATCAGCGAAAGTATGAAATCCAACCGTTAAATCCCCGTAAAGCTTTCCGGGCCCAACTGGAATCGCGCCTAGTTCCGATATTTCCGCATCACCGCAATCAACCGGCCCTGTACTTCCACATCCGCCGCCGGAACCAAAATCGGCTCCATCGTCGCGTTCGCCGGTTGCAGGCGAATCATCCCGTCAGCCTCGCGGTACAGCCGCTTCAACGTCGACTCCACCCCCGCCACCAAAGCCACCACAATTTCCCCATTCCGCGTCGACTCACCCTTCTCGATCAACACGAAATCGCCATCGCAGATGTGATCGTCGATCATCGATTCCCCGCGGACCTGCAGCGCGAAAGTCGACGCATTGCCCGCAAAATCACTAAACTGCAAAGCATCGCCCTGTGCCACCTGTTCGATCGGTCGACCCGCCGCAATCCGGCCCAAAAACGGGATCGTCATCTCGCCCACCGGCAGTCGACCCCGCTCGGCCAAATACCACTCGCTAATCTCCACCGATCGACTCTGGTTAAACCCGCGTTTCAGGTAGCCCTTCGCCTCCAGCGCCGCGATGTGCTTGTGCACCGTCGCCAGAGAATTCAGATCAATTCCTTCCGCAATCTCTTCGTAACTGGGCGAATAACCCTTCCGCTCGATGAAATCGGCGAGAAAGTCAACAACCTCTTTTTGCCTGCGCGTGAGTGCCATGGGATTTACTCTATTCTGGGCGAATCTAGGGCGAAAGTCAAGCGAAACTTCTTCAGTGGTCGAGCAGCGTCATCACGAGCTTGTCGAGCACCGCCCGCGCTTTCTCCGTCTCCCCGTTGTAGTTGTTCACCATCACGCTGAAAACCAGCGTCCCGCGCGTGGGATGCTCCAAATACCCGCCCAGGGCCGCGACGTGGGTCAATGATCCCGTTTTCGCCCTAACCCGTCCTGCTTCGCTAAAACCCTTGAACCGATTTCGTAAAGTCCCGTCCTCGGCCCCAATCGGCAACGAACTTACCCAGATCTCCCGCTCCGGCCCTTTCCACATATGCTCCAGTAACTTCGTCGAAGCCTCCGGGCATACCAAAGTCAGGCGCGACAGCCCCGAACCATCCACCAAATAAGTATCCTCCTCCCCAATCCCCATCGCCTTGAATAACTCCGCCATCGCCTCTTTCCCGCCGCCTTCCCGCCGCATAATCTCAGCGTGCAGGTTCTGGCTCTCTTTGTTCACCACTTGGATCAACTGCCCCAACGGCGGCGACTCCCGCTCGGCCAACACGACGCAGCCCCCGCACTCTTCCCGCTCCCCTGTGAACCGATGCTTCACCCCGATTCCGCCTCGCACTCTCACTCCCCGCTTTACCAGCGCCGTCTCGAGCGCCTGCGCCGCCAACCGCGCCGGATCGTCGACGGCAAACATCTGTTCATTCTCCGGGCCACCCAGCGCAATCGATCCATCAAGCCAAATCTCTCGCGTGCCCACCGGTCGTTCAAATCGAATCCGCGTCCGCGTCCCCACCGCTCCCGTCGTCACCCTATTCTGAATCGAAAAATACTCAAATCCAGGATTTACCGACAGTTCCGCCGGTTCGCCCGCTTCGGTTCCCGGTCGCACGGTTACCCGCACCGTGTTGTCATTCAGCAGCAGTGCCGAAACCGGCGCGCCGTACTCAAACAGCCCATCGTCGGCACCCCAGCCGGACGGCACTGGATCCCAGGCGTACCGGGTGTCATCCCCGATCACCATCCCCTCCACGCTCTTCACTCCCTTTGCCACCAGCGCATCCGCCAACTGCTCGATCGCCGCCCCTCCGGCGCCCCACTCGGCATTTCGGTCATACGGATACACGCGCCCCGAGAGCGAAGGATCCGCCCCGCCCACCAACCGTAAATCCCCAAAGATTTTCCCCTGGACGTCCGGCCCTAGCCCCGCTACCACTTGGGTCTTAAACCGATGGGTCGCCCCTAACTTCGTCAGCGCCAAAGCGGTCGAATACAGTTTCGTGTTTGAGGCGGGAACGAACCAACTGCGGGCATTCCGCTCGTAGAGGACCTTGCCGGTTTTGAGCTCCACGACCCGCATCCCCAAGTGGGCCCGGGCCGTCACCGGTTCGCTCTGGACAATCGTTTCCATCACCACCGGCAATTTCGGCTTCTTTGCCGCGAACATCGCCGACCCAATCAATAATAGACCCAAAAGGCGCATGATTTAGGTTATACTTAAAACCGTTGGGTTGGTGTGCGCTCGTAGCTCAGCCTGGATAGAGCGTTTGCCTCCGGAGCAAAAGGCCACAAGTTCGAATCTTGTCGGGCGCACCATTTTTTCAACAACTTACAGGCAAAACAACCATCTCAAAACGCTACCAGGGTTCAAAAAGGTTCAGAAAGGTTCAGCAAGGGCCAAAAGGGGCCAATAAGCTAAATTCTCCCTCTGTTTCGCGCCAATGGTGGCACGATTCCCGGTCCATCACGAATACCCCGACGACCACGCCACCGTCATCCCCGACGGCAGGCTCACCGCCCCTCCTACAGGGATGCCCGCGCCGCCGGATAAAGGCAAAACGTCAGGTTAACCGTAACCGGCCGATCCATCGTCGGCGTCGCCGGTCCGCCGTAGATTGAATCCTGCATCGTCTCGCCCCGCGGCGTCAAAGTGACCACCGGCCCCGGCGCAGAACAGTTCGTCGGAAAACCCGCCACCCCTCCCGTCGCCGGGCTCAGACCCACCGTTCCGGTCCCCGCGTTCAGACTCGCCGCCACCATCACCGTGTAATAAGCCTTCGGCACTCGCGAAGAATTGACTAGCCCGACTCGCCAAAACTTTTCGACCAACCGGCCCCGACGGCGCTGCCTCTCCGACGAGCATGGGCTTGTTACGCTCGGTCTGGCCGCGCGGGCAAAACGTCGGTGCCTAAACCTATGCAACTATATACGCGCCTGCGGCACGGATGAGGAAGGTCCCGCCCGTCGGCATGCCACGCAGCATGATCAGTTTGTGATCTGGTCAAATCTATTCGAGCAGAGGTGGCCAATTTCTGGGGGCGCCGTATAATCAGCCGTCCGGCCCCCCCGCGTAAATGTCATCGTCCACCTCGCAATCCAATTCGACCAGCGCTAAAACACATATCCCGTTCCAGCCCCAAGCGGTAACTCGTCCATGCTCAGAATCAACTCCCTGACCAGACCGTACCGTCGCCGACAGCGGAATCGGTGTCGACGCGCCCGTCGTGCCCAACTTACCCAATAAGCCAGACGGGCTCGAGGCCAGGGCCAAAGTCACGTCCATCGGACCGGTCCCGGAGTCGGCCGCATTCACCAGACCCGCCTGCCAGCGCTTCGCGGCCGTCACTCCCGAATTCAGCGGCTGCGCCGGCGCCGCCGACATCCCCGGCGCATGCTTGGACAGGCATCCAATCCCCCACCTGCCTGTTGTAGGTCACCCGCAGGGACACCTCCCCCGACGAAGCCTTCGACGGCATAGTCGCCTCGACCTGACCCGCTAAAACGAACAGCGAAAGGCCCGCCACTTCTACCGCACCCTGCTTCACCTAAATCGATATCCCGGTCAAAGCCTAGCTTAGCGGGAACTTCGCAGCCTACACCGGCCCCGCCGGGCAGATCATTCGGCGTGTCGGCGGGCGGGGTTCAGCATCTGGCCCGACGATAACGGCATACCGTCGAAAGTCCCCCTCACTTTATGTGGTATTTTCCGAGGTTGAGAAAACCAAGGGACTTATACCTCCTCCCGCCGCTTCTGTCGCGATTCTCCCAGTACCCCATTCCATGGCGGAATCACGATACTCGCACTCCCCCGCACAATCGTCTGGCACGCCAAACGGATCAGCGGCCTCTCCGCACCGGCGTCGTGGAACTCGTTTTCCCAATAGCCAAAGTAGTTCATCCGCTTCCGTTCGAACTCGATCACCGGCTCAGTATTCTCCCGGCCCCCCAGAATCCCCACCCAACAGGTCCCACAGCTCCCCGCGCGGCAATCCACCGGAATCGGCCCCATGTCTTTATAACACCGCTCGTCGGATTCATGATACGGACGCTTGTCGAGTTCGGCCCCGGTCGTGATGTGTTGCCCAGTCAGAATGGGAAACCAGCGATCTGGCTGATCCTCGGCCATCGTAATCCGCAACGCCGCCTTCGCCCCCGACAACTTACCCCATAAGCCCCGCGGCTGATCGCTCCCCCGCGCCGACAAAAACTGCTCCGGCGTCCGCCCGTCGAGTTTCGGCTGGTACCCGCTCGCTAAGAACGCGGGCCCCGCCTGCCGCAACGTCATCAACCCCACCGCGGCAATCGGCAACGCCATCTTCTCGGCCCCCGCCGCATGACGAATCAAACCCAACAAATCCAGCCCCTCAGGCAGGCTCCCCAACGCCGCCTTTACCGCCGCCCAGTACCGATGGCTGTAGAAAAACTGGTGCGATGTGTCGGCGTTTTCGGCCAGCAGATACCGCCCCCGCAGTTGGTAATACCGTTCAAACTCTGCTCGGTTAGCGTCCGCTGCCGCCAACCGCGCCACCTTCAGGGGGTACAACTGCAGCCAGATCAACAACGCGTCTCGGTCCACCGGATGGACCTCCGGCAGCAACCGCTCGATCACCGAGCGCCATTGGGAATCACAATTCGCGAGATTCATGAGACTAAACGTAGTGAATCTCAAACGGCTTATTCGTGATGAACAACACGACGACGTCCGTCTCGGCCGTCGCTCCATGCTCCATCTCCGGGCCTTCCGGAAACCACACAAAGTGCCCCGGGCCGTAGCTCCCGGCGTGCGTCACCAGGGTGCCTTCCAACACGTACATCCCATGCGCGCACGGATGGGTATGCCGTGTATTCATCACCCCCGCCGGATACTTCACGACGCGGATTTCCATTCCCGTATCCGGATCCGTCACCAGGTTCTTCCGATACATCGTCTTCCCCAGATGCTCGCTGTAGCGCGTTTCCCAGGGCTCGGCAGCGACGTCAATCGCCAAAAATGTTGATTCCGACATACCCCATTCTCCCACCCTGCGGGCAATTGGACTAGCCCCCGCAGGGCTAGCCCAATCCCTCCGCACTAGTGCTTAGCTGCAGAAGCTTACAAGGGTATTGCACAGTTGGCTCCCCTTGACCTCGCGCTGACGCCAGTGAAAGGGCTTGGAGGGCTCATTGGTCTTAGCGGCAAATACTTCAATGGCCGAACGCAATTGATCTTTTCTGGAGAAACTTTCGCCGCGAAGCGCCTTGCGGGTAAGCAGCCCGAACCAGATCTCGATCTGATTGAGCCAACTGGCCGAGGTGGGCGTAAAGTAAAAACGGACCCGGCCCTCGTATTTGGCCAGCCAGTCATTATTGCGTTTGTGGGTGCAGTCGTTGTCCAGGATCACATGGATCTCCCTGCCAGAAGGTAGTTCGGCAACCACGCCGTTGAGGAACCGGCGGAAATCCTCACGCTTCTTGTGCTCATTAGTTTTCGCGTATACCTGCCCAGTGGCGATCTCCAAAGCGGCAAACAAGTGCAATGTTCCATTGCGCTGCTAGGTGCTTTTCATAGCTCGCACCACCGCTCCACTATCGGTTTCTACATCGCCGGAAGGACGCTGCAGAGCCTGAATGCTGGGCTTCTCCTCTACGCTCAATACGAGAGCGTTCAGCGGGGGATTCAGATAAAGTCCGATCACCTCGGCGGCCTTGGGTGCGAACTCCGGATCGGTGCTGACGCACCAAGTCCTGAGGCGTTGGAGATGAATTCCTTCCCGGCGCAGCAGTCGCCGCACCGCATGGACGCTGGCGTCCAGCTCTCTGGCCACCCTCGACCGTCCCAATGAGCCAAGCCTGGCGGTGGAGTTTGCTCCAGGAGCGCCAGGACCCGGCCCCGGAACCCGGCATCATAGAGGGGAGGTTTTCCCGAGCGCGGGCGGTCCTGCAGACCCGCAATTCCAGCCTGCGCAAAGCGTTTGCACTATTTACTGACAGTCGGAAAGGACGCACCGATATCCTGCGCTGCTTGCTGAATTTCCTTTCCATCCAAGCAGGCGAGCAAAATCCGGGCGCGCTCGACCATCCGGGCCTCTTCCTTACGGCTCCGGCTCATCGCCGTCAACTCGGCAAGTGTTTCCGCCGAGCATTCCAGGGGGGCTGCGTGTCTGGGTATCTCCCAAACATATTAATACAATAATTCTTTATCGCAAGTAGACACTAGTTCGCTTCGAACTGAACCGAACCGCCCTTCTTCGAAAACGTAAGACTATGAATTTCGCACAGATCGATATCCTCGACGATCCACTCCTTCTCGTCTTCGTCCTTCAACATCACATCGAAATGGCAAACCTTGTCGCCATACCCGCTGAACTTGATGTCCAGCGTCCGGCCGGTAGCCATCTCACCCTCACCCAAGATGTCGTTGCCCCAGTTCTTCGCCTTCACCGGCGAAGCATACAAGGACGTGATCGTAAAACCCGTCTTGTTTACAATTTTGAAATCCTGTGCATCCGCAAAAACGGACGCCCCCGTTCCCAATAACAGAGCCATTGCACCTAAAATTCGACCCGTTCGGCCACCAAAATAATGTTTCATAGTATTGCCCACAGGTTTTTAAACCCCGCTCTTATCGACAAGTTCCACCCAGTCAACAATATTTTTGCACAGCCACCCGCGGACTCGTCGCCGCCACCCCCAACGGCCGCACCACCTCCCCCTTCACTGACACCGCCCCCCCCTGATTCTGCAGCACCCCCATCACCCGCAAATACCCCTCCCCCCGCACCACACGCTGGTGTTCGGCAAACACCGCCGGTGACAAAATGATATTGCTGATCCCCGTCTCATCCTCTAAGCTCAGAAACACAAAACCCTTCGCCGTACTCGGCTGCTGTCGGCAAATGACGAGCCCCGCCACCTCCACCATCCGACCGTTCCCCAACGCCGTCAACTCCTCTGCCCGCCATACCCCCTCGGCGACCAAACCCTCGCGAAAAAACCGCATCGGATGCGCCCCTATCGTCAATCCGCTCGTTCGAAAATCGGCCTGCAACCGCTCCATCCCGTCCATCGGGGCCAACGGCGCCGGCCCCTCCACGCTCGTCCCCGTAAACAACAAACCCGCCGGACGCACCGCCAAACTCGCCTGCCACAGCGCCTCCCGCCGATGCCGCTGCTGGCTCGCTCCAATCTTGTTCAACGCCCCAATCTCCGCCAACCGGTTCAACTCCTCCCGCGAAATCTCCCGCACCCGAGCTTTCATATCGTCGATACTCCGAAACGGCCTCGCCTGCACAATCGCCTCCGCTGTCGTTTTCCGCAACCCTTTTACATAGTTCATCCCCAGCCGTAAGTGCAGTTGCTCGTCCAAGATACACTCCCATTCTGAAACCTCTACATCAACCGGCTCAAACCGCAGCCCATGCCGTTGCGCGTCCTTCACCAGCGTCATCGGGCTGTAAAACCCCATCGGCTGATTGTTCAGCAACGCCGCCGTAAACGCTCCCAAATAATGAACCTTCAAATACGCGCTCGCATAGCTCAACAACGCAAAACTCGCCGCATGGCTCTCCGGAAACCCGTACAACGCAAACGCCGTGATCGACTGCACTATAGTATCCTGCACCACCCCCTTCATCCCGTTCGCCGTCATCCCCGCCCGCAACTTCGTCTCGATCTCGGCCATCCGCTGCTGCGACCGCTTAAACCCCAACGCCCGCCGCAACTCCTCGGCTTCTCCGCCCGTAAAATTCGCGACCAACATCGCCATCCGCAGCAACTGCTCCTGAAACAAAGGAACCCCCAACGTCCGCTTCAGTACCGTCTCCAGCTTCGGATGCAAACAGTCCGCCGGCTCTAACCCCTGCCGCCGCCGCAAATACGGATGCAGCATATTCCCCACAATCGGCCCCGGCCGAATAATGGCGACCTGCACCACCAAATCGTAAAACTTCTCCGGTCGCAACCGCGGCAGACACGACATCTGCGCCCGACTTTCCACCTGAAACATCCCCACCGTATCCGCCCGCCGCAACGTCTCGTACACCGCCGGATCATCCGCCGGCAAATGCGCCAAATCCACCTCCTCCTTGTAATGCCGCTTTATCAACACAATCGTATCCCGCAGCGCCGCCATCATCCCCAAACCCAGTAAATCGACTTTGACAATCCCCATATCCGCGCAGTCTTCCTTATCCCACTGCACAATCACCCGCCCCGGCATCGTCGCCGGCTGCAACGGCACAATCCGGTCCAACTGCCCCTGACAAATCACCATCCCCCCCGAATGCTGCCCCAAATGCCGCGGCAAATCCAAAATCTCCTCCACGAACCGGTCCCGCAGCTTCGCCAGCGGATGCTCCCCCGTCGCCCCCTCCATCCCCAACGCCTTCCCCACATCCCGCAACGCGCTCCGCTTCCGATACGAAATCACGTTCGCCGTCATCGCCGCCCCCAACTGCCCATACCGCACGTAGACATACTGAATCGCCCGTTCCCGATCCAGCCCGCTCGGTAAATCCAAGTCGATGTCCGGCCACTCCCCTCGCTCCTCGGACAAAAACCGCTCAAAAAGCAGCTCCATTCCCACCGGATCCACCGCCGTAATTCCCAGCGAGTAACAAACCGCCGAATTCGCCGCCGACCCCCTTCCCTGTACCAGAATCCCGTTCCGCCGACAGAACTCGACGATATCCCAAACGATCAGGAAATACCCCGCCAAACCCAACTTCTCAATCAGCCGCAACTCCCGCTCAATCTGCAACCGCGGCTTGTCTCCATAAGGCTGATACCGCCGCCGCGCCCCCTCGTCCGTCCGCGCAGCCAGGAAGCTATCCATCGTCTGCCCATCCGGCACCGGGTACCGCGGAAACTCGTATCCCAAATCCTCCAGCGTAAACTCCAATCGATCCGCCAACTCCCGCGTCCTCCCCACCGCCATGGGCAGGTCCCGAAACAACGCCTCCCGCTCGGCCGCCGTCTTGAAGTGGCGCTCGGCGTTCCGAGCCAACATCCGCCCCGCCGCCTGAATCGTCGTATGCTTCCGCACGCAGGTCAGGACGTCCAGCAAAGGGCGCTCCGCCGTCGTCGCATGGCTCACCCCGTTGGTTACCACGGCCGGAATCCCCAACTGCAGCAACGCCTGGTTCCGCACCTCCCCTTCGCGCAGATAATGCCGTTCCAAATCGACATACATCCGATCGCCCGGAAAGATTCGCCCCAGCGCCTCCGCTACACCCGGATCAAACCCCTGTGCCGTCAGCGCATCGCCCGCCAGCAGCACCAAACCTTCTCCATAAGTCTCCAAATCCGCGAACGTCGCCCCCGCCCGCCGCTCCAACTTCAACCGCGTCAAGAGCCCACACAAATTCTGATAGCCCTTGCGCGAGGCGCAGAGCAGCGGATACCGAAACCGCCCGCCCGCCTCGGTCACCTCGGCCCCCAGCAACGCCTTCACCCCCTGCTTCACCCCGGCTTTGTGGAACCGCACGGCTCCTGACAGACCATCCCGATCCAGCAGAGCCACGGCCGGAATCTCCAACTCCGCCGCCCGCGCCATCAGCGCCTCCGGCAAACTAGCCCCCTCCAGGAAGCTAAACGCCGACTGCACCCGCAACTCTGGAAGAAAATTCATTTTCGCCTTTTGTTCGCTTTCAGTTTACCATTACGACGTACGCACGCACCCTGGCAGCAATCCACCCATATCCTCTACCCTAAAAGCTAATGCTCTCCGTCATCCACGAACTCCACGGCGACCGCCGTCACGACCCCTACTTCGGCTTCCGCGAAAAATCCAATCCCGCCGTCCTCGCCCACCTCGCAGCCGAGAACGCCCGCACTGACGCCGCCCTCGCCCCCACCCTCCCCCTTCAGGAACAGCTTTACTCGGAAATCCTCGGCCGTATCCAGGAAACCGATTCCTCCGTCCCCGTCCGCCGCAGCGGCTGGGACTACTACGTCCGCACCGAACAAGGCCTGGCCTATCCCATCTACTGTCGCAGCGGCAACACCATCCTCGATGCCAACCTCCTCGCCGCAGGCCACGACTACTTCCGCCTCGGCGTCTTCGAAGCCAGCCCCAACCACCAACTCCTCGCCTACTCCACCGACTACGTCGGCGACGAAAAATACACCCTCGTCTTCCTCAATCTGGCCACCCACCAACTCCTGCCCGACTCGATCCCCGATACCCACGCCGACCTCGTTTGGGCCAACGACAACCAAACCGTCTTCTACACCAAACTCGACCCCGTCACCCTCCGCCCCTACCAAGTCTGGCGCCACTCCCTCGGCAATCCCAACGACTTCCTCGTCTTCGAGGAACCCGACGAACGCTTCCTCCTCAGCCTCGATAAATCACGCGATGAACAAATCATATTCCTCCACATCGACTCGTCCACCAGTTCGGAAGTCTACTTCCTTTCCGCTCACTCTCCCTTCGAGCCACTTACGATCATCGCGCCCCGCCGCCCCGACGTCGAATACTCCGTCGGCCATCGCGATGGCAACTTCCTCATCCGCACGAACCTGGAAGCGACCAACTTCCGTCTCGTCCAAGCCCCGGTCAGCGCCCCTGGCGAATGGTTCGAACTCGTCGCCCACCGCCCCGAAATCTACCTCGAGAACTTCGCCGAATTCGCCGAGCACCTAGTCCTTTACGAACGCACAAACGGCCTCCGCCAAATCAACATCGATCAAACCCATCTCATCCCCGTCCCCGAACCCGTCTACCATCTCACCACCCAGTCCAACCCTAACTTCGACACCCACCTATTCCGCTACGCCTACACCTCGCTGACGACTCCGACCACCGTCTACGACTACGACATGAATTCCCGCCAACTCACCCAGCTCAAACAAGAGTCGGTCCTCGGCGGGTATAACCCGACTGATTACACAACCGAACGGCTCTGGGCAACTGCCCCCGACGGTACCCGCCTCCCTATCGCCCTCGTGTACAAAACGGCTCATTTCAAAAAAGACGGCCAATCCCCTGTCCTCCTCTACGGCTACGGCTCCTACGGAATCAACATCGAAGCGGTCTTCAAAAGCGACCGCCTCAGCCTGCTCGATCGCGGCTTCGCCTACGCGATTGCCACGATCCGCGGGGGCTCGGAAATGGGTCGCCCCTGGTACGACCACGGCAAATTCCTCGAGAAAAAGAACACCTTCACCGATTTCATCGCCGCCGCCGAACACCTGATCGCGTGCGGCTACACCTCGCCCGCCCATCTCGCGATCGAAGGCCGCAGCGCCGGCGGCCTCCTCATCGGTGCGGTCCTCAACATGCGGCCCGATCTCTTCGCCGCCGCCCACGCCGGCGTCCCCTTCGTCGACGTCCTCTCGACCATGCTCGACGAAACGCTCCCCCTCACCGTCGGCGAGTACGAAGAGTGGGGCGACCCCCACGACGAAACTTATTACCACTACATGAAGTCATACTCACCTTATGACAATGTAACTTCCCAAGCCTACCCTAACTTGCTCATCACCAGCGGCCTGAACGACCCGCGCGTCCAATATTGGGAGCCGACTAAGTGGGCCGCGCGCCTCCGCGAACTCCGCACGAACGACAATTTACTCCTCCTCAAAACCAACATGGGAGCGGGCCACTTCGGCAAATCCGGGCGCTACGACGCCCTTCGCGAAACCGCCCTCTACTACGCCTTCTTTCTCCACGCCCTTAATTTGATGTAGACTACCGCCATGCTGAAACTCGCCGCCTTCCTCTGCGCCGGCGCCGCCTACGCCCAAACGCCGGACACCGTGTTCCTCGAAGAGCTCACCTGGAGCGAAGTCCGCGACGCCCTCAAGGCCGGTAAGACCACCCTGATCATCCCCACCGGCGGCACAGAACAAAACGGCCCCCACATGGTCCTCGGTAAGCACAACTTCCGCATCCACCATACCGCCAACCGCATCGCCCGCAAGCTCGGCAACGCCCTCGTCGCTCCCGTAATGGCCTATGTCCCCGAAGGCGAGATCTCCCCGCCTACCGGCCACATGAAGTTCCCCGGCACCCTCACCATCCCCGACGACGTATTCCGTAAAGTCCTCGAATTTACCGCCCGTAGCGCGAAGCAGCACGGCTTTCAAAATATCGTTTTCATCGGCGACAGCGGACCCAACCAGCCCGGCATGCGGGCCGTCACCGCCCTTCTCAATAAAGAATGGGCCGCCCCCCCCACCCGCGTCCACTTCATCCCCGAATACTACAGAGGCAACGGTTTCGAAGAATGGCTCGTAACCCAAGGCGAATCCAAAACCGCCATCGGCACCCACGCCGGCATTCTAGACACGGCCCTTCTTCTTGCGGTCGGCCCCAAACTCGTCCGTAAAGACAAACTCGCCAACACTGGCCAACCCAGCGAGACCGGTGTCACCGGAGACCCTACCCGCGCCACTCTCGCCTACGGCAAAAAGGGCCTCGATTTGATCGTCGAGATCACCGTCGATAGCATCCGAAAGTCCATCGCCAAGAACTGAGTTCCCCCGTGTATGCTGACCCTAATCAGTCCGGTCTTATACCGGTGCTCCCCTGTCGAAACTAATTATTTAAACCCTCGAACTCAAGGACCCTACATGGAGTGCGGCGTCCGCCCTTCCCGGCCAGGAAAGCGAACTCGGCGCGACCGCAATCGTCGTCGCCGACCCATAGATCGAGTTCCGCATTCGCCACGGCAGCAAGCCCACCCCCTCGATATCCCCATCAAATTCGACCCCCTCCTCCGCGAAAACCCACCGTCAACAACGACCACCAAAGCGGTCGCAAAAGCGTCCATTTAAGACTATTGACTGGAATGCAGCAGCCCCGTTCCGAACTCCCCTCACACCAAACCTACGGCAACCGCTCCCGCATCCTCTCCCGACCCGCCTCCAGCCTTTGCCCCGCCACACCCAACATCGCCCAGCAAACCGTCCCCGCCATCGCCATAACCAGCAACCGAACCCGCCAATCACCCCGCGCCGCCGCCATCCCCGGACCCAAACATAACGCAAAAGCCACCAGCCCTGCCCAAACCGACCCTCCATCCGCGAACCGATATGGCTTGAGCGGAAAAGGGACCCACACACTCACCCACGCCCCCCACGCCGCCAGCACCAACAACAGACTCAACCCCTCCACCCCCACCATCAACCCCGTCTCCCATCCCAACCGCCACACCGTGGCAACGGTCACTAGCCCTAACTGCGCTCCTACTAAGACCGCCAGCGAAACGGTCTTACTCCACAGGATCTCCCGCCCCGTTAACGGCAGGAGCGAATAACGATCGAACCCCGTCCCGGTATCCGTGCCAAACGCGTTCAGAGCGATGGTCGAGTTACTCAACGCCACCACCACCGGCACAATCCACGCCGCTTCCACCGCCATATTCACCTCCCGTACCGCGTATGCGACAAACATCAACACAATCACGGCCGCCAACGCCGTATCAAACAGACGGACCGCCGCCCGCAGGTCCTTCCGCAACAGCGCGGGCCACCGCGACGGTCCCGCCGACACCCGTTTCCCCCGCCGCCATGTCGGCCACTCCACGCCCGCCAACAGGATCAAACCCAGCCCCCAACCCGAAACCCGCCCAGTCACAAACACCAAAACCCAACTCAGCGGGTTCACCACCAACTCCGCCACCCTCACCACCATCCGGTCCTGCCATGTCAAAGGAAACTGCCCCGGCACCCCCTCCCGCCCCCAACTCATCCCCAGCCAAAACATCGCCAACCCCATCCAAACCCAAACCACCGGTAACTCTGGCAAATACTTCAAAAACCGTTCCGCCACCAGCCCCGCCGCCACCAACAGCAGTACCTCCCCGGTGATCTCCGCCGACCCTCGCCCCAGCAGCGTCCGCCACCGGATCTTCACGATCGCCCCCAGCAAAGGTCCTAACCGAGCCACGAAAACTCCTCTCCCGCCGGCCGAGGAATATGCTCGAAATACACCTCTTTCAGCGGCCGCTCCCCAATCCGCCCTGTCGCCACCACCTTTCCTCCCGCCAGAATCGAGTAACTACTGACTAACTTCTCCACGACGTCCAGAATATGAGACGTAACGAAAACCGTCGCCCCCTTCTCCGCCATGCCGACGAGTAACTCCCGGATGTTCTCGGCCGAAGAAGGATCAATCCCCTCAAACGGCTCATCCAGAAACAAAGTCTTCGGATTATGCAGCAAAGCCAAAGCCAGCGCCGTCTTCTTTCTCATCCCGTAAGAGGCCTGCCCTGCCTCAGTATGCCGCTCGGCGAATAGATCCAAATACCGTAGCAACTGTCCCGCCCGCTCCTCGGTCTCTCGCCGCGTTAGGCCATAGAGCGGCCCCGCCAGCGCCAGGTGCTCCCAAAGGGTCAACGCGTCAAATAACGCCAAATCTTCCGGTAAAACGCCTATCGTCCGCTTAACCCCCACCGGATCCGCACGCAAATCGATCCCGTTGATCTCAACCGCCCCCGCCGTGGGCTCCAGCAAGCCGGTCAGCATTTTCACGGTCGTCGATTTGCCCGAACCGTTCGGCCCCAGGAACCCATGAATCGTCCCCGGTGCCACGTTCAGGTCCACTCCGTCAACCGCGGTAAACGTTCCGAACTTCTTCTGAAGTCCGTTGGCTCGAATACTCATTTCACGCTCCGTGGGGCCCGCTTCGTGACAGACTCAACGTTCCGCCGTGCGCAGACCTCCCGCACCCCTTCCGGCTGTGATTTCACAGCGTCGTTTATCCAATACGTCTCATCGCCGATGGCCGGGCGAGCCTTCAGCGTCGCAATGCGAGCGCTCCAGTCGCCCCGCGCTCCCGTGACTTCACTCGCAAACCATCGCAAAGAGGACGCACCCCCAACCAGATCAGCGGAAGGGCTGCTACAGGTCTTCAGCTCCATCAACAAACCGGAGCCGGATGCGGAAACGCATCCTCGTTATCTTTAGGATCTTTTGCGTCGAGGCACTGCCAGTCCTTTTCCACCAACACATCCACCGCTCCGGCCACTCCGCCGAACCCTACCTCGGCCGAACCCGCCCATTCCGCAATCACCGTGGAGGGCACGCCCACCGCCACGACACCCCCTTCGAAAGTCACCCCAAAGGCCTCCGCCCCTGGTACCAACCGATACACCAAACTCAGCCCAGGCAGTTCGCAGCGGTCTTCAATGACCGCCCCCGCCGCCAGAGCCGTCACCTCGCCCTGCTTGACCCGCAGCCGGAGAGCATTTCCATGGATTCGAAGCTTCATAGCCATTTATTATAGAAGGGATGCCCATCTACGAGTACCGCTGCCCCCAGTGTGACGTCCGCTTTGAGCGCCTCCGCCGCATGGCCGACGCCGACGTGCCACTTCCCTGCCCTGCGTGTGGTGCCCCCCATGCCGACCGCGAGCTATCCTGTTTTGCCGCCGGAGGCTGCAACGCGCCCGCTGGCTCCGGCTTTCGCTGAGCCAACTAACCAAGGGCCCGGTGGGCCCTTTACTCGACCGTGACCGTATTCCCCTGCCGGCTCACCGCTTCGCCGATACGCGGCGCAAGCCGTACCGCGGTCAGCACCTGCGCGTTCACCTGCAACAATCCAGTCGGAAGCCCGTATCAGACCTCGCACAACTGGCCGTCAAGACGAACCACTACCGAGATTTCCGGATTCCCTCCAATTCGGATGTTCGCCGTCGAACCAAGAGCCAACGTTTACAACCATCGCCTCATGCGAGATCGCGGGATCAGCAGAGCTCGCCGCGTTCCGCACCCCCATAAATGCAATCCGCGGACACGGCGTTCACTACTTCTCCCTGCGGATTGCCGCGCGAGGATAGGTTTCCCGACCGTAGATGTCGCCGATCATCCACCGGCCCTGACCACCCACAGCCCGCGCTGCTGCGTTTTCGGAGGGTCACTCACCACCCTATTCGTAAAATAACGCCCCCAAGCCGTCTCCTCGTTCTGCCCGGCCTGCGGCGAAGATGCCCCCCATACCTCCTGCGCCGTACTCAGGAATTACTTCGTGTCAATCGGAAAGGCCGAACCGCATAATCGGCCTGCAACGAACGAGGCTCCTTTGATATTCACCACTCTCCAATCCGTATGACCGCGCAGCGTTGCGGCACTCGCTACTGCAAACTCTCCCTCCCAAGTCACGGCGGCGGCCGTCTTCACCTGAGTCAGCATCAACCCCGTCCGATTGTAGGGCATCGTCCCATATTCCGGACGAGCGCAGCATGATCGGCGCGCAGCACCATTTTTCCGGGCGCGTTCGGGTGAAAACGACGGCGTCCAGCGCCGGGCTCTACACCCCGTTGCTCAGAATCGTGAACCACTCCTGCGCATCGGTCCGCCGCCATCCCGTCACTCCCACTAACTCGAGCGCAGCGCAATAAGCAGCGGCAGTCTCGCGACGCATCTCTTCGCCGTCGACCGACTGCTATTGCAAACTCGTCACCCGATCGGCCACCATTCAGCGCACATGCAGCCGGGTTCAACGTCGCCGTCGAATCGTCCCCGCTCCTCAACTCGCCCCGCGCCAACCGGCGACGGTGGCACCAGGATGCAGGCTGCGATACCCCCGTCACTTTCGCGGCGTGCCTCTATATCCTGCACGGGCTCGCCTCCTTGAACTTCGGAAAACAAGTCACAATGATCCGCCGCGATTGAGGTTCGAGTCACCGTCCAGAAGCTTATTTCCCGTCGGCTGAGCCGGGCAGAACGAGCGTCAAATCAGCAGACAGTATGGTCGGGGCCCACATTGTTTCAATGTGCTCGACAACCAGTTCGGTTCCGCGGGCGTGGCTGACGAAGGGCCGGGTTCGAGGATCATACATCGCGTCGGTAAGATCGCGGGCGAGAACGACTTCGAAGCCGAGGCGGGTCATCTGGCGGGTGCCGAAACCCCGGTTCAAGATGCAGATGTTCGTGTGGACCCCCATCAACACGATCTTGTCGATGCCTTCCTGCCTACAGAAGTTGTAGACCTCCTGCCCGCTTTCACTTACTCCGTCGTAACCGATAATGTCGATAGCGGGGTGCTGCCGGGTCCAAGGGTAGGGCGGGCCGGTCTCCTTCTTAACAACAGGATCGTCGCAGCCGCCGGCGGAGTCGTCGATGGGAAATTCGCGTTCCTCCAACGGGACGCGGGGGCAACGATTGATGATGGGAAAGGGCGAGGCGGCGGTGGGGGCGAGCTTCATACGTTCGCGGAAGGGGGTGCCTTCGTAGAACTTCATGGTGTCGCTAGGGGCATGGATGATCATCACGCCGAGGCTCCGGGCTGCGCTGACGATTTGATTCATGCGGGGGGCCATGAGCCCGACGCGCTGGGCGGATAGGCCACAGGTATGCGCGTCCCACATGTCGCAAATGATGATGGCGGTGCGGGTGACCGGCCACTGGACGATCTTTTCGGTGGGGCCGTCGCCCTTCGTGCGGCGACGGGCGCGCAGACTCAACGTGCCGGGAACCTTGGGGCGGTTGGGCAGGCTGGGGGCGGCGGTGAGGAGCATCGCCGCGGGCAGTGCGGAAAGGAAGGAGCGTCGATCAGTGACTTTCATGATGTTTCCCCAATCGTGTCACATTCTGGGTGCTGCGCTCCGCCGGAACGGAGAGAATCAGCGAGGAGGAGATCATGCCGAACGGAGTGAGGCCGTCAATCAGCTTTTGCAGATCGGCGACCGCTTCGACCCGCACTTTGCGGGTACAAGGATTCATAGCCGGTTCAGCGATGGCATTTCAGGACCTCGGCGAGTTCGCCGGCAAGCGCAGTGAGGCGTTTGCTGAGGCGCGACGGGTTCATGATGACGCCGGATTCCTCCAGACGCCGGACCCGTTCGGCGTGGGCCGCGGGGGAGACCCGCGCATCGGCTCGGAGTTCGGCCAGAATCCTCTCCGGAAGTTGGTCCAGCTGTGCGTGAATCATCTAGTCGACGCCGTCGTCACGGGAAGGACGTACCGGTGATGTGAGAATATTACTTCGGCTGCAAGAAAACAGGCTCTTCACTGTTTGTCGTGGGTAGAATCGCCGGTCAAAACTTCGCAAGCGAAGGGCGAGTAAGCGTGCTTGGCCCCGAGGTCGGCCGTGGCAATGACGGGCCCACCGCCGCGATGGCGATGCTGTCGCGGCCCTGTTCAAACCCGTACAGGAAAACCACACACTCCGAGGTCCCTGGATTCCAGCCGGCGCCGCAACTCAAACCGTCTAACGCTGCCGCTCCGCTCTATCCGGCCTTACCCACACCAAACAGCGAGGAGGCCGATATTTAGGAGTGGAGAGCAAACCAGAGGAGAAGTCGACGTTTGGTGCGATTTGGCGTTTCGGGTGATCCAGTGCACTAAAACGCGCCCCTCTGAGTCGATAGCGGTGGTCGCTTCGCGACCGGGCCCAGGGCGGCGAGTTCAGGATGCGGCAGCCCTAGCAGCTTGGGAAGGTGGCATCGACCGGGCGGTGGTGAATGGTTGGCTTTCGGCAGAGGCGGGCAGAGCGCGGAGCCAGATCGGGGATCAATTGGGCCGTCCTGCTACCTGCAAACGGGAAGACGGCACCACTGGAATGGGGAATCGGGTTGGCGTGATTCATCGGCCGTTGACGCTACAGAAGTGGACTGGTGGCCCAGAGCGGATGGGTTGCGCGGTGCGAATTGTCGAAAACGGCGAGGAGGGGGCAGAACCAGCAGGCGCCGATCGTCGCGCTGGCGGCCAACGGGTTTGAGGCTAACCGGTTGCGGTGTCTGGAGGCGTGGATCACCGGCTTATTATTGGAAACTAATCGAAAAGGCGGCGCTGCACGGTGCCTCGGCGCGGACGGCGCAAAAGGCTGCGTTATCCTAAAGCGCATGCGAACGGATCAACACCAGGAGATTGAGATTAAGCTACGGGTCGTCGACGAAGAGGCGATACGCGCTTCTTTGGTGGGACTGGGGTTTATCGAGATCGTGCCGCGCGGCTTGGAGCAGAATCGGATTTACGATACGGCCGAAGGGGAGTTGCGGGCGCGGGGGGAGTTGATTCGCCTCCGGGAGTTCAACGGCAAGAACGTGCTGACCTATAAAGGGCGCGCGACGGTGGGCAAGCATAAAGAGCGGGAAGAGATCGAGGTCGTGGTGGGGGCAACCGAGGCCATGGCAACGATTCTAGGTCGACTGGGTTTGGAGCCGCAGTTCCGCTACGAAAAGTATCGCAGCGAATGGCAGCGGCCGGGGGGCGAAGGGATTGTCATGGTGGACGAGACTCCGATCGGGACATTTGTAGAGCTGGAAGGAACGGGTGATTGGATTGATCGGACGGCGGTGGAGTTGGGTTACACCGAGGGGGACTATCTGAACTTAAGCTATGCCCGGCTGTTTACCGCGCGTTGTCTGGCAGAGGGGAGAGCGGCCGGAAATATGTTGTTTGATGCGGTGTAGCCAGAAGCGTACCACTTGGAGAGTATCGTCGTAGACCGTTCGCAAAATCACCCGACTACCCCCAAAAAGGCTTGCCTAATCACGCCTCCGTCCCTATGCTTGACTTAGCAATAGGCACTCACGATACAACCACGAAAATCGAGGCCGAAGCAATGATTACTAGTATTGTGATCATTTTTCTGTCGACGGCGATGTTCGCTTACTGTTTTCTGTACTTGTGTCTGTTCATTCTGGAAGCTCGCCGGGGCGAAGAAAAGGCCAATGCGAGCACGGGAGGCCAGAAATTGAGTTTTGTGCAACTGGAAGTTCAGTTGGCGCAGGCAAGGACGGCGATTGATTTGGACCGCGTCCGGAAGAGTCTCGATCGAGATCTTCAGGTTCTTCAAGCGATGACTCAGAGCTCCAGTGAACTTCAGGTAGGCGGGGCGTCGCTCGAAAGCAGATTGCATATGATTGACTACCGCATGATGCAGGTTTGCTTCGCTGGTCCGAAGGCGCAGGACGCGCTTCGGGAGATGAGCCAGATCGTCGCCTACTTGGCGGCTGAGTCCGGGACTCGCCTGACGGCGGCCGAGATCTAATCGGATCGTCGGACAGGACCAAAGTCTACAACAAAACTTTGACAGGAGCGATCTCCCATTTTGGTGGGCCATCTCTCCTTTTATTTTTTCTTTTTTCGTTTTCCAGCCGAAAGATTCCCAACCTGTCATCCGGTTACCATAAAATGATGAAGTGTTCACAGACAGTGCCCTCCGTCAAGCCGTCCAACATCTCGACCAAATCCGAAAGGAGATCGGCAAAGTAATTGTCGGTCAGAGCGAGGTTGTCGATGGCGTTCTGATTTGCATGATCGCCGGAGGCCACGTCCTGCTCGAAGGGGTTCCGGGGTTAGGAAAGACGACGCTGCTGCGCACTCTGGCGCGCGTGCTGCATTTGAAGTATTCCCGGATTCAGTTCACGCCTGATCTAATGCCGGCGGACATCGTCGGCAGCATGATCATGGACTCCGATAGCGAAGGGCATCGGGCGTTCCGGTTCCAGGCCGGACCAATTTTTGCGAATCTGGTGTTGGCCGACGAAATCAACCGCGCGACGCCGAAGACGCAGTCCGCGCTGCTGGAAGCGATGCAGGAGCAGACGGTGACCAGCGGCACGACGACCCACGTGCTCGAAGATCCGTTCCTCGTCATGGCGACCCAGAACCCGATCGAAATGGAAGGCACCTATCCGCTGCCGGAAGCACAGCTCGATCGATTCCTCATGAAAATTCTGGTGCCGTTTCCGTCGAAGGCGGATTTGGGACGGATCGTGGAATTGACTATGAACCGGGAAGAGATCCACCTGGACCAAGTTGTGGACCGGGCGACGATCATGGAGTTGAAGTCGATCGCGCGTCAAGTACTGGTGGCACCCCATGTGCGGGAGTACGCCGTAGACCTCGTGATGGCGACTCAGCCGACTTCCGAGAACGCAGCCGACCGGACCCAAAAGTATGTCCGCTACGGCAGTTCGCCGCGTGGGGCGCAGGCGTTGGTTGAGTGCGGTCGCGTCTTGGCGTTGATGAAGGGACGAACTCATCTTAGCCTCGAAGACATTCAGGCGATGGCCCCGGCGGTGCTGCGGCATCGCATTATCCTCAATTTTGACGCTCATGCCGACGGGGAGACGCCGGACACTGTATTGCAAGACATCGTGCGCTCTGTTGCGCCGGCCGCAGTCTAGACTGGCTCTATGGCGGAACTCTCGATCGATCAATCCTTTCTCGAAAGGTTGGAAAGGCTAACGCTGCATTGGCAGAAGTCGTTCCCCGGCCTTGTAGGTGGACACAATGCGTCCCGATATTCAGGCTCGGGGCAGGAGTTTCTGGACCATCGGCAGTTTCACCAGGGCGATGATCTCCGGGCGGTGAACTGGCGCGTCTACATGAGGTTGGAGCGGTTGATTTTGAAGCTATTTCAAGTGGAGCCGCGAGTGCCGGTGCGGATTCTGTTCGACGTCAGCGATTCGATGACGACCGGCGAGCCGAGCAAATTCGACTACGCGCGAAAACTGGCCGGGGCGATGACCTACGTCGGTTTGGTGCGGCTCGAAAGTGTGTTGCTGCAGCCGTTCTCCGACCAACTGCTTGATCCATTGCAGTGCGGCGGAGGGCGGCACCGGTTTCGGCCTTGCATTGATTTCCTGGAAGGCATCAAGTCCGCGGGGAAAACGGATTTTATGGGCTGCGTGAAGCGGTTCATCGCGGAGTACCCGCAGCGGGGCCTCGTAATCGTGATCTCGGACTTTCTAGACGACCAAGGTTGTGAGAAGCCGTTGCAGTATCTGGCCGATTTCGGGCACGAGGTCTTCCTGGTCCACTTGTGGGCGGACGAGGACCGGGTGCCGCCGTACAAGGGTGAGATCGAAATCGAAGACGCCGAGACGGGCGAAGTGCAGAAGCTGAATTTTGACGCCGAGGCGCAAGAGGCCTACACGGCGAACTTCGATGCGTACGCCCGCGGCGTGCGCGAGGTCGCGCAGCGGAAGGGCGGCAAGTACGCCGGGGTGACGACGTCAACACCGGTGGAACAGGCAGTGTTTGGGCCTTTGCTGGGAGGCGGCCGGTAGATGTTCTTTCTCAACCTGGGTCTCGGCGAGTTTTTGGCGATTTGGGGCGCAGTGAGTGGCGCGGTGCTGGCGCTGTACCTGCTCGATCGGTCTCGACGAAAAATCCGCGTGGCGACGATGCGGTTCTGGACGCCGTCGGAGAAGCCACCGGAGGCTAAGCACCGGAAGCGGATTCAACAGCCGTGGTCGATGTTGTTGCAGTTAATCGCAATCGGATTGTTGCTCGCGGCCTTGGCACAGTTGCGGCTGGGTTCGCCGGACCGGATGAGCCGGGATCATGTTCTGGTGCTCGATAGTTCCGCCTGGATGGGTGCGCGGGTGGGTCAGATGACCCTTCTTGACCAAGCTAAGCGCGAGGCGATTCTGTGGGTGCGGAGTCTGCCGGCCGGGGATCGGGTGATGCTGGTCCGCGCGGACGCGCTGCCGAGCCCGACGACCATGTTCGCGAACAATCGCCAAGCGACCGAACAGGCATTACTGGAGACGCGAGTGGGCGGATCGGCGGTGAACCTGAAGGCGACCATCGACTTTGCCCGGCAGATGCAACGCCAACACGGCAGCGGTCTCGGCGAGATCGTTTTGGCGGGGGCCTTTCGCGGCCATGCCAATGATTTGCCGAGCGAGAAGGAGTTGCCGGCCAATGTTCGTTTACTCCCGGTGAAGGCTGATACCCGTAACGTCGGAATTCGGAAAGTGACCTTACGTAGGTCTCCGGCCGACGCCCAGTTGTGGGAAGTTTTTGTGGCCGTGAAGAACTATTCGGCGCAGGTGGAGGCGGTTCCGCTCGCGGTGACGTTTGGCAGCGCGCCAGTCGGTTCGGCCCGCTTCACGCTGGCACCGGGCGCCGAAGAGAGCGCGCGGATTGAGTTCCGCACGAAGGCGGCGGGCTATTTGGAAGCGCGGTTGGTGACGCGGGACGGGATCATTGAAGATAACGCCGCGACCCTGGAGTTGCCCGAGCAGAAGTTGGTTCGTGTCATGGTGTACACGCGGGACCCAGCACTGATTCGCCCGTTGTTGGCGGCCAATCGCTGGTTGACCGCATCCTACGCCCTCCCCGAGACCTACAAGACCGACGTCGACGCCGAGATCGTGGTGCTCGACCGCTTCAATCCGCCGGTGAAGCCGACGCGGCGGTCGATCTGGATTGCGCCGCCGGTGCAGGGATCGCCGATTGCGATGCTGAGTCCGGCAAAGAACGTGAAGCTGACCGGGTGGCGAAATGACCATTCGATGGCGGCAGGTTTGCGCAGCTTGGATCTGAAGGTGGAGGAAACGAGCGTCTTTGCGCCTTCGGCCGGGGTCAGCGTCGTTGCCGAAAGCGAGGTGGGGGCAGTGGTCGTCGCGTCTAAGGACGCGGCGTATCTGGGCTTCCACCCTGGCAGCGGCGCGATGCGCTTGGAGTTGACCGCGCCGTTGCTGATGGCGAACACGCTCGAATGGCTGGCGCCAGAAGTGATGCGGCGGCGGGAAGTAACCGGCGAAAGCGTGGGGAACGTGCAGATCCCGCTCGAACGGGGGACCGACCCGGGCTCGATACGCGTGCTTGGGGCGGGGGACGTCGCGGTGCCATTTTCCGTGGTTGACGGAACGTTGCAGTTCTACGCCGGGGAGCGGGGAATGGCGCGGGTGCAGATCGGGAGCAAGGAGCAGGTTTACTCGTTGTCGCTGCCTGACGTGGCGGAGACCGTTTGGGACGTTCCGGCGAAGGTGCGGCGGGGGATCCCGCGCGGCTTAACGGATTCGATTGCGTCGCGGGACATTTGGCAGTGGCTGGCGATGGCGGGTGGGCTGTTGTTGCTTGTGGAATGGTTGTGGTTTGGGCGGACTCGACTGCCGGCGGTGCAGCAGGGTTCCACCTCGATGGTGGAAATTTTCCGGCGTTTCACGGCGCCGTTTCGGAAGGCATCATGACACTCGAACGGTGGTGGGTTCTCTTATTCGCGATCGTCCCGGTGGGCTGGTGGTACGTGGAGTGGGTGCGGGGTCGGCAGCGGTTGGCGACAACTCTGAAGGCGCTGGCGATCGTTTGCATTATCGTCGCGTTGGCCGAGCCTGCGATGAACTCGGAAGAGAGTAAGCTGGCCGTGAGCGTGCTCGTGGATACCTCGGCGAGCGTCTCAGAACAGGACCTGGCACGGGCGTCCGAGATTGCCTCCCGAGTGGTGGGCGACAAGGGCCGGAACTGGGTGAAGGTGATCCCGTTCGGGCGGACGACGCGCGGGGTGAGCGACGCCGAGACCAAAGGCAAGTTGGGATATACCGCCGGCGAGGCCGGACGGGGAACCGATCTAGAAGTGGCGCTGCGGGAAGGAATGGCGGCGATGCCGGCGGGCTTGGTGCCGCGCATCGTACTGATCACCGACGGCAAAGAGAACAAGGGCAGCGTGACCCGGGCTACTTGGCAGGCGCAGCAGTTGGGAGTGCCCGTCGACGTGTTTCCGATGGCCGGCCGCCCGAAACCGGCCTTACGTTTGGAGTCGGTGAGTTTCCCGACCCAAGCCTTTGCCGGGGACCGCTTTCCCATCGATATCGCGATAGAAGCGCCGCGGAAAGCGGGCGCGTCGATTGAGCTATCGGCCGAAGGCAAAGCGCTGGGGACGAATCCGGTGGACCTGCAGCCCGGTATGAATCGCGTGCGGGTGCATGTGACGTTGAACACCCCGGGGGCGATCGATCTGGCGGGCGTCGTGAAGTCAGCGGAGTTAGGCGAGGTTCGCTTTGCGCAGTCGGTGGCGTTGCGCTTACCAAAGGCCCTCTACGTGACGCAGGACCCGGCCGGGAGCGGCAAAGACTTCATGGAGGTGCTGGCGGCGGGACGGTTTGACGTGTTGACGACGAACTCGCTGGACGGCCAGAAGATGGATGACTTCCAGATCGTGATTCTGAATAACCTCGACTTAGAGGCGATTCCGATCGAGCGGAAAGATCAGGTGGAGCAGTTCGTCAAGGCCGGAGGCGGGTTGCTCGTCATCGGCGGAGAGAAGAACACCTACAACGAGGCCAAGAAAGTGGAGGACGCGCTGGACCGGACGATGGCCGCGAAGTTAGCGCCGCCGCGTTCCCCCGAAGGGACTTGCATCACGTTGATCGTGGATAAGTCGTCGTCGATGGAAGGGCGAAAGATGGAGTTGGCGCGGGTCGCTTCGATCGGGGTGATTGAGAATTTGCGCCCGGTGGACTCAGTCGGCGTGCTGATTTTTGATAACTCGTTCCAGTGGGCCGTACCGATTCGCAAGGCCGAAGACCGAACGCTGATTAAGCGGCTGGTGGCGGGGATTACCCCGGACGGCGGAACGCAGATTGCTCCGGCTCTGACCGAGGCGTTTCGGCGAACGGTTCCGGTGAAAGCGACGTACAAGCACATCGTGTTACTGACGGACGGTATCTCGGAAGAGGGCGATTCGATGTCGCTGGCCAAGGAAGCGGCGGCGCAGAACATTACGATTTCGACGGTAGGCTTGGGGCAGGATGTGAACCGGGCGTATCTGGAAAAGGTGGCGGCGTTCTCAAAGGGCAAGTCGTATTTCCTAAATGATCCGGCGGGTTTGGAACAGATCTTGTTGAAGGACGTGATGGAGTTCACCGGATCGACCGCCATTGAAAAGGCGATTACGCCAGTGATCGAGCGGCAGGCGGAGATTTTGGAGGGCGTGGGGATGGAATCGGCTCCGGCGCTGAAGGGTTATACCAAGTTCATTGCCAAGCCGACGGCGGAGACGATTCTCAGCATCGACCAGAAGGACCCGCTGCTGGCGCGCTGGCAGTATGGCTTGGGCCGTAGCGTCGTGTTTGCTTCCGATGCTAAGAGCCGCTGGGCGGGGGCCTGGGTGAGTTGGAAAGGGTTCGACCGTTTCTGGGGCAACGTGTTGCGCGACATACTGCCGCATGCCCAAGCGGGCGAGGCCGGGACGACGTACGATCCGGCGAGCGGCGACTTGATGGTGACCTATCGGTTGGGTCGAACGATTGAGGACCCGAAGAAGATCCCGGCGATATTTGTGCTCGGTCCGGCGGATTTCCGCCAGCCGGTGGAAGTAAAGAAGACGGGCGAAGGTTTGTACCAAGGCCGGGTGCGGATTGGCGCGGCGCAGGGTTTATTCCGCGTGCGACCGGTCGAAGACAGTCGATTGTTTCCGGAAGTCGGCTACTACCGGCAGGAGGTCGAGCTGGCCGATTATGGCTCGAACGAAGCCTTGCTGCGGCAGATTGCCGGGTTTACGGGCGGGCGGTATGCGCCCGATCCAGCCAAGGTTTTCGTCTCGGGAGGCCGGAGTGTGCCGTCGACGACGCGGCTGTGGCCGGGCCTTTTGGGCATCGCCGTTTTGCTGAACCTGCTCGAATTGGTACTGCGGAAATGGCGCGGGATTCTGCCGGAGAGTTGGCAGAAGAAACTGGCGTTTTCCAATTGAACCAGTCGGCGTATAATTACGCCATGGCTAACCGTAGAAATTTCCTTCAGACCCTTGGCGCCGCTCCGGCGGTAGTGAGCATGGCACCGGCTGCAGCCGCAGCGGTGACCAAGCGTGATTACTTCAAAGACCTGGGGGTGCAGCCGATCATCAATGCGGCTGGAACCTACACGACGTTCACGGCATCCTTGATGCTGCCTGAAGTGATGGAGGCGATCAATTACGCTTCCAAGCAGTTTGTGCGGATCACGGAGTTGCACGACGCGGTGGGTAAGCGGATTGCGGTATTGCTGGGGGCGGAAGCGGCCATGGTGAGCGCCGGAGCGGCTTCGGCGTTGACGTTAGGCACGGCGGCCGTACTGACGGGGATGGACCAAAAGAAGGTTCTGCAGTTGCCCGATATCACCGGCATGAAAAGCGAAGTGATCGTGCAGAAGTCGCACCGTGTGGGTTACGATCACGCGATTCGGAACTGCGGCGTGAAGCTGATTGAGGTGGAGACGCGGGAGCAGTTACTGGCGGCGATCAACGAGAAGACGGCCATGATGTTCTTCCTGAACTGGGCGAACAACGATGGACAAGTGAAGGACCAGGAGTTCGCTGATATCGGCAAGAAGCACGGCATTCCGACGTTGACCGATTGCGCGGCCGATGCGCCTCCGCTTGAGAATTTGACCAAGTACGTGAAGATGGGTTTCTCGATGGTGGTGTTCTCGGGCGGGAAAGGGATACGGGGTCCGCAGAGCGCCGGGCTTTTGTTGGGGAGCAAGGAGTTGATTGCGGCGGCACGGCTGAACGGTCCGCCGAACGGCGACGCGATCGGCCGGGGCATGAAGGTGAACAAGGAAGAGTTGCTGGGGATGATGGTGGCGATCGAGACGTTCCTGAAGAAAGATCATGGGGCGGAGTGGAAGGAGTGGGAGAAGCGGGTATCCTCTATCGGCGATAGCGTAAAGGGTGTGGAGAGCGTGAAGACAGAGCAGTATCTGCCGGTGATCGCCAATCATGTGCCGCATCTGCGGATTACGTGGGACCAGGACAAGATGAAGCTGACCTACCAGGAGGCCGGGAAGAAGTTGCGCGAGGGCCAGCCGTCGATTGAGGTCGTTCCGGGAGTAAAGGATTCGCTGAGTATTGGCGTGTGGATGTTGCAGCCGGGCGAAGATAAGATTGTGGCAAGGCGGATTCGCGAAGTATTGAAAGGCTCTTAGAGTAAGGATGAAAGAGCGTATCCCGAGCTGATAGACGGAGCGGGGCGGCGTATGCGTTCTGCTTCCCCGTGATCGGTATGACCCTTCGATTCTCGGCGCAGGCGCTGCCCGGGAAATCGGGCGTATTTTGGGTCCGGACTTGGGCCGCCATCCCGACGGGGGGGGCGGTTTGGGCCTAATGCCAAGCAGGAGGATTAGCGGAGACCGGAAGCGGGTGATTGGCCTTTGGTTCGAGGGGATAGGGACGCTTCTGATCGCGATAACCGAGTGGGCGCTGCCGATGATGCCGGAGGTAAAGCTGCGTGGTCTTCCGGTGGTTTCGGTGTGGATTAATGGTATTTGGTTTGGCGATGCCGGCGAGTTGATCGCGGACGTCGCTGGCGGCGTGGACGACGGGCTCGGCGTGCTCGAGGGTATGTAGCGGCTCCGGGTGCCGAACCCGATGCCGAACCATTTGCTGGTTTGGACGACACCGCTGATACTGTTTGCGGGTATTGCGGTGGTCGTATCTCGATTCGTTTATCAGCCAAGGGTGACGGTGAGCCGGGAGTGGCATCGGACGTTGGCGCGGGAGGCGGCGATCAAGCTAATCGCGCCCCGGGCGGTGGCGCAGGGTTCGGCGGAGGCGACGGCAACGGCGGGGTTGCGGTCGCCGCAGATGGCCTCAGCGCCCCCAGAAATTGACCACCTCTACTCGAATAGACTTAACGAGATCACAAACTGATCATGCCGCGTGGCATGCCGACGGGCGGGACCGTCATCATCCGTGCCGCAGGCGCGTATGTCGTTGAACCGTGCCGCAGGCGCGGATATCGTTGAATAGGCTTGGTCACCAACGTTTGCCCGCGCGGCCAGACCGAGCGCCACAAGCATGCTCGTCGGAGAGGCAGCGTCGTCGGGGCCGGTTGGTGGTAAAGTTTTGGCGAGTGCGCATTCCGATGATGCCGATCAGTCAATCCGATCTGATGCCGATCAGTTCGGAGGCAA